>Ga0208485_1000502_pt1 | contig 11513 bp, 12 predicted proteins | sample LakMenEpi27Jul12_FD_150707 | JGI IMG/M metagenome (GOLD analysis project Ga0208485, IMG submission 150707) | Freshwater microbial communities from Lake Mendota, WI - 17JUL2012 deep hole epilimnion (SPAdes) | ecosystem: Environmental > Aquatic > Freshwater > Lentic | place: Lake Mendota, Madison... | reverse complement strand
CTTACTTTCGTAAGTGGGTTGTGAGGGACTCGAACCCCCGACCCGGTGATTAAGAGTCACCTGCTCTACCAACTGAGCTAACAACCCGAGAAAGGGCAAACCCTTTAACGATTGGCAGACCCTATCAGCGAAACGGTCTACCTTGGAAATCCTCCGAGAGTGGCGAATTACCGCATATTTGAACTCTAAAGTGCGTCTTTACCTGTCTCGCCAGTGCGCACGCGAACTACTGAATCAACATTAGTAACCCAGACTTTTCCATCACCGATTGTGCTTGTGTTGGCGGTCTTAACGATTAGATCAAGGATGCTCTCAAAGTTATCGTCATCTGAAAGAACTTCAATGCGAGCTTTTGGGTTGAAATCAACGGTGTATTCAGCACCGCGGTAGATCTCTTTGTGGCCCTTTTGACGGCCAAAGCCACGTACTTCAGAAACAGTCATGCCATCGACGCCAGCGATGTGTAGAGCATCTTTGATCTCATCGACCTTAGTCGGCTTAACGATTGCGGTAATCAGTTTCATTTCTTACTTTCTCTTCTCGTCGTTGAGATGGAAAAAATTAGTGTTCGAGTTCGATATATCTCTTACGCGAACGTTCTATTTCAGCTTGGGCTTCAGCGTTATTAACCCAGTTTCCGCCAGAGACGCTTTTACCTGGTTCGAGCGCTTTGTAAACTTCAAAGAAGTGTTGAATTTCTGAGAGTTCGTATTCAGGCACATCGGAGATATCTTGTAATGAAGACTTACGAATATCACCAGCTGCCACACATAACAACTTATCGTCGCCGCCTGCTTCATCGGTCATGTTAAACATTCCGATTGCGCGAACCGAAACAACGCAGCCTGGAAATGTTGGTTCATCAAGCATTACGAGTGCATCCAGTGGATCGCCATCGAGTGACAAAGTGTTCTTAACGAAACCGTAGTCATATGGATAGCGAGTAGAAGTAAAGAGCATGCGATCTAGGCGAATTTCACCAGTTACATGATCAACTTCGTACTTGTTGCGACTCCCTGCTGGAATTTCAATGATGACATCGAAGATCATTTCGAAACCCAGCTTTCTCTAGTCAATTGAGCCCAACAGCTGAGGGTTCTCAACTGTTAAGGAAATAGTGGGGTGAGCGACGGGGCTCGAACCCGCGACATCTCGGACCACAACCGAGTGCTCTACCAGCTGAGCTACGCCCACCATGTGGAGGAAATTCTACCTGTTAATTACTTGTACTCGCTTCGCCTGCTTGAGCCTGATTTGTAGGAAACGGTGCGCCCGCAATGAGGAAATTTGCGCGGTAATGAGCCAGTTCGGCGATTGAATCTTGAATATCGCCAAGGGCGCGATGGTTGCCAGTTTTGGCGGGGGAGTTGAAATAAACCTTGGCATTCCAGCGGCGGGCAAGTTCTTTAACGGATGAAACATCGATGGTGCGATAGTGCAGGTAGTCATTTAGGCGCGGCATATCGCGAGCGATGAAAGATCGATCAACGCTTACCGAATTGCCGGCCAAAGGAGATTTACCCGCAACAGTGTTGGCCGATTCGAGATATTTAATAATCAAATCTTCGGCAGCAGATACTGAGATGCCAGTTGGGATCTCGGTGATCAGACCTGAGTTTGTGTGCATCTGGGTCACGTATTCATTCATGCCCGCTAATTGTTCGGGCGTCGCGGCTATGACCAGGTCGATGCCTTCACCTATTAGATTCAGGTCTGAGTCAGTCACTAAAACCGCAATCTCGACCAGGACATCTTTTTCTAGGTCCAGACCGGTCATTTCGCAGTCGATCCAGATCAGATTTGGTTGCTCGTTGGCCATTGGGCAACCTTAAGGGCGGGCAGAGGAGAAGCGGTAATTTCACCTTTCGTTCACCTTGCGTTCACCTTCGATCTGCCTGCTTGAACCCAGTTGATAGCAAGATTCCGCACATGACATTGATGGAAAATCGGTCTGCGGCGGTTCCTGCTCCTCGCGAGATCACTACAAAACCTCGCTTATCCGACCAGATTTTCCGTTTAGTAGTAACTATTGGTGGAATGTCCTCATTGGTTATTTTGGGATTAATCGCTCTCTTCTTATCAATTAAGGGTTTTAATGTTCTGAAAGTTGAGCAGCTTTCATTTATTACTGAATCAAAATGGGAAGTTTTGCAAGATGCCGAAGGAAAAATTGCCGAGAGCACCTTCGGCTTAGGCGCAATGTTAATTGGAACATTTCTATCGGCCATTATTGCGGTTTTGGTTGGCGTTCCGATCGCGGTTCTTAGTGCGCTGTATTTGACCTTTTATGCGAGAGGCGCAGTTAAGAAGGTTTTGGTTTCACTTATTGACCTTATGGCGGCATTTCCTTCGCTCCTATTTGGATTTTGGGGCTTCATAGTTTTGATGAGTAGCGCAGAATATTGGGCAAAACTTCTCAATAAGTATTTGGGTTTTATTCCATTTTTTGACGTACCTGCGCCAATCTTTGAACGGTCACCATTTATTGCGGGATTAGTTTTAGCGATCATGATTATTCCAATCGTGACAGCTATATCTCGTGAAGTTTTCGATCAGACACCGTTAGATCGAATTCAAGCTGCTTATGCCTTAGGTGCATCAAAGTTAGCAATGATTCGTGCCGTTGTAATTCCATATGGCCGCGGAGGAGTTGTCGGCGGTGCGATGTTGGGGCTTGGCCGTGCAATGGGTGAAACCGTTGCGGTGTACACCGTTCTCAATGTTGTTTATCAGATCAACTGGCAAGTTCTCTTCGGCGCAGGCGGAAACGTTGCCTCATTAATTCTTTTAAAGTTTGGTGAAGCCGGTCCTGAAGAAGTAGATGCATTAATGGCTGCGGGCCTTGTTTTATTCCTCTTAACTCTGATCGTCAACGCAATTTCAGATGTTCTTATCAATACGTTTGGAAGAAAAGGCCGATGACCCAGTTAACTATTCCTACCCCTCAAACTCCATGGGCGATTTCGATCAAGCAACGCTTGAACACCTGGGGCTTAATTGCGCTAGGTGCTTTACTGGCAGGAGTTGTGGTTAAAACGACTGGCCTTAATGGAAAGCTAGGTTTTGCTGCGTCATTCTTTTTCATTTCAACGCTTTTGATTTTTATTCAAAAATTTCGCTCAAAAGATTTAGCAGCCGCTAAAGATTCATTGTTAAGCAGTTTTGCGACGTTGGCAATTGTTTTAACTTTGATTCCAATTATTAGTATTGTTTCTACTGTTGTCCTCAAGGGCTATAAAGGCATTCACTTAGGAATGTTTACCAATGACATGACCCAAGCCTCGGTCAATGATCCAGTTCAAGCCGGTGGCCTCTTACACGCATTACTCGGCACATTAATAATGGTCGGTGGCGCACTAATCATAAGTTTTCCAATCGGACTTTTAACCGCACTTTACCTAACTGAGATTCGTGGAAAGCTAGCTCGTCCAATTAAGTTTCTTGTCCAAGCGATGAGTGGTGTTCCTTCAATTGTTGCCGGACTTTTCATTCTCTCTATCCTGGTAATTCCAGTAACTCAAGAATTAACAGGACTAATGGGTTCATTAGCTTTAAGTATCTTGATGATTCCAACAATTGCTCGTACAGCTGAAGAGATGCTGCTTCTAATTCCTAATGATTTGCGCGAAGCCGGAGTAGCACTTGGTGCCACTCAATGGCGCACCGTTTCTGGGGTGGTTGTACCTGCAGCTAAGAGCGGGCTTGTCACAGCAGTGATTTTAGGAGTTGCTCGAATTATCGGAGAAACAGCACCAATTCTTTTAGTCTCGGGCGGTGCTGATGCTCTGAACTTTAATCCGACCTCTGGCCCTATGGGTTCTTTACCGTTTTATATTTGGAAAGCCTTCCTCACAGGTGGCACAGAAGAGGCGTATGCAAGAGCGTGGGGTGGAATGTTGATTCTGCTAATTCTCATCGTCTTTCTATTCGGACTTGCCCGTTATTTAAGTGGAAGAAAGGTTGCCTGAAATGGTGCCAGCAGAAAATTCAAACAACGAGAACAATATGGAGAAAAAAATGCAAGCAACTACGCCAACATCACTTGCCTCTGTTGCCACCAACCGTGAGCAACGTGTGCCAGGTACCAGCCTGCTAGGTACTGGGTTAGAAACCCGCGGCGTCCATGCTTGGTTTGGAAAGAAGCATGTGCTTTCCGACATTTCGCTCGATTTCGCAGCAGGCACAGTTACTGCTCTCATTGGTCCATCTGGTTGCGGAAAATCAACTTACTTGCGCACGCTCAATCGGATGCACGAATTCATTCCTACCGCTGCTCTAGCTGGCGAAGTATTGCTAGATGGCGAAGATATTTATGCACCTGGTACCGATGTAACAAAAATTCGCTTGAAAGTTGGCATGGTTTTCCAAAAGCCAAATCCATTTCCATCAATGACAATTGGCGAGAATGTGCTTTCGGGCCTAAAGCTTGCGCAATTAAAGAAGAGCAATACCGATGAATTACTTGAATCATGTTTGGTTAGTGCCGGATTATGGAATGAAGTTAAGGACCGCCTTGGCGAACATGGTGGCTCTCTATCTGGTGGACAGCAACAGCGTCTGTGTATCGCGCGTGCTCTGGCTGTTGGGCCGCAAGTACTTTTGATGGATGAACCATGTTCAGCACTAGATCCAGGTTCAACTTTTAGAATTGAAGAGACGATCTCAGAGCTGGCAAAGAAAATGACGATTGTTATTGTGACCCACAATATGCAACAGGCTGCTCGAGTTTCGGACTACACCGCATTCTTCTTATCTGATGGGGGCCCAGGTGTCATGGTTGAGACAGCGCCTACCAGCAGAATTTTCTCTGCCCCGGTTGATAAGCGCACCGAAGATTACGTAACAGGACGGTTTGGATAACACCAAGAGTTCACCTAAGGCTTGGGTTTTGTTCACCTAAATCTGGCATGGATGTAACCGCTGGTAACTACTTTTACAGATGAAAAGCTTTACTCTCCTACGAAAGGTTGTTCATGAAGTTTTCAAAGAAGGCAAAGGCGTTAGTTCTCGCCGCAGTAATAGCAGTTTCTGGCGCAGCGCCAGCACATGCCGTTGATCTAGCTGGATCAGGCGCATCATTTGTGGTTCCTTTAGTAGAGGCTTGCAAGGCAGGCTTTGCCAAGAAGACCGGTCACTCTTTTGTTTACACTTCAACCGGCTCAGGAACAGGTAAGAACAACTCTGACAACAAAATCGGAGATTTCTGGTTCTCAGATTCAGCGCACACAGGTGCTAAGAAGCGCTCAACTATTTTCCATGCCCCAATTGTTGCGGCACCTATTGCGGTATTAGTAAATCTACCTGCAAAAAAGGATATTTATCTTTCTTCAACAACTGTCGCAAAGATTTTCTCAGGCGAGATTACAAAGTGGAATGATCCACTTATCGTGGCCGATAACAACCGCAAAGTGCCGTACACCCTTTATCGCAAGGATGCTAACGGAAATGTCGCGCTAGACGCCAAGGGCAATCCTCGCATTCTACGCAGTGGAACAAAGTCAATTTTCTACACGCTTCCAAATCGGCCAATTAAGGTTGTATTCCGCTCAGACACATCAGGTACTTCAAACAACTTCACAAAGTGGCTAAATGGTGTAGCGCCAACAGTTTGGACAAAGCCAGCTAACGATGCATTCACAACTGCTTTCCCTGGCAATATTAATGACACATCAAACATCGGTCGCATTGTTGGCGCGAATGGATCTCAGGGTGTAGCAACACTTGCGGCGAAATCACCATACTCAATTACATATGCAGAGAAGCAATGGGGAACCTCATTTGGTCTTCGTGCCGCATATGTTGGTAACGCATCAGGAAACTTCACACTCCCAGATTCAGCTGCTACATCCGCATTCTTGGGCGAAGCTAATCAGAACGCTGACGGAATCGTTACTTATGATTACAACACAAAAGTTCCAGGCGTTTACACACTTGGAATCATCAGTTACATGTTGCTTGAAACGTCATACGAAAGTAAGGAAAAGGGCAAGGCAGTTGTTGAGCTTGCCGAATACTTGCTATCACCTGAGTGTTCACTAGGTGCGGCTTCAACTGGTTTTATCGTGGTTGAAGGCACATTCCTTGCTAAGGCAAAGCAGTTAATCGCCCGAGCAAATAAGTAATCAAGATACTCATTAGTTAAGCAAAGAACCCAGGGCCACGTAGGTAGCCCTGGGTTCTTTGCTGCCACAAAATCGTCAGTAAAGAAAACAGTATGCGCGCCTGGCAGGAATCGAACCTGCGACAACCCGCTTAGAAGGCGGGTGCTCTATCCGACTGAGCTACAGGCGCATTTAATCTCACTTATTACCTGTCAGAGTCTACCGAAGTTAAACGGTAGGGTTTCGTCTTATGGCTGAGTTCATTTATACGATGAAAAAGGCGCGTAAAGCGCATGGCGAGAAGGTAATTCTCGACGACGTTACCTTGATGTTTTATCCAGGCGCCAAGATTGGTGTGGTTGGTCCAAACGGTGCGGGTAAGTCAACGGTGCTACAGATCATGGCCGGCCTACAGCAGCCTTCTAATGGTGAGGCTTATCTAACTCCAGGATTTACTGTGGGCATCTTGCTTCAAGAGCCAATTCTTGATGAAAGTAAAAATGTTATTGATAACGTTAAAGAGGGTGTTGCCGAGACAGTTGCGATGCTCAAGCGATTTGATGAAGTTAGCGAAGAGATGGCAAATCCCGATGCTGACTACGACAAGTTATTGGCCGAAATGGGCGATCTGCAGGAAAAGTTGGATCACCGCAATGCCTGGGAACTTGATTCGCAACTAGAGCAAGCAATGGATGCCCTTCGTTGCCCACCAGCAGATGCCGATGTCTCTGTGTTATCTGGTGGTGAAAAGCGTCGCGTGGCACTTTGTAAGTTGTTATTACAAGCACCTGATTTATTGCTCCTTGATGAGCCAACTAACCACTTAGATGCTGAGTCAGTACTTTGGTTAGAGCAACATTTAAATAAGTATCCTGGCGCTGTTGTAGCGATTACGCACGATAGATATTTCCTAGACAATGTGGCGCAGTGGATTCTCGAACTCGACCGTGGTCGCGCTTATCCATACGAAGGAAACTACTCGACATATTTGGAAACTAAGTCAACGCGTTTAAAGATTGAAGGCCAAAAAGATGCCAAGCGCGCAAAGCGTTTGACGGAAGAACTCGAATGGGTTCGCATGAATGCTAAGGGCCGCCAGACAAAGTCAAAGGCACGTTTAGCTCGTTACGAAGAGATGGCAGCCGAAGCTGACAAGATGCGTAAGTTGGATTTCGAAGAAATTCAGATTCCACCTGGCCCACGTTTAGGTAATGTGGTTATCGAAGTTAATAATTTATCGAAAGGTTTTGGCGATCGCCTGCTGATCGATGATCTTTCATTTACTTTGCCGCGCAACGGCATCGTTGGAATCATTGGTCCAAACGGCGCCGGTAAGACCACGTTGTTCAAGACTTTAATCGGCATGGAACAACCAGATTCTGGTTCGGTAAAAGTGGGCGAGACAGTGAAAATTTCCTACGTTGATCAGTCACGTGGCGGTATTGACCCTAAGAAATCACTCTGGGAAGTTGTTTCCGACGGTCTTGATTACATAAAGGTCGGAAATGTTGAAATGCCGTCTCGCGCCTACGTATCTGCCTTTGGTTTTAAAGGCCCAGATCAACAGAAACCAGCTGGCGTTTTATCAGGTGGCGAACGTAACCGTTTGAATTTAGCGCTAACGCTTAAAGCTGGCGGAAACTTACTACTACTAGATGAGCCAACGAACGATTTAGATGTTGAAACTCTTGGTTCACTAGAAAACGCACTTCTTGAATTTCCTGGCTGCGCTGTGGTCATCTCGCACGATCGCTGGTTCCTAGACCGCGTGGCGACACACATCTTGGCGTATGAAGGTGAATCAAAGTGGTTCTGGTTTGAAGGAAACTTTGAGTCCTATGAAGAAAACAAAATCTCTCGACTTGGTGCCGATGCATCTCGCCCACACCGTGCGACTTATAGAAAGCTAACTCGCTAATGCGTCACTTAAGTAAAACTCATGTGCGCTGGGATGATCTAGATGGCTTTGGTCATGTCAACAATGCTTCTTACTTAACTTATATTCAAGAGGCGCGCGCTAACTTCACTTGGTATTCGCGTAAAGAAGCTGGGCTAGAACCAGTGCTAACTAGCATGGTTGTTGCTCGCGCCGAAGTAGATTTCATCGAACCAATTTACGATGGTGGCTTTGATTTAGATGTGACAATCTGGGTGACAAAGATTGGCAACTCATCATTTGAGTTAGCTTATGAATTAAGTAGTTCACTTGGCTTACATGCCCGTGGTCGCACAATTCAGGTTGCCGTTTCTATGGAGACAAAAAGATCAAGACCACTTTCACCGGAAGAGCGTGAATTTCTGACCGGGTATCTAGAGGCATAACTTATGCAACTTGCGCCAAGATCAACTCGCCTTTGGTGGCGCGATGCTGTTACCTATCAAATCTATATTCGCTCATTTGCCGATAGCAACGGCGATGGAATTGGCGATATCAACGGTATTCGTTCCCGGTTGCCATACCTAAAGGAGCTGGGCATTGATGCCATTTGGATTACTCCTTGGTTTCCTTCACCGCAAAAAGACCATGGCTACGATGTTGCTAATTATTTTGATATCGAACCTGATTACGGCACCTTGGGTGATGCCAAAGCTTTAATTGCTGAAGCTCACGAAATCGGTATACGTATCTTGCTCGACATCGTTCCAAACCACTGCAGCGATCAGCATGAATGGTTTCAAGCCGCACTCAAGGCAGCGCCTGGCAGCATTGAGCGCGAACGTTTTCATTTTCTAGATGGCAAAGGCAAGAACGGCGAACTACCACCTAATAATTGGCCATCAGTTTTCGGCGGCGATGCTTGGCAACGAGTAATCGAAGCTGATGGCAAACCAGGGCAGTGGTACTTACACATTTTTGCCACCGAACAACCAGATTTCAATTGGGAGAACCGCGAGGTGCGCGAGCACTTTGAGAACATTCTGAAATTTTGGTTAGACCTGGGAGTCGATGGTTTCCGTATCGATGTTGCTCACGCCATGATTAAAGCTGAAGGTCTGCCCGACATTGTTGAACCAGAAAAAGGCAACGAAATGTTGTCAGCAACTCAACATCCGTTCTGGGACCAAGAAGGCGTACATGAGATTCATCGCTCTTGGCGCAAGATTCTTGATTCGTATCCAGGTGATCGAATGGCAGTTGCCGAGGCTTGGGTAAGTCCGGCAACGCGCATTGCGCGTTATTTACGCCCTGATGAATTAGCTAATTCATTTAATTTTGAATTCCTTATTTCACTTTGGGAAGCGGCGTTTCTAAAAGAACGCATTGTGGTTTCAATGGCGGCAATGGCTGAAGTTGGCGCACCATCTTCTTGGGTATTTAACAACCACGACTTAGTTCGCTCGGTAGATCGTTTTGATCTAGGGCTATTAAACGTTGATAAATCAACGCTGCATCGCCAAGGCGACCCAAAGAAATTTGATTTAGAACGTGGCACACGTCGCGCACGAGCCGGCGCTCTTTTAATGTTGGCTCTGCCAGGGGGTGCTTATGTTTATCAAGGCGAAGAGTTAGCGTTGCCTGAAGTGCGCGATATTCCCGAAGATCGTTTAACCGATCCACGTTGGGTAATGAGTGGCAAAGTCGATCGTGGCCGCGATGGTTGCAGAGTTCCGCTGCCTTGGCACCATGAGCCAGTTGGAGCATTTGGTTTCTCGGCCAATGAATCGCTTAAACCAGTTGAAGCTTGGTTGCCGCAAAGTGATTGGTGGGGCAATTTTGCTGCGAGCAAGCAGGATGGTGTCGAAGGTTCAACTCTGTCTATGTATCGCAAAGCACTAGCGATTCGTAAGGCCGAAGCTGGTTTAGGGGATGGCCCAATGACTTGGCTTGATGTTAATGATGAAGTTTTGGCATTTACTCGCCCCGGAAATTTCGCTTGTTATGTGAACTTCGGGGCGGAGATTGAACTTCCTACAGGTGCGGAAATTCTGGTTTCTAGTGCGCCAATTATTAGCAATAAATTGCCTACCGATACTGCAGTTTGGTTGCGAGTTAAGTGACTTTCTACGAAGAAGTTGGCGGCGAGACTTTCTTCGCTGATTTAATTTCGCAGTTCTATGCCCATGTTGCGACAGACCCAATTTTGCGACCAATGTATCCAGATTCGGATATGAAAGGTGCCGCCGAACGCTTACAGATGTTTCTTGAACAATATTGGGGTGGGCCGAGTACTTACTCAGAAGAACGCGGGCATCCACGTTTGCGAATGCGTCATGCTGGTTTTCATATTGATCGTGCGGCTCATGATGCCTGGATCAACGCCATGCGAAAAGCTGTCGATGGTGTTGAACTAGATGCTGCCCACAAAGAAACTTTGTGGGGTTATTTAGAAATGGCAGCTGCCGGTTTAGTTAATCAAGCAGATTGACTTGAGTTTCCAACCTTAAGAATTTCACCATTACGCAGGTACCAAAGCGTGCCGTTGCTATCGCGCACAGTTGTAATACGTAATCCAACTTTTTCGACAATGCCTTTTACTTCGAGAACTTCAACGGTATCGCCAACGCCATATTGATCTTCAACCAACATGAATATTCCAGAGAGAACATCGCGCACAATTGTTTGTGCACCAAGACCAAGGGCCACGCCGATGACGCCAGCTGAGGCAATAAATGGTCCTAAGTTAAATCCAAATTCACCCAACACTGTGGCAAAGGCGATTAACCAAATCGCTGAATTCAAGGTGCTGCTTAAAACTGTGCCAGTCGTCTTGGCTCGCTCTTTTTGACGAGTGCCGACGCCTCTTAATCCAGGCCGTAAATCAGCAGTTGCCAACCGATTCATGGCGCGGGAAATCGCTCGTTTGCCAAAGTATTGGGTCGCGCTGGCAATAAGCAGAACCAGCAGGATGCGCAGTGGGGCTCCGCTGAACCAGTCAACTGCTTCTTTTACGGTGAAGTTCATAGTGATGCCGACTCTAACGAATTCTTAACCCAAAAGGCGCTAGAAATCCGCTCTTTCGCAGAACTTTTGAGGCAAGATATGGCAATCGGCGCGAGCCACGCGCTTCGATCAGGGAGCGATTATGTCGCGAACACTAATTCTGAACGCCACCTACGAACCGTTAGGTGTTGTGTCAGACCGACGCGCTCTTATTTTAGTTCTCAATCAGCGTGCAACTATGGTCGAAGATTCTGGCGTTGTTCTTCATTATGCAACTGGTCAAGTTTCACTGCCATCAGTAATTAGGTTGAATAAATTTGTGCGAATTCCATATCGTCACGCAGTTCCACTTTCCAGGCGAGCAATTTTTGCCCGCGATGGTGGCCGGTGTGTTTATTGTGGCAATGCCGCAACTTCGATTGATCACGTAATTCCTCGCTCTCGCGGCGGTGGCCATAATTGGGAGAACGTGGTGGCTGCTTGTCATCGTTGTAATCATGCCAAGGCTGATAAAGGGCTGAAAGAATTAG
>Ga0208485_1000497_pt1 | contig 11558 bp, 9 predicted proteins | sample LakMenEpi27Jul12_FD_150707 | JGI IMG/M metagenome (GOLD analysis project Ga0208485, IMG submission 150707) | Freshwater microbial communities from Lake Mendota, WI - 17JUL2012 deep hole epilimnion (SPAdes) | ecosystem: Environmental > Aquatic > Freshwater > Lentic | place: Lake Mendota, Madison... | reverse complement strand
AACCTTTCCAAATTCATTAACCAAACTAACTTTCATTCCATTCTTTATTAAATTAATTCTTTCATCATTTAATTTAATGCTAGGTATATGTATTAAAGCACTCTGAATATCAAGCACATATTTTAAAAAATTAGCAGTACTTTCTTTTTCTATTAATTTTTCAAGGCTATTTGAGTTCTTAATTTTAAAATTTCCATATCTAGTTCTAACCAATCGAGTGACATGGGCAAATCCACCAAAGGATTTTGCAATGTCTCTTGCTAGACTTCTAATATAAGTCCCGGTTCCACATTTTATGTAAAAAAGACTTTTATTATTTTCGTGTTTTAACAATCTAATATTTTTTATAAGAACTTTTCTCTCTTCCATATCAAATTCCAAATTATTTCTTGCAAGTTCATAAGATCTTTTGCCATTAATTTTTACAGCAGAAAATTTTGGTGGCATTTGCATCTGCCAACCAATAAATTTTTTTAAAATATTTTGAACTTCCTTTTTTTCTGGATAAATTTTGTTTTGATTTATAACTTTACCCTCTAAGTCTAAGGTATCAGTCTCTGATCCCCATTGTATTTCAAATAAATAACTTTTAAATTGTAAGTGTATTAATGAAACAGTTTTAGTCGCCTCACCCAGTGCAATGGGCAAAACCCCTTCTGCTAATGGATCTAAAGTTCCAGCGTGGCCTATTTTAATTTTTTTAAATTTACTCTTTATGACGTTTAAACAGTATGCCGAGCTAAAACCTTTGGGTTTGTTCAAGTTTATCCAACCATCAATCATTTTCGTGTGTCTTTATAATTAATTTTTCAATTTTTTCTGCATAATCAAAAGATTCATCTAATACGAAATGAAGATTGGGAAGAAATTTATTTTTCCAACTTCGTGACATTTCTTTTTTAATTAAACCGCTATGATTAATAAGAGACTGTAAAATAAATTCTGAATTTTTACCACCAAGTGGCATTACAAACACTTTTGCATGTTTTAAATCTGGGCTCATTCTAACTTCTGAAACCGTAATCACTCTAGTGTTAATGCTTGGTAAAGCCACTTCTTCTTTTAAAAATAAATTTCCAAGTAACTGTTTTAATAATTCACCAACTCTTAATTGCCTTTGAGTAAAAGGCTGATCGCTTAAATGAATGTTCATGATTAATTAATTTATTGTTCTAGCGCTCTGAACTACTGAAAAAACTTCAATGATATCTTTTTCTTTAAAATCCAAGAAATCTTTAAAAGCAACTCCGCCTTCAATTCCTGCTTTAATTTCTTTCACTTCATTTTTTTCTCTATAAAGCGATGCAATTTTTCCCGTAAACACAACGCTGCCATCTCTAACAATTCTAACATCAGAGTTGTTAACGATTGCACCTTCAGTAACTTTAATACCTGCAACTTTTCCAGCTTTGGAAGATTTGAATACTTGTAGTATTTCGCACTGTCCTAATACTTGCTCATTAATTTCTGGTGATAATAGGCCTGAAAGGGCTTTAGTAATGTGCTCAATCGCTTCATAAATAATATTAAAGTACAAAACATTCACTCCTAATTTTGTTGCAAGGTCTTTTGCTTCTTTATTAGGCTTAATGTTAAAGCCAATTAAAACTGCATTAGAAGCTTTTGCTAAAGATACATCTGTCTCTGTAATAGCTCCAACAGATGATAAAACGATAACTGGCTTAACTTCATCGTGTTGAATTTTTAAAATCGCATTAGACAAAGCCTCTGCAGATCCATGTACGTCACTTTTAATAATAATTGATAATTCTTTTTGCTTATTAACATCTCCAAAAATGTCATTTTTATTAACAAGAGCGCTAGTTTTTTTAGATCTTCCTTGTTCAATTCTATGTTCATTTATTTCTTTAGCTTTTGCCTCACTATCTAAAACTAAAAAATCATCTCCTGCCTCAGACACGCCTGTTAAACCAATTATTTCAACTGGCATTGAAGGCGTTGCCTCATTAACTAATTCTCCTCTAAAATTATTCATCGCTCTAATTTTTCCCCACTGCAAACCACTTACGAAGAAGTCTCCTCTTTTTAAAGTTCCTCTTGTGATTAAAATTGTAGATACCGGTCCCTTGCCTTTGTCTAATTTTGATTCAATAACTATTCCCTGCGCTGGTACATTTGGGTTCGTTTTGTGATTTAAAATTTCTGCTTGTAAAATAATTGCTTCTTTTAATTTATCTAAATTTGTTTTCTTTAAAGCAGATATTTCAATACACTGAATGTCTCCGCCTAATTCTTCAACAACAAGTTCATGCTCTAATAGTTGATTTCTAACTTTTTGCTTATCAACACCATGAATATCGCATTTATTAATTGCAACTATAATTGGAACTTTTGCAGCTTTAGCATGCTGTATCGCCTCAATCGTTTGCGGTTTAATTCCATCATTTGCAGCAACAACTAGAACTACGATATCTGTAATTTTAGATCCTCTAGCTCTCATTTCAGTAAATGCGGCGTGACCTGGTGTATCTATAAATGTCATCCACTTGTTGTCTTCTGCGAAAACTTGATAAGCACCAATGTGTTGAGTAATTCCGCCGTGCTCTGTTGCAACAACATTTGTTTCTCTTAATGCATCTAGTAATGAGGTTTTACCATGATCGACATGACCCATCACAGTTACTACTGGAGGTCTAGAATAAGTATCCTCTTCTTCTTTAGATTTTTTTAATTTTGATAATTCATCGTCAATTTGATTATCTTTAACAACTTTATGTCCAAAAGAGCCAACGATGTACTCTGCAGTATCTCTATCGATAGTGTGATTGATTGTAACTTTTACATTTTTTTCAAATAAAAATTTAATAATCGAACTTGCTTTTTCTGCCATTCTGTTTGCAAGCTCCTGAATAGTGATTAAATTTGGTACCGATATTTCTCTAGAAACTTTTTTTGCTTCACCTGACTCATCACCATCTTGAATTAATTTTTTTTCTTTTTCTCTGGCTCTTTTAAAAGAAGCTAAACTTCTTGTCTTTTCATCTTCATCTGCATCTGTAAGCGCTTTGGATAAAGTTAGTTTATATTCTCTTTTTTTTCCGTGAGTTTTTTTAATTAATTTTTTACTGTTATCTATTTCAAGCTCTTCTTGAATTTTCTTTCTCGCCCACTCTTGTGCCGATTTTTGCGCTTTAGCAGTATCTTCTTTTGTTAAAGTCTTTGGCTTTACAGCATCTTGTGGAGCTGTTGAAGCTTTTGCTTTATCAACGGAGTAAGTTGCATCTATCGATCTATTTTTCTTCTTCTCAACTAAAACTGATTTGTTACCAGCGCCTCTTGCATAGCTTGAAACAGCTGCCGATCCACCACTAAAGTTTTTTAATGTAAGTTTTTTCTTTTTGTCTTTAACGTCCATGTTTTTTCTAAAAGCGAGTTTACTATTTGTTAAAAACTTTTTCTCTAGCGCTCATTATCAGGCGCTCAGCCTCAGCTCTTATGATATCGAAATTCTGCAGGATTCCTTCAAATTCCACTCTTTTTCCTTTAACTTCATCATATCCACCTAAAATTTCATCAACTGATAAATCTGCAAAATCAGCTAAAGTTTTAATATTTTTTTCACCTAAAGTTAAAAGCATTCCAAGTGATAATCCTGGATGATTCATAAGATCGTCTTGAATGCCTAACTCTTTAACTCTATTTGATATTTCTTTAGATTCAGTTTCCAAATATTCTTTTGCTCTTTCTTTTAATTCTTTTGCTGTATCTGCATCGAAGCCATCAATTTTCGTTATCTCTTCCAAAGGAGAACCGTCGATTTCTTTGATAGAGGAAAATCCTTCTAGCACTAAAAGTTGAGCCATCATTTCATCGATTTCTAAACTTTCAATAAATCGTTTTGTTTTAATTTTAAATTCTGATTGTCTTTTTTCTGTTTCTTCTTGATCAGTTAAAATATCAATTTCATAATTCATTAACTTAGAAGCAAGTCTAACGTTTTGTCCTCTTCTTCCAATGGCTTTACTAAGATTATTTTCATCAATTACAACTTCAATTCTTTTTGAAGCTTCATCTAAAACTACTTTTTGAACTTCGGCAGGCGCTAAAGCATTAATCACAAGTGTTGCAGGATCTTCTGACCAATGAATGATATCAATTTTTTCACCTTGTAATTCATTCACAACCGCTTGCACTCTACTTCCTCTCATTCCAACGCAAGCTCCAACTGGATCTATAGATTTATCTTTTGATGTAACACAAATTTTTGCTCTGCTTCCCGGGTCTCTTGCTACCGATTTAATTTCAATTGTTCCTTCATAAATTTCTGGTACTTCAAGTTTGAATAATTTTGCCATAAACTGAGGATGCGCTCTTGATAAAAATATTTGTGGACCTTTAGCTTCTCGCTTTACTTCATAACAATAAGCTTTAATTCGATCTCCTACTTTTATATTTTCTCTTGGGATTAACTCATCTCTTTTGATAATTGACTCAGCTTTTTGTAAATCAACGATGATATTTCCAAATTCTATTCTCTTAACTATTCCGCTAAGAACTTCACCAATCTTGTCTTTAAATTCGTTATATTGTTTTTCTCTTTCTGCATCTCTTACTTTTGTAGTGATAACTTGTTTTGCAGCTTGAGCGGCTATTCTACCAAAATCAACTGGAGGTAGCGGCTCTAAAATTTCTTGATCAAGCGCTATGTCGCTTTTAATTTTTTTAGCATCTTTTAAACTAATTTCGTTTTGACTGTTGGATGGATTTTCTACAACTTTTAATCTTCGACCTAATTCAATTTGACCATTAGCTCTATTGATAGAAACGTAAATATTATTTTCTTGTCCGTAGCGAGTTCGTGCAGCTTTTTCAATAGCTTCTTCCATAGAAGTAAGGACTAGCTCTTTATCAATCGATTTTTCGTTTGCTACAGCGTCAACTATCCTGATCAGTTCTACTGTATCAACTCTGTTATTTAACATTGGTTTTGTTTCCTGTAAAAAAAAATGGGCCTAAGCCCATTCTGTACTTTCAATAATTTCGCTTAATCTATGCTACATTTTTTAACTTATCAAGATTTAAAAAATAAATATCTTTTTTTAATTTATTGGCTTTATTTGAGTATTTTGTGTCGACTATGGGATGTGTGTTGCTCAAACTATATTCAAAAGTATCATTTTTTTTCTTTAATAAAGAAATCTCTTTTACCACGTAATTAAAATAATCCTGATCATCCGTTACAAATATTAACGTAGATTTAATTTTCATTTTTTTTAAAATTTTTTCTAAAAATAAATAGTTTAACAATCTTCTTTTTTTTTGCTTATTTTTCATCCAAGGATCTGGAAACAAAACAAAAACTTTTGAAAAAAAGTTATCTAAAAAATTATCTATAATTTTTTGTACTGGTATATCTAGAATTGAAATATTATTTAAATTTAATTCTTTAGCTTTTTGAACAACATTAGCCACACCATTAATAAAAGGATCAACTCCAATAAAATAATCTTTTGGGTAAGCGCTTGCCTGGTATAATAAATTTTCTCCTAAACCAAATCCTATTTCTAAAACAAAATCTTTATTTTTAATAAATTTTATTTCTTCAAAATTGACTAAAAAATCTTTTTTATGATTTTCATAAAAAAACTTTTTGCTTTTGGATAGGGCTCTTGATTTTGATCTTCCAAAAAAAATCTTTTTCTTGTCGTCGATCAAATTATACTTTTGATTGAAAATATTTAATTAAATCTGTTTTTTCCCAGCTAAAAGAGCCATTGTCTTCTGGTTGTCTACCAAAGTGTCCATAAGCTGCTGTTTTTTGATAAATCGGTTTATTAAGTTTTAATAACTCACGAATTCCTCTTGGACTTAAATTAAAATTTTTAGAAATAATTTCTTCAATTTTTTTTGATTTATTATCTTCACCATCAAACAAGTCGATGTAAATTGAAAGAGGTTGTGACACTCCAATCGCATAAGATAATTGAATTAAACATTTTTCTGAAACGCCTGCGGCTACAATATTTTTAGCCAAGTATCTTGCTACGTAAGCTGCTGATCGGTCCACCTTTGTTGGGTCTTTTCCTGAAAATGCTCCACCACCATGAGGTGCTGCTCCACCGTAAGTATCAACTATAATTTTTCGACCCGTTAATCCTGTATCACCATCAGGTCCACCGATGACAAATCTGCCTGTTGGGTTAACATAAAAATGTTTCTCATCACACATCCAGCCTTTTGGGATGACTGATAGAACATAAGGACGCACGATCTCCTTAACTTTTTCTTGATCAACGCTTTCATCATGTTGTGTTGAAACGACTATTGAAGAAATTCCTTTTGGTTTTCCTTTTTCATAAATAACTGAAAATTGACTTTTTGAATCAGGTTTTAAAAATTTTTCTTTTCCAGATTTTCTTGCCTCTGACATTAGTTGCAAAACTTTATGAGAATAACTTATCGGCGCTGGCATCAAATCTTTTGTTTCTGTGCAAGCATAACCAAACATAATTCCTTGATCGCCTGCCCCTTCATCTTTATTACCAGATGAATCAACTCCTGCTGCTATGTCTTGTGATTGACTATGAAGATAGTTTGTAAATTTTAAATTTTTCCAATGAAAACCCTCTTGTTCATAACCAATATCTTTAACTCTGGATCTAATTAATTTTTCAATTTCATCGCTCTTTATTTCGGGACCTCTTACTTCTCCAGCAATCACAACGGTATTTGTGGTTACTAAAGTTTCACAAGCAACTCTACTTTCTGGAAATTTTGATAAATATAAATCGAGTACCGAGTCCGATATAATGTCACAAACTTTATCAGGGTGTCCCTCTGATACTGATTCACTAGTAAATATATAGTCTTGTTTAGCCATTCTTATTTAATTTTCTAAGAGCAATAACGAATATAATACTTAGGAAGATTGTAAAATAAAAAATGTAGTTTTCTAATAAAGAAAATAGGGTTTTTCCTTTTAAAAAAGACAATTTTAAATCAATAAATCCAGATTTGTTTAATTCTAAAGAATTTACAATTTTTCCATTTGGAGAAATATAAGCTGACATACCTTTATTAGTTGCTCTTACAACTGGAACGCCTTGCTCTACTGCTCTAAAGACTGCTTGTGTTAAATGTTGATAAGGGCCAATTGAATCTCCAAACCAACCATCTTCTGAAATGTTTATTATGAAATTATAATCTTTAGAATTACGTTTAAGATCTCCAGAATAAATTATTTCATAACAAAGCAAAGGCAGAAAAGATAAATTGTTAAATATTTTAATCTCTTTTCTCTCGTCTCCAGAAGAGAAAGAACTATATCCAAATGTAATTTTTTTTAATCCCCACTTTGTTAATAAATTTTCAAAAGGAATAAACTCTCCAAATGGAACAAGTTTAATCTTGTTATAAACGCTAACAACTTCAGCATTATTATTCAGTACAACTAGGGAATTATAAAAATGAATTTTATTACCTGAGATGCTTGGATTGGTTACACCAACAATAACTAAATGATTTTTAGAAAAATTTTTATTAAAGTATTCTTTATATTTATAAAGATCCTTAGGATTAGTTTGTTGGATCATCCCCTCAGGCCAAACAATTAGGGTCTTCTCATCTTTATTAGTTTTGCTAAGGTTTAGCAGAGAACTTAGATTTCTTTTCTCATTTTCAATTCCCCAAGTTTTTGCAATATCAATATTGGGTTGAATTATTTTTACCTTAACTTCGTTATACTGATTAAACTCTGAATTTTTTATGATAATTTTTCCAAATAAATAATTAGAAATTAAAACAATAAATAAAAAAGAAGAATTAATTAGTATTTTCTTAAACTGAAAAGGCCATAAGGAATTAAAGTAAATTGAGAAGACAAGAATGCTAAAAAAATTGAAAGTATATGTGCCAATGAATTTTAATATTTGAATGTTCTCAAGTGAAAAACTCCATGAATAAGATATTAGATTCCATGAAAATCCTGTGAATAATATTCCTCGTAAATATTCAAATATGGATAAGGAAATAGAAAATATTAATAAAAAAATATAATCTCTTTTTATAAAAGAACTAATAGCAAGTACTGCAAAACCATAAAAGATAGCTAGTAAAACAGGCAAGCCTAATATGGCAATGGGCATTAAAAAAGTTAACTGTTTATCAAAAGTTAATGAGTGCGATACCCAGTAAAGACTACTTGCAAAATATCCATAACCGAAAGTAAAACCTAAAAAAAAGAAGTTCGATAGTTTTGCTTTTTTTTCTTTGAATAGAATTATTAAATACAAAAACAAAGAGTAAGTAATAAAATTTATAAAAATTAAATTATAAGGAGGTAAAGAAAAACTAGATAAAGAACCTAATACTAATAAAAAAATATAGATAAAAAAAATATTTTTTTTTGACATCTTAAATTTTAAATATTTCTAATAATTTTTTGCTCTAATAAATTCATTTTTTTATATTTTTTAAATGAATCATGTTCATAGCCAATCAGATGCAAAACCCCATGGACTAACATTTTTTTAAAATAATCATCAAAACTTGTATTCTGTTTTTTTGTAATCACCTCAATGTATTGGTAGCTTAACGCAATATCTCCAAGATAAACTTTTTTATTTATTTTAATGTCTTTTTTAAAAAAACTTTTCTCCTCGGCTGGAAATGATAAAACGTCAGTATCTTTATTAATTTTTCTAAATTTCTTATTAAGATTCTTCATATTTTTTGTGCCTGTTAGAAGAATCGAAATTTCAAAAGCAATTGTGCGAGATGAGAAGATAGATGATATAATTTTTTTAATACTTTTTATAAGAAACAAATTTATTTTAGGATATCTAGATTTCCAATTCTTATTCTCGATAACTAAATTAACTTTTACCATTTGGCTCTTTATTTTTTATAGTCATCATAAGCCTTAACGATTTTAGAAACCAAAGGATGTCTCATAACATCGTTATGATCAAAGTTTATGGTTTTAATTTCTTTAATATCTTTAAGTATTTTTGTGGTCTCATAAAGTCCGGACTCTTTTGATTTTGCCAAATCCACTTGCGAAGGGTCTCCGTTAATTACCATCGTTGAATTATTTCCAAGTCTAGTTAAAAACATTTTTATTTGGGTGAAGGTTGCATTTTGAGCTTCATCCAATATGACAAATGAATCTTTTAGTGTTCTTCCTCTCATAAAGGCAAGAGGTGCAATTTCTATTATGCCCTCCTCTATTTTTCTTTGAATTTTTTCATAACCCAAAAGTTCATAAAGAGAGTCGTAAAGCGGTATAAGATAGGGATCAATTTTATCTTTCATATCGCCTGGTAAAAAACCTAAATTTTCTCCGGCTTCCACGGCTGGTCTTGATAATATTATTTTTTTTACTCTATCTTCTAATAAAAAAGTAACAGCTACCGCAACCGCTAAGAATGTTTTTCCAGTTCCCGCAGGTCCTAATGCCATAACAATTTTATGATTTTTTAAAGCATCTACGTAAATTTTCTGCTTTTCTGATCTTGGCAAAATTATTTTTTTTGATGTTTTGATGGCATCATTATCGCTATAAATTGAATTAGGATTTGATTCTGTTCTATTCATTTTAGTCACATCAAAGATTGTCTTTATATCTTCTTTCTCAATACTGTTTGTATTTACAAATTTTGCGATAAGATTATCCATAATTTGAACAACTGACTGTCTATTATTCGCATCTCCTCGAACAATCATTAAATTCCCTCTTAAATTAATTTTTGTATTAGTAATGTTTTCTATTTCCTTAAGATTGGAATCAAACTCACCGATTATTTTGCTCAAAACTAAATTGTTTTTTATATAAAAACTTAAATAATCATTATTTTTTTCAATAATTTCAATCTGTGAACTAGATACTTTGGATATATTCATCAAACGAATGCTTCTTCTTTTTGCAATATACCAAAAAGATTTTTGCTATTGCAGGAAGTAATTTCGATATCCACTAAATCTCCTGGATTACAATTTTCTGAATTAAAAAAAATAGAATGCATAAATTTACTTCTGCCAAAAAATTGACCTGGTGTTTTAGTTTTATTTTCAATCAATATTTCAACTTTTTTTCCAATTAATTCTTTACTGTTTTTCATTTGAATATCACCTAATAAGGTCTGCAACTTTAACAATCGATCTTTGCATATATCTAATGATATTTGATCTCGATCAACGGCTGGGGTACCTGGTCTTTGACTATAAATAAATGAATAAGAGTTAATAAAGTTAACTCTGTTAATGATATCGAGTGTATCTTGGAAATCCTGCTCTTCTTCCCCTGGAAAACCAATTATAAAATCACTAGAAAATTCCATTTCTGAATTTGCTTCTTTAAATTTGGCAATTAAATCTAAATAATATTCCCTTGTATGTTTTCTATTCATCAATTTTAAAATTTTATTAGAGCCTGATTGAATGGGCAGATGTAGTTGTGGCATTAATTTTTTTTGATATTTAAAAGCTTCTATCAATTCTTGATCCATGTCATTTGGATGCGATGTTGTAAAACGTATTCGATGAATTAAATTAATTTTAGCAATTTCATCTATTAGTTTTGCTAGGTTATAAGTTTTGCTTCCATCAACAAATTTATAAGCGCTGACATTTTGTCCGAGTAAAACAATTTCTCTAACTCCATTATCTGATAATTTTTTTGCCTCATTGATAATGCTATTAAACGATCTAGAAAACTCAGCGCCTCTTGTATAAGGGACCACGCAGAAGGAACAAAATTTATCGCAACCTTCTTGTATCGTTAAAAATTCAGAAACTTTAGATTTTCTAGAAGATTTTAAATTATCCAAAGTGTCAAATTTTTCTATTAATTCAAAATTTGTGTCAGAGAAATTTTCTTTTCTTTCTGCAAAATTTTTAATCTGCTCAGGTAGTCGGTGATAAGATTGTGGTCCAACAACAATATCAACATAGTTAGTTCTTTTAAAAATCTCCTCGCCTTGCGCTTGCGCTATGCACCCCGCTAATACAAAAATTGGCTTCTTTTTAGATCGATTTAGTTTTTTAATTTTACCAATGTCTGAATAAACTTTTTCGGTCGCTTTTTCTCTAATGTGACAAGTGTTGAATATAATACAATCTACATCTGCTAAAGTTTCGGATCTTACGAAATTAACAGACTGCATTAAGTCGGATATTTTGTCAGAATCGTACTCATTCATCTGACAACCAAAAGTTTTTATATAAAATGTTTTTAACAATTATTTTAATCTCAAAATATTAGAAGCCATGAAGGTATAAAAAAAAACAAATAAATGAAATATATTTGTTACATATTTTCATAAATAGGGAATAATTTACTATCAATAAAAAGTTTATTATCCAAAATATACTGAAGATTCTTAAATGTATATTTAGGTAATTTTGAAAATTTAACTATTTTATCACTATTTTTTTCTAAAGTATTTTGAACAGTAAATTCTGAATAATAGTCATCGCAATTTTTTAGATCCTTAATATAAAATCTATTATTAACTTCTAAGGCAACTTTTTCAAAATCTTGATTAACTATTGTGGTTTTTAGAATCTGGAAATTATTAAATCCAAGTAGTTTAATTTTT
>Ga0208485_1000496_pt1 | contig 11560 bp, 10 predicted proteins | sample LakMenEpi27Jul12_FD_150707 | JGI IMG/M metagenome (GOLD analysis project Ga0208485, IMG submission 150707) | Freshwater microbial communities from Lake Mendota, WI - 17JUL2012 deep hole epilimnion (SPAdes) | ecosystem: Environmental > Aquatic > Freshwater > Lentic | place: Lake Mendota, Madison... | reverse complement strand
GCATTTGAACTTAACATTCTGGCCTCCAAATAGGATAGGGTTTGAAGATATGTAACCGCTTTCAGAGGCGGTTTATAGGGCTCTTATGTGAAAGTATAGGGGTAGAAATTGCCGAAACGGAGTTCAAAGTTTATGTCTAATGTTTTTCCAGATGACTTCCTTTGGGGAACAGCAACTGCCAGTTACCAAATCGAAGGCGCGGCACAAAAAGATGGTCGTGGCGTGAGCATTTGGGACACCTTTAGCAAAACTCCGGGCAAAGTTGTAGGCAGCGATAACGGTGATGTTGCATGTGATCACTACCATCGCTATCCAGAAGATATTGAAATCATGAAAGATCTAGGCGTTAAGGCATATCGTTTTTCAATCGCTTGGCCAAGACTGTTTCCAAATGGCGACGGAGTACGCGAAGAACGCGGCTTTAATTTTTATAACAACTTGATTGACTCGCTTATTGAAGCTGGCATCGAACCCATGGTGACTTTGTACCATTGGGATCTTCCTCAACAACTTGAAGACGCTGGCGGTTGGGCAAATAGAGCAACGGCCGAAGCATTCTCAGATTACGCACTTGCTTGTGCCGAAGAATTTGGCGATCGAGTAAATAACTGGATTACTTTGAATGAGCCTTGGTGTGTTGCGTGGTTGGGTTACTCAATTGGAGTTCACGCACCTGGAAAAAAAGATCATGCACTCGCAATCGCAGCATCGCATCACACAGCTCTTGCTCACTCAATGGCAACTCGCGCAATAAAGAGCATTCGCCCTAGCGCTCAAGTGGGTCTAACCGTCAACATGACAAATCACAATTTAGAAAATCCCGAGAATGCTGAACTAGTAACTCTGAATGCTTTACTTGATTCAAACATTAACCGCTGGTGGATTGAAGCAATGCTTTATGGCAAGTATCCAACAAATATTCTCGAGTATTACGGTAAAGCGCTTACAGATGTACTTCTTCCAGGCGATCAGGAGCTTCTAAAGGCAATGCCTGATTACCTAGGTATTAATTACTACTCCGATTCGTTCTTGCGTAATCCTCGCCCGGAAGACTTGGTAGATAACGGCCCTGGTATCTTCCCGTTCCCGCAAAAGGGCGATAATTCACCACCAGCACACTTGGCTGGATCTCTTACTGCCATGGGTTGGGTTGTGACGCCTGAAGGCCTCGGAAACCTAGTAGCTCGAGTTCATCGTGATTATCCAGAGATTCCTTATCTAATGATCACCGAGAATGGCTCTTCATATGAAGACTTGGTCGAGGCCGACGAAAGCATTAATGATGTTGAGAGAACTTCTTACCTAGTTCGGCACCTACAGTCACTTCAAAAAGCTATAGCTGCCGGTGTGCCAGTAAAGGGTTACTTCGCATGGTCGCTACTTGATAATTTTGAATGGGCCGAAGGTTATGCGAAGCGATTTGGCTTAGTTCGAGTTGACTATAAAACCTTGGTCAGAACTCCCAAGTTGAGCGCAAAAAAGTATAAAGAAATTATCGCTTCCAATAATCCGAACTAGCCTCTAGCGGTTGACTCTCTAGCTACCAGCTTTACCGGCAACATTTTCTTGGTGACTTCTGAACCACTCAGCGCTGCCACCAACATATTTGCCACTTCGGCACCTAGCTCGCGAGTTGGCTGATGGATACTTGAGAGCGCGGGCACCGAACGGGTAGCAACTGGTGAATTATCAAAACCAATAACCTTGACTTGTTTTGGAACCGCAATTTTATCTTGAAGTAATACATTTATTGCACCAATTGCACTTAGATCGTTACCGGCAAAGATTCCATCAAATGGAATCTTTTTCTTTAGGAACTCACGAACAACTTCTTCAGCTTTAGAAGATGAATAATCACCGGTTAAAACTGAATCTGGTGAGATTTCTCGACCAGCCTCTGACATAGCTTTTTCAAACCCTTCAAATCGATCACGCCCTGATTGCAGCTTTAAATCTCCAGTTATCGCCACTATCTTCTTACAGCCCTGCGAAATCAAATGTTTTGTAGCTAAATACCCACCTTGAACGTTATCAACGTCTACGTAAGGGAATTTGTCTGAGCCGCCCAAGTCACCACCAAAAACCACTGGCACGCCTTTAGGAAGCAAGCGTTCAAAACTCTTTACCGAACGGTGCCAGCTAAACATCGCAATTCCATCAACGTGAGCTTTTCGAAGTGATTCAAAGAGAGAGTCTTCGCTTCCGGTTTTTGGGCGAATAAGTAGCAGAGGTTGCATGCCCGCATCGGAAATCGCTGTGGTAAATCCTTGAACCACCAAACCCCAGAATGGATTTAGGAAAAATTCTTCGCTGGATTCCTCAAGGACCAGGGCAACCAGTCCACTTCGTCCGCCCGCAAGTCTGCGAGCAGTGGCATTTGGGACGAAGTTATATTTCTTGATTGCCTTACGAACTGCCTTTTCGGTTTCTGGTGAAACTTTTGCGCTGCCGTTTATCACCCGTGAAACCGTGGCACGACTGACCCCGGCAGTTTCAGCAACTAAATCAATAGTTACCTCAACGCTTCGGGAAGTGCTCTTGGGGGTCACTGGGTAATTCTAGGTTAATTAAAGCGATGTGGCTATAAAAACATTTGCCAACGTAAGAGCGATTAGCCCAGCCCAGAGGCCCGTTGAAACCCGAGTCTTCTTCTTATTCAAAACGGTAAGTACCAAAATAACCAGAAGAATAAGGAACTTAACTCCGACTTTGCCATGCTCTGGTTCCGCATACTTAACTGCATCTGTTGCATGTAGCGAAGTGTTTATGCCAACTAAGGCGATACCGGTTACAAGAGCCGTGAGCATTGAATGTAAGAAACCAACGTGAATAGTCTTCTTTGGCTTGGGTAGCGCAGTTAGTAACAGTGCCAAACCGCCTAAGATGGAAAGAATATGGATAACTAGAAAAATTGTTTTAACAGTGCTCATAAGAAAATAATAGAGGCGATACGCGCATATTGATGACCATTTCTCAGAATAAAGGAGCATAATTTGGGCATGGCAACCACTAAGAAAGCTCCAGTTAAGAAATCAGCAGCTAAGGTCCCAGCAAAGGCTCAAGTGATTCAGCCGATTTACCAACAATCGAAAATTGATTGGCGTTCGCTTTACCTCTATGCCGTCTGCTTGATAACCCTTATGGTCTGTCTATTTTCACTTGTTTCATTGATTAGAAGCGGCGTAAATGTTGCCTATCCAGATCCAGCGTATGTCGATCCTTACGCAACTGCACCGAAAGTAGATTCAGCAGTTATTGCAGCACAAGTTAAAGATCAGAACCAACGCCAAGCCGTGAAGAGCGCGATTGACGCAGTCACTACTTTAATTATTGCCGGGCCACTCTACGTTTATCACTGGCGCTTAGCCCGCAAGTAATTGTTTGAATGTTTAAATCAAAGTACGCGATTTCAATTTCGTTCTTGCTGGCTATAGGAATATTCCCGGCACAAGGTGCACTTAAGGTAGTCAAGATTTACGATGGTGATACCGTAACTATGGCTGATGGTCTAAAAATTCGATTATTACAAATTGATGCGCCAGAACTTGCTGAAGGCGAATGCTTTGCTAAAGAATCTAAAGCCGCACTAGTTAGTCTTCTGGCAAAAAAGGGAACTATTACGTTAAGGGCCGATCGGGCATCAGCATCTTATGATCGTTACGGTAGGGCGCTTCGATACATTTTTGTGGGAAAGTTGAATGTAAATCTTGAGATGATAAAGATTGGTGCAGCAGCTCCGTATTTTTATCAGGGCGAAAAAGGTATTTACTCAGCAGCCATGTTGAAAGCGGCGCAAGATGCGAAGTTCTACAAAGTAGGTTTATGGAAAGCTTGCCCTGGTACGCAGCTGGTGCCAACTAAGGCTATAACCACTTACAAAGCCGACGGAACGCCTTCGGCTTCGCCAATTTCTACGCCAGTTACAGCGCCAAGCCCATCAACTGGTTGCGATCCAAACTACGCCGGTTGTATTCCGCTTTATCCGCCAGACCTGAATTGCAGTGATATCAAATCGCTTGGCTTGGCACCGGTTACGGTAATTGGCAAAGATCCGCATAGATTAGATGGAGATGGCGACGGAAAAGCCTGCACCAGTTAAGAGTTTGCTTTACATTTGGCTGGTTTGTCGCGGCTCACAAGTAAGATTAGAGCAATGAGATTAGATGCCCGCGCAGCATTGCAGTGCCATGAGTTCCTGCACAAGAAGAATGCTCAAAATTGCTTCGATTTAACCGATGTTGTTCCTGATTCACCAATGATGCTTGAGCTGAAACGACAAGGTGATCTTCACGAAGCGCGCACGATCGAGAATTTACTTGGTAAAAACCTAGATGTTTTGATCATAAATAAGGATCAAGGCGAAATAGAAAAAGAGCTAACCACGGCTGAAGCTTTAATTAATTCAGCCGCGCAAATAATCATAGGTGCCTGGATTAGTTCAGTCTGCGAAGAGAAAATCGCTGTGTTAACTGGTCGCGAAACCGCTAATGATCCTGATCGTGTTAGCCGCCCCGATTTATTGGTTCGGGTAGGCGAGGGCGATGATGGAAAACCACGTTGGGCGCCAGTTGATATCAAAAGCCACGACCCTATCGAAGAGAATAAATCAAGCAAACTTTATTTAGCTAAATGGGATTCTTTTTTGCCAACTGACGGCGTAGAAATAGTTTCTCGATTAGACCTTGAAGATGCGACCCAGCTCGCGCATTATCATGAGCACCTGCGAAATTTAGGCTTAGCATCCGATGAAGGTTATATCGGTGTAGTAGGTCGTGATATTGAAACTATTGTGTGGGCAAAACTTTCTGAAACTGCACTCGGTCTCGGCGGAAAAGATGGAAATGCTGGCACAGATTATTTAGTTAAATTCGATGCCGCAAAGCAAGTAGTTACAAACGCCCTTGCCCGCCAGCAAGATCCATCACTACCACCCGCTGCTTATTCGGCGCTCGAAGGTGATGCCAAATTTGGCTGTGGCGCGTGTAAGTTCCAATTGATTTGCGAGCGCGAACTTAAGAACCACGACGGTGGCGCAGGCCATGTGACGCTATTGGCCGGAGTTACTAAGAATGTGCAGTCTAAATACTTCCCAGATGTAACAAGTATTCGTGATTTAGCAGCAGTAGCTGGATTGCCAAAACCAGCTGAGAAGTTTCAAGTACAAGCTCAAGCCAAAGTTCTAGATAAGGCGATTTTGCTTGATCCGGCTAAAAATTTTTTGATTCCTGAATTTGATATTGAAATCGACATTGACCTCGAAAACAGTCTCTCCGTTTTTCAAGATAGTGGCCTAACTGAGATCCAAGGTAAAGATCGGGTATATCTCTATGGTTTTGGAATCCATGACCGTTCTTCAAATAAAGATTGGCGAAGCGCAACCTTTGACTCTTTTTCAGATTATTCAAATACCGAAGAGGGTGAGTACCAACTGCTACTTAAGATGTGGAACTTTCTAAAGGAACAAGTAGCTAAAGCAGAATCTGCTGGAAAAACTGTTGGTATTTTCCACTACAGCAGCCACGAGAAAACTTGGTGGCGCAACTTTGCTCGAAATCACGAAGGTAAAGCCGGAGTACCGAACCTTGAAGAAGTTGAAAGCTTTATTGGTGATTATTTCGAGGATCTTTGGGGTTACGCAAAGCAAATAGCGTTAGGTACATCTGGCTATGGAATTAAGAAGTTAGCACCAAAAGCTGGTTTTAATTGGAAAGTTGAAGACCCAGGTGGCGCACTTTCGCTTTTGAAATATAAAGATGCGGTTGACCCAAATAAATCAGCAGCCGAACAACAAGAGTCAATTGACTGGCTATATTCTTACAACCTCGACGATGTACGTGCGACTTTTGCGGTGCGCGATTACTTGCGTAACCTAACTTTTTAATACTGCCTGAGCAATCTTAAAATCTCTCTCAAATACCATTAGCGCTGGGCCGTCGAAGGTTTGAGTCAGATTTACTCGAATATCTGCCGCTAATAGTTTCTGCTTTAGCATCTCGGCTTCAATGTAATTCTTCGGCGTAGGCAGAGCCACCAGTAATCCATACTGATCTTTCTTTCCCGCTTGATCAGGAGTGGCAACAAAATTCTTGTCTTTGGTGCGATTGGCGAATGCCCATCTCAAAATTAAGGTCAGAAATGCGAGAGCGAAAAAGCCACCAAAGGACGATAGAAAAAGTCCGTTATTGATTCCACCCAGCATTCGGAAATGGTATTAGACCTGTTAATTTCCCGCAGTACGAGTAATCTGCGCAGATGAGTACATATCTTTCGGCCCACGAAACCATTGCCGCAATCCGAAGTGGCAAGACATCAGCGGCTGAGTTAGCTTCTGAAGCCCTTGAGCGTATCCAAAGTGTTGACCAATCTGGTTACGAACTAAACAGCGTGCTGGCTGTTTCCGAAGATGCGTTAAGCGCTGCCTTGGCTATTGATAAAGATTTGCCATTGGCTGGCTTACCTATATTTATTAAAGACAACATCGAAGCTATCGGGTTGCCTGGTACTGCCGGATCAAAGGCGCTTGAAAATTATCCAGTTAAACAGAATTCTGAATTAGTAACCCGATTACTTGCTGCCGGTGCGAACATAATTGGTGCCACGAATTTATCGGAATGGGCAAATATCAGATCAACAAAATCAACTAGTGGCTGGTCTGCTATGGGCGGCTTAACGGCTAACCCCTGGATTCATAAACATAGCGCTGGCGGATCATCATCTGGTTCTGGATCAGCAATTGCTGGGGGATTAGTTTCGTTAGCAGTGGGTACCGAAACTGATGGTTCAATCATCTGCCCTGCATCTCTTAACGGGTGCGTTGGCATTAAGCCAACAGTTGGTTCTGTTTCTCGAGTTGGTGTAGTTCCAATTAGTGATGCTCAGGATTCGCCAGGCCCAATGGCGCGAAGTGTTGCAGACGCCGCACTCTTACTTGAAGTTCTCTCTGGAATTCCTAATTTGGTAACTGCGGCACATTCAACTGAACCACTTCGAATCGGCATAGTTAAATCATGGTTATCTGGCGATGCCGGAACTGACCAATTGTTTGAAGCCGCAATTAAGGCAATCGCCAAAACAACTTCGACGCTGGTTGAAATTAAGGTCTCGGCACCAGCTGAATCTGTTGGTTCCGATGAATATGAATGTTTATTACACGAACTAGTCGATGATTTAGGAACTTTTCTACCTGGTCGCACCAATGGTGAGATAGTTTCATTAGCTGAGGTCGTTAAGTTCAATTTAGCTAATTCCGAAACCGAGATGAAACACTTCGGGCAAGAGTTATTTGATGCCGCTCTTGATTTAGGCGGCAGGGCTCGTGCCTATAACCGAAAGCGTTCTCGGAATTTGCAGTGGGCAACTGAAACTTTAGATAACGCTCTTAAGGATGTTGATGTTTTGATTGGCGCTACATATTCGCCAGCTTGGGAAAGTACCTTAGGTAAAGGCGATGACTACGGAAATAATAGTTGGATCACGATGGCACCAGCTATAGCCGGATATCCAATTGGTTGTATTCCGATGGGCTTAACCGAAGGCTTGCCAGTTGGTTTAGGTGTGGTAGCTCGCGCTAATGATGAGCTAAAACTTGTCGCAGCGATGGCGCAAATTGAAAGCGCACTTGCGTTAGGTGTTTTACGCCCTACCTTCGTAAAGTAAGGTCGATAAACTTTCATCGTGAATGACTTTCTTGTAGTCCTCGACTTTCTTTCGACCTTTGCTTTCGCGCTGGTAGGTGCACGCCTTGCCGCAAGCCGCTTCATGGATTATGGCGGCATCCTTTTTGTAGCATCGGTCGCAGCGCTAACAGGTGGAACATTTCGTAACTTAGTCCTAGATATTCCGATGACTTGGATTGAAAAGCCTTACTTATTAGGCGCAGTACTTTTGGCTGTAGTTCTAACCATTGTGTTTAAGTGGTCCAAAGAAGTCGGCAGTTTCGTACTCTTTATTGATTCGATTGGCTTAGGTGTTTCAACTGTTGCTGGCACCGCGCTTGCCTTAGATTTAAATTTAGATCCAATCCCAGCAATTCTGCTTGGTTTGCTCAGCGCTGTACTAGGCGGCCTAACTCGTGACTTACTCGCACAAGTGCCACCTGTTCTGCTCCATCGTGAAACTAATGGAACCGCTTCATTTATTGGAGCGAGCGCGCTGGTGATTGCCATTCAAGCGGGCGCTACTCAAGAATTAGCATCGGCTATTGGATTCGTAGTAGTAATTGGTATCCGGTTAATTTCGATTAAACAGAACTGGAATTTACCTAAAATTAAAAGCTAGCTTTATAGGTTTTCTCAGACTCGCCTAGTAATCTTTAACCATGGTTAAGCGCGGACTCTCATTTTTACTGACTGTCACCTTATGCCTTGCCCCATTTCCTCAAGCCAGCTCCGCAACCGCGAAAGCTGGAGCCACTTGCTCAAAGCTGAAGACAACATCAATTGTAAAAGGCAAAAAATTCACTTGTATAAAAAGTGGAAAAAAATTAGTTTGGAACAAAGGCGTATTAGTTAAAGCTTCAGTTATCAAACCAAAGCCAGGTAGTTCTACCGTTTTACTGATTTGTCCAAAGTTAGATTCAGCCGACCAATCTGGAATCTCGCAAGCGAGAGCAGATGCGTTAATTGGCATGAGTGAAGCGCAAGGATATGAATGTGCCGAGTCACTCAATTGGGGCTTCCGAGTTGGGCAACGAGATAGTGAGATGTTCGCGACCACTAGGGACTACCGGTTTGATCGGGTAACTGTTGTGGTGATGTTAGGCGTGATCACACGCGTAGATGTTGGCTAATTGGGCCAAATATCGAATTTTTTGCCTTCAAACCTAGGGGTTAACCCATTATTGCCCTAAAATTTGGCAATCAATAGGGGCCGCTAATCGGCATCCTAAGACTTTTCGCCAAGGGGCAAGAATGAATCGTTTTAGCCGGAAGAAGTTTCGACTCTCTGGTGTAGCCATTCTCTCAACATTTTTGATGTTGGGTTCCTCTGCTCATTCCGAAGCTTTGAATCTTGGCGCTAAAGCTAAATACATCATCTCGATCGATCCTGCCGCCCGTGCTGCCGTTGAAAAAGCAATTACCAACGCCGGCGGCAAAGTTAATACTAAATACAATTATGTATTTGATGGATTCGCGGTTGAACTACCTACGCTAGTAGTTTCACTAATTAAAAAGATCCCGAACATATTAAATGTTGAACTAGATCAAACGGCAATAGGTTTGGATATTCAAAAAAACCAAACACCAGCCCCGTCTTGGGGTTTAGATCGAATCGACCAACGTGAACGAGTAGGTCTAACTGGCTCGGTGAGTTCATACGGTTATCGCAGTGCCGGAGCTGGGGCGACAATTTATATTGGCGATACCGGAATTTACCCACACTCTGATTTTGGTACTCGACTTTCTAATTCTGGATATTCAGCAATAGCTGACGGAAATGGAACCGTCGACTGCAATGGTCACGGAACCCACGTAGCTTCAACTGCGGCTGGAACTAAATACGGAGTCGCAAAGAATGCGATCTTGGTTCCGGTGCGAATCTTGAACTGCGCTGGAAGTGGAATGTATTCACAAGTGATAGCTGGTCTTGACTGGATTTTAAGTCCACAAAATCCAAACTCAAAGAGTAATGCGGTCTTAAATCTTTCTATCGGTGGACCAGGTTCTGCTGCCCTAAATTCAGCAATTCAAAGATTAACGAACGCAGGTATAACAGTTGTTGCCGCCGCTGGAAACGAAGCAACTGATGCGTGTACACGTTCTCCGGCAGGCGCACCTAGCGCAATTACAGTTGGTGCCACTTCGCTAAATGAGACGCCTGCTTCCTTTTCAAATCATGGCAGTTGCGTAGATATAAACGCACCAGGTGTAAGTATTACGGCCGCGTGGATTGGCTCTGTAACAGCTACAAATTCAATTAGCGGCACCTCAATGGCAGCGCCCCATGTAGCTGGCGCAGCTGCGGTTTACCTAGGTATATCTGGTGGATCAGCTTCCTCGGTTGGATCATTCCTGGTTTCTGAGTCAACTAAAAATGCTCTCACAGGTTTAAAGCCAAATACTGTAAACAACTTACTTTATGTTTCACCGACTGATGGCGGAGCCCCTGTCGTTGCGCCAACCGTTGCCCTTAATAAAATCACGGACATAACTCACGACAGCGCAAATTTTGCGATTGATGTTAATGCTGGCTTTGCTCCGACAACGCTAGGTTTTGAATATTCTTTAGATTCGACCTTTACTACGGGTGTTTTAACAGCATCAGTTAATCCGGGAACAGTAAGTGGTGGAACTACAACTGAGGCAGCAGTAGCTCTTACTGGTTTGACTCCTTTGAAAAACTACTCCTTCCGAATTTCAGCAACCAATGAATCTGGAAAGACTTTGAGCCAAGTAGGTTTGTTTACCACTTTAGCGCCACCGGCAACCAAGCCAACTCCGGTTGCGAAAGCTGCGATTGATCTAACTGCTTATAGTGCAGTTCTAAACGGAACCGTAATGGCTGGTAACGCAACAACAACCGTTACCTTCATGTATAGCCCAGATTCAACTTTCGCTACAGATGTAGATTCAATTGCGGCAGTTCCTTTCCAGGTATCTGGAAATACGGCCACCGCTGTTTCGTTACCTATATCTTTCCTTGACGGCGGAAAGACTTATTACTACAAAGTTGTAGCCACTAATTCAACGGCCACAGTTCAATCAAATGTTGTTTCTTTTGAAACCCCAATCGCGACTGGTTTACCACCAGTTGTTACCACAGATCCAAATCCAACTAGCCGCAAATATAATTCGGCTACTTTTGTCGGAACCGTTGATCCTAAGAGCCAAACTACAAAAGTAACCTTTACCTTTGGTCGCGAAAGCTCATTAACTTCCGGTCAAATAACAACCACGTTGCCAGAGAGCCCAATAACCGGCGATGCAGTCGTTAATGTCTCAGCGACCATCACAAGTGGAATGCTTCCGGGTACCGGTTACTACTATCAATTTTCAGCTCTTAATGCATCAGGTGTATCAAAAGGCCCCATTAGATATGCGATCTTGAATCGCGAAGATCCAGTAATTAAGAGGACTTACGCAAATTCAAATACAACTTCCGGAATTACTTTGAATGCACAATTCAACGCGATGGGCAGCAATACCCGTGCTTACTTCGCTTACGGAAGCGACCCTGATTTAGTTGGCGCAACTACGCTCCAAGGAACGCCTTTTGCTGTGGCAAATGCGGTTGATAACGTTTCTAAGCTAGTTGTTACTGGGCTTGATTCAGACACCAAGTATTACTACAAATTCTTCTTGTTAGACGCGGCTAGTGCTGGTTGGAAATCTGTAGAGAGTGAAATTTCGACTTTCGAAACTATGCGGGGTGTGGCTCCAACACCAACACCGACTCCTTCTCCAACGCCAACACCGACTCCTTCTCCAACGCCAACACCGACTCCTTCTCCAACACCAACTCCTTCTCCAACACCAACTCCTTCTCCAACACCAACTCCTTCTCCAACACCAACGCCAACACCAACGCCAACACCAACACCTTCACCAACACCTTCACCAAC
>Ga0208485_1000495_pt1 | contig 11575 bp, 11 predicted proteins | sample LakMenEpi27Jul12_FD_150707 | JGI IMG/M metagenome (GOLD analysis project Ga0208485, IMG submission 150707) | Freshwater microbial communities from Lake Mendota, WI - 17JUL2012 deep hole epilimnion (SPAdes) | ecosystem: Environmental > Aquatic > Freshwater > Lentic | place: Lake Mendota, Madison... | reverse complement strand
ACAAGGAAAACAAACTCGCCCTTAACAATTTCAAGATTTACAGAATCAAGAGCTGGGCGCTCCTGACCTGGATAAATCTTGGTGACATTCTCAAAGCGAATCATTGAATCTCCCATTGCATCTGCGGGGTGGAGTTAGGGGAACCACCTTCGACCTGCGCTTAGTTTATGGAAGAGGGGCTGAAATCCTTGGATGTCGCGGGTCTTTAAGCGTGAGAAAAGTGTGAGATTGCTCGAAAATCACGCCTCACGATAATTTTCGAAGGTAAGAATTGCAAGAAATCGTATCTTTGTCTCAACTGTTCGATTCCTTAAAGTTACATGACAATGGTCAGACCCAGGATTTCGAGCAATTGCTTACCGAGAAAATAGTTTACGAACTACGGCGCCAGCGAATTCCGGCTTCGATGAACTCATCGATTTCACCATTTAATACTGCAGATGTGTTTCCTGTTTCATAATCGGTGCGCAGATCCTTGACCATTTGATACGGGGCCAAAACATATGAACGCATCTGATTTCCCCAAGAACCTGAGTTATCGCCCTTCAATGCATTGATCTTTGCTTGCTCTTCTTGGCGACGACGTTCTAGAAGCTTTGATTGCAATACAGCCATAGCTGTTGCTTTGTTTTGAATTTGTGAGCGTTCATTTTGGCAAGACACCACAATTCCCGTTGGAATGTGGGTTAAACGCACCGCAGAGTCAGTTGTATTTACGCCTTGCCCACCTGGACCAGATGAGCGATACACATCAACGCGAATTTCCTTTTCATCAATTTCAATGTGATCACTTTGTTCAACAACTGGAACTACTTCAACACCAGCAAATGAAGTGTGTCGACGGCTTTGACTATCAAATGGTGAAATGCGAACCAATCGATGCGTTCCCTGCTCTACCGACAAGGTTCCATAGGCATAGGGTGCTGAAACCTTAAATGTTGTTGATTTGATTCCTGCTTCTTCTGCATAAGAAGTTTCAAGAACATCGACCTTGAATGAGTGACGTTCGCAGTAACGCAAATACATGCGCATGATCATTTCGGCCCAGTCCGCAGCTTCAACGCCACCGGCTTCTGAACGAATAGTTATCAAAGCATCACGATCATCGTATTCACCGTTTAACAGGGTTTGAACTTCAAGTTCGCTAACGGATTTCTTAACCGCATCCAACTCTTTCTCAGCATCATGAATTCCACCAGGTTCACCAGCGGCTAATTCAAAGAGGATCGGCAGCTCTTCTACTCGCTGGCGCAGCCCCGATAACTTTGCAATCTCTGATTGCACGCGAGATAAGCGACTTGTGATCTTTTGTGCCGCCTCTGGGTCATCCCAAAGATTAGGAACACCCGCTTCTACCTCTAGCTCTTCTGCCTGCTTGCGCAACTTTGGTAGGTCCAAAACCTTTTCAATCGAAACAAGGGTCGCATCAATCGCATCGATCTCTAATTGATATTCGCGTGCGGCCATGGGTTAAGGATAGCCAACCAAGCATGCGCATGCGAATGCCGCAATTTCATGGGAGTAGATGCTTCTGTCAGCGAAGCCGAATTCCAAACAAGTAGAAGCCCTCTTGAACTTTGTTTGTTGTGCCCGCCGAGGCGGTCAAAAACACTGAATTTGTTCTAGAGAATGGAACTTGGAAGGGAAGTTTCATCTCAGATCGTGTGCTTATTTCTAAAGAAGCGCCATCACAATCAAAATTCGTTAATTCAATTCCCTTTAATTGGTGCCACTTCATATCACTCTCATCATTGCTCCATGAGTTAAGTTCAAGTAAAACTTCGATCCCTCCTCTCGTGCAATCGATTGGTATAACGGGGTGGGCTCTTTGCGTTGCAATGGCCAAAGGCACAGTGAACATATTTCCTTTGCCCTGGTAATACTTGTTCTTATCGAGAGCGTGAACTCCTCTTTGTGCGGCTGCTTCAGTTGCCTGCACAAGAGAACGCTTAGCAACAATTATTGATGACACATCGGTCATCACCATCAGGGAAGCAACTGTGATCACGAATAGGCCAATCACAATCACCGAGATTGATCCGGTTTCGGACCTAAGTCTCTGTAACAGATTAAAGCCATGGACTGAGGTGCTCTTGCGCACTTGCTGATACCTCTCGTTGGGTTTGATCATCAATGAATGAAATTGTTAACTTGATTCGACCATTTGCGGCTAAGCATGGAAAGTGCGAGCAATCCATATGAATGCGCAAACTAGCCATTTCGCTCGGACTTAGGTTCCATTGCCTTGCCAACAATTGTGTTGCGCTACTAGACAAATTCCGTGCTGCACCATCATTCTCGCTGATTACATACACTCTAAGAACTTCGCGAGCCATGGAACGAGCAATCACTTCATTTGCACTAATGGATGAAAAACTATTGAGATATATAAATATTGGAATAAACAACGGAATCGCTAACGCGACAAATTCGACAATTGCTCCCCCATCTTCGCGGCGTGCATGCCTTGCTAACTTTTGCCACACAGAGGGCGTCTGACACGTTGATTGGCTCGATCTTCCACTTATTGAATGACTAGATCCATCACTCATTGATTGGCTCGATCACGGAGATGCCAACAACTTGTGTCTTGGGAGCTCCTCCAAAAATTTCAATGAGTCCTGGAACCAACTGCAAAACACTGTGCGAACGATGGGTGATTAGGACACGGATTTTTTCAATCCCACCACCGATCTCTAGAACTTCATCATCGGCATTAAATTGTTGGGATATTGCGCGCTCTGCCGCATCACCTTGGGCCATCGCTAAATCTGCATTGCGCAAATTTGTTGCGGCAATTATTTGAGCTCCAATAAGGAAAAGAAAGAGCACGGGTATGAGAACTAAGGCACTTTCGACATTTCCATCCTCACGTAGCCAATGGGCTCGAATGCGCGAAAACACTTAACGAATGCCGTTCATTGAATCAAGAGAGTTTTTCAAAATAGCGGTTAAACGTGGAGCTGCAATAGTCCAAATTGCAGTGACAAGTCCAGTTGTCATCAAAACAACAAGCACCCACCCTGGAACATCTCCACGATCATCTTTGAGGCGTGCAAAAAAGTTTTGCTGGATTGTAATTAGTTTTTGACGAAAAGTTATTTCGGCGATAAAGGCTCGTTCCAGTAATTTACTCATTATTCCTCTTTCGTTTAAAGTGACTAGTGACGGATGTACTAAGTGACGGATGTACTAAGTGACGGATTTGATGGATATTTTCTTGGGTACAGAAATTGCACATTAAAAAGCTAAATCTCCTGTGGATACTTCATATTTGTTTCCATTGGCATGGGCACTTTGGATGACGAGCGAATCGAGTAAGGGCACCAGGGGCTGGCGACAAGTAATCGAAGGTCAACTGTGACCCAATGAATTCGCTGCATCCTGTGTCGATTAATTGGAGAACCGCTTGTGTGGCGACACCAGCAACTTGATACCCAACAGATACCGGAAGCTCGTCACAGTGAAATTTCACTGGTTCTAAATCTTCCATTCCATACCGCTCGCTAACACCAATCTCGATGCAGCTTTTGCAGGGAGTTTTAGCCGGCACAACAAGGGGACCACATAAGGCCGCGCCACCAACAATCTGGCCAACAAAGAAATGATCCATGTCATCGCGCATGAGTTGTTCAATTAATTCAGCAGGATATTGGCCTATGACGATACGAAGATTTCTTTCGGGAATCAGAGCGTCGATGCTTCCCTTTACATTTTTTGAAGGTGTTGGGAAAAGCGACCATTCACGGGCTAACTCCTCCATTCGCGCCACATAATTCAATCCATAATCAGTAGTTCTAAGGATGCCAGTTCCCAAATCTAAATCACCAATTGAAGACTGTGTGCGCCGTGAAGTGATTGAAAATCGAGTGTTTGTTACTCCACTTGCAAGCAAACCGTTATAGATAAGTGTCGCAACTCGATTGCTCCCATAAATTTCAACACCAAAACTTTGTCGTGCAGACAAGAGCTCTACGCCACCGTCAATGACACCTTCGACCCACGTGGTTTGGCTTAGTTCAGAAACCATGCGTTGTTGAAGTTGTCGATAGGAAGCATCATTACTTTGATCTTCAGTGTGTGCTGCCCTTTGCGCGATGTGAGACTGAAAACGATTATGCAATCTAACTTTCGATTTACTGATGTCAACTAATTGGGCATCTAGCAATTCAACAATTACATTTTCAACGACTTCAATAGGAGCATTTACTTCATCACTGATTTGAAGAGCGCTATGTTCTCCATCAAATTTTGCGATAATCGCTCGAGCACCAGGATGATGAATTGTTATCGCTCGATGAGCGGTAGCAATGATCAAAGATTTTTCTATCTCAGCGATTGGGACACTAATTTGTACCCCCGTCTTTAGCCGCGGTTTAGGATCAGCCGCAATTTCAGTGTTGAACTGCTCAATCGAAATTTTGGTTACCCGCGCTGGCCGTGATCCGCGGATGTACTTCCGACGAGTTTTCTCAGTATGCACTGCTTGGTTCTGGGGGCTTTCTTGCTCTAGTGCCAGTAGCCCAGGTGTCTGTGATTGATTTTCCATAAATGTTGTCATGGCCCAACAGTGGTGATTGCGAGCGCACTAGCGATCAGAGGGCTTCAAATCTGTGGAGGACTTCACTCTTTGATTACCGAGCGAAATCTTGGAAATACACAGATAGGAGAAATACGAAGCTAGAGAAATAGTTGGGTGGAAAGCAAAAGACCCCCGCACCGAAATAGTGGGGGGTCTTTCGTAACGCTAGACGTTCGTAAGTGAAATCGAGCTCACTTACTCGAAACGAAATTTAATTACTGTGCTTTGCCAAGGATGCGATTGACCTTGGTGCCACACACTGGGCAGATGCCTTGTGCCATGCGACGACCAGAGTCTGAGACCTTTACGGTTCCCTCGAATTCACGCTTCTCTTTGCACTTAACGCAGTAAGCGTCACCTTTGTATGTCTCTGCTGTCATTCTTTTCCTCCTATCGACGCGTGCGATCCCATTGGGATGCTCCCCGTATGGGGCAGGCGTTGTGTACGAGATTACTCGCCAACACGCTCAAACGCGCCTATCTAACCCTCTTTATTTAGGAGTTTTTTTAGAGCCTCTGGGGCGGTCAGAGCGTTCTCGGCCGCCTCATACCCGCTCAAATACGCCTCAGCCTGGTCCTCAAGCGGGAATCTGGCCAAAAGGGCCTTGAATTCGGGTCCATGGTCGAAGTACTGCAGGTGGATTGCTTCATGGAAGAGGACATAGTCGACCACATACTCGGGAGCACCCTTGAGCCGGTCTGAGATCCTGATTGTTCGGTCCGTGCCGGTGCATGAACCCCAGCGCTCGCGCATCCCGCGCCAGGTGATGGCCGATGGGCGCAAGGTGATCTCAGGAGCCAGCTCGGTCAGCAGCTCATCGACTCGAATGTGCAAGCTTTCCTCGCTCATTGTGGCCGCAGCCTCTTGAGCGCGGATCTTGGCAACCATTTGCGGAACCATCTCTCGCTCATCAGCCTTGCTCATGCGGGCTGGAATCGAAACCACGATGCGACCCCCTTGGCGATAAGCCGAGATATTTTTCTTTCGACGAGTTGATCTGATGACAACAATCTCGCCCTCTGAGATACCTGGCAAAGTTTCGCCATCCAAGGTCTGTTCCACAAAGGCGTGCGAATTTTCGCTCCCGTCCCCTTGCACTGGATCTTGGTAAATAGTCACCGAAAAATAGTAAGTCATCTCTCAACTAAACCTTGAGAGATTGGGCAATGGATGCCGCGATTTCTTTTCCAAATGATGCGTCCGGAAATCTTCACTATCGGAGAAAATTGCCCTTTGTCAACGTGGTTCTCATTTGATAAACCGCTAAGAAAGACTTACTTTACGACTACGAACTCCTCGGATAACAGTTCTACATCAGCAAGGGGAAGGCTGATTTAGAGCAAGTGACCGGGGAGTTCGCTTTTCTATTTGTGGGCAAAGTTTGATGAGGTTGATTCTTTAGCTCACCTTGATTAAGCCAAAAAACTTAACCTGTGAAGCTCATCGACCATAAATAGATGCCACTAGCCGTAAATCGAAAACCTGTCTTTTAATCAAGAAATCTAGAGCAACCCCGATAGATCATCTGGAACTTCTAAACTCTTCAGAAAGCTCTCAGGTGTTAACAAATCATCGGCAGTTGGAAGAATTCCACTCCAAATTCGATCTCGGGCTTCAACATCTTTGATTTCACGAACTTGCTTCCAGAATGCCGATGCTTCACGTGCAAGGCGTGGTGAAACTTGCAAACCAAATAGTGATGAAAAGAGTTGTTGTGCTGGTGCCGATGTTGCGCGACCTCTGCGCAGAGTTTCTTGAAGCGCTCCAATATTTGGAAGTCGATCCCCTGCAGCAAGTGCAACAACTTCTTCGCTCCAGCCATCAATTAATGCGAGCGCTGTTTCTAATTTTGTAAGGGCTGCGCGCTGTGCTGGAGTCTCTTGTGGTGTAAAAATTCCGTTGTTGAGCGCGATATTTAAACTCTCTGGATTTGTTGGATCAAAACCATTACCTGATTCAAGTGCTTGCTGTGCTTGCTCTTGAATCGCATCCATATCAATGTTGATTCCCTTGCCGTAATCAGTGATTGCGGTGCGGATGTATGAAACTAACCATGGATTATGGGCAAACAAACGCGCAATTGCAGCTTCACGCAATGCGTGGAATATGCGGATCTCTTCCATAGGAATATCCAGATCAGTTGCCCAAACCTTAATGTTTTGTGGAACAAGGGTTGGATAAGCCCCTTCAATTAGCGGTAAGCCCACATCATGTGCGCCAGTGACCTTGCCCGATAATCCACCAATTGCTTGACCAAGCTGTGTAGCAACAAGTGATCCAATAAAGGAGTTTAGAAGCGCTGAGATCATTCCGATTGGGATCTGCATATTTCCTTGGCCAAAAGGATTATCAGCGCCAAAGGGATTGTCCTGTGAGACGCTCTCGCCTTGTGCTTGATTAAGCAATTCACCAATTGCAGATGACAAGCCAATTGCTAGCGGTTCAACAGTTGTTTGCCAACCCGCCAACGTCGTGTCAACCCAATCAGTGCGAGCTAAAGCAACACTTCCAGAGTTTGGGGATTGTGGGAAAAAAGTTGCATCATTAAGCCACAGCTCTGCAATAGAGATTGCTTGTTCAACTTCAGAAACATCATTAGCGCCAATAGGTGCTGAGCCCTGAGCAGTTGCAAACTTCTTGGCGGTATCGCGCACAAGGTTTTTTGGTAAAGCTTCAGTTGAACCACCAAAACCTGAAGCATTTATTCCCAGCTTTGAGAACTGTTCTTGAATCTGCTGTTGCATCTGTTGCATCATCGCAGCAAAATCAACTGGCTCGTTAGAGTCATCTGAATTTCCTGGTGTGAAGCCAAAAGGTGTCATGGATCAATCCTCCCAGTGTTAGAACAACTTCGCACCCTTTTCTATTCCAACGCGTTTTTCCCGGTCAGCGCTGGGCAGTTGCAACCAGTAGGCTGGGCTCATGTCCAACGCTTTCGCTGCTTTAATCTGGTGGGTAGTTCCTGCCGCTGGACTAATGGGTGCACTCGGATATGTTCTATGGGTTACAAAGTTTCAAGGGAAATTTCAGCAAGAAACTCAGCGTTCTGTTGGACAGTTTCAGCGTTTTCAGGATTCTCTCCGCGATTCCCAAGCCCGCGATGCTGAAAATGATTCAGAGTCCTCTAACTAGGTAAAGCACTATCTAGCGCGAAATTAATTGACCCAACAATGATGAGATTTTCAAGGCTTCCACGATTAGCCAAGGCAACTTTAGGAATCTTTTTTGCGCTAGCAACTCTTGCGCCATTGCCTTTTGCAATTGTCTTGCCGGGTGAAGCTCAAAACATTTTTAAGGGTGTCATTACATTTAAAGATTTAACAAACTATCCCGCATCTGGTCGTATTGACTTAATGTCGATCAGAGTGACAAACCCCGATGCCTGGATTTTTGGACCAGAACTGGTGTACTCATGGATAAGTGGTAATCGCTCTGTGTATCCAAAATCTGCTATCTATCCCCCTGGAACTTCAACAGAAGAAGAGAGCAAGCAAGCCAAAGCCGACATGGTTAAATCACAAGACACAGCAATTGTTGCTGCGGTTAATTACTTGCAATCACACCCACAAATTATGGCTGACACAAAATCACAAGGTGTTGACCGCGCAAGCCAACTCGATACAAAGAAGATTGTCTTCAAGACTGGTGAAACCGGTGGTCCAAGTGGAGGCCTTGTTTTTTCAATTGGTCTAGTTGAATTGTTAACGGAAAAAGACTTGCTCCAGAAACGGCACATCGCAGGCACCGGAACAATTACGGCCCGAGGCATCGTTGGTCCAATTGGTGGAATCAATGAAAAGATTATGTCTGCCCAAAAAGTGGGAGCTACAGTTTTCTTCGCGCCGGTCGATAACGCTGATGAGATCAGCAATGTCCCTGAAGGCATCAAAGTGGTAACTGTTGCCACATTGGCCCAAGCAATTAGCTATCTGGAGCGCTCAGGACGTTGATTCTCAGCAAGTATTAACCTTGGTGGCCACCTGGTGGTTCTCCTGATTGGTGGGGTAATTCGCGTTGCGATAACTTTGCCCCATGACGAATAACCCTCAGTTTCAACGCCCAGCCTTCCAATTCAAAGGCGGCAAGAGTCCACTAGCAATAACAATTGGAATTCTTGTAGCCATCGGTGTTCTCTTCACAGCACTAAGCGGCTTCTACGCAGATTGGTTGTGGTTTAAATCAGTTAACTTCACAAATACATGGTCAACAATTCTGACAACTAAGGCAACGCTCTTTGTTGTTTCAGGTTTGCTGACTTCTGTCATTGTGATTTTCAATGTGTTGTTGGCATACAAGCGTCGCCCGCTATATGTGCCTATGACAGTAGAGGCAGATAACTTAGAACGTTACCGTTCACAGGTTGAACCTATTCGTCGCCCAATCATTATTGGTCTAAGCATTGCGTTGTTCTACTTTGCAGGTACTGCTGGATCGCAAATGTGGAGCACTTGGTTGTTGTTTAGAAACTCAACTCCATTTGGTGTCAAAGATCCACAGTTCAACATGGATATTTCATTCTTCGCATTCCGTTTACCGTTCTGGCAGACATTGATTTCATGGGGTATCTCAACCTTAATTCTTGCAATTCTTGCTTCAGTTGCCGTCCACTACCTATACGGCGGAATTCGTCTACAAGTTCAACAGGATCGCACCACAGTTGCAGCTCGCGTCCAGCTATCAGTACTTCTGGGACTTGTTGTCCTGCTCAAGGCGGTTGCTTACTGGTTTGATCGATTTGCACTTGCACTAAAGGAAAGCCGTTTGATTACGGGACTTACATATACGGACGTAAATGCAGTGTTGCCTGCCAAGGCAATCCTTGCTGGAATCGCAATTGTCTGTGCACTTCTATTCTTTGCAAACATTGTTCGTCGCTCATGGGTGCTTCCTGCCGCGGGAACTGCGTTGTTAGTTGTTTCATCAGTATTGATCGCAGGCCTATACCCAGGTGCGATTCAACAGTTCCAGGTCAAGCCAAGTGAGTCTTCAAAGGAAGCTCCATTTATTCAGCGCAACATTGATGCAACCCGCGCTGCGTACGGCATTGATGATGTAACTATGAAGGATTATCAAGCAACAGTTGCGACAAACACCGGCCAGCTTGCAGATGATGCGGCAACAATTGCCAATATCCGTTTGATGGATCCAAATGTTTTGTCAGCAACATTTAGACAACTTCAGCAGATTCGTCCGTACTACAGCTTTCCAGAGTCACTGGATATTGATCGCTACACAGTAAATGGCGTCAAGCGAGATGTTGTTGTTGCTGTACGTGAATTGAATATTGCAGGAAACCCATCTCGTAACTGGATCAACGACCACCTTGTGTACACACACGGTTTCGGTTTTGTTGCAGCATACGGAAATGAGCGAGATGCTGATGGAAAGCCTTCCTTTACTGTTGGAAATCTTCCACCTACCGGTGCGCTAGGAAAGTTTGAGCCACGTGTTTACTTTGGTGAGAATGTTCCTGATTACTCAATCATCGGTGGAGTAAAGACCGATACTCCAGTTGAGTTTGACTACCCAGATGACACATCTGCAAATGGTCAGCGAAACTACACATACACAGGTTCCGGTGGAGTTCCAGTTGGATCTCTATTGAATAAAGCTGTTTTTGCTCTGAAGTATCAGGAGCAGAGAATTCTTCTTTCAAACTTGATCAATAAGGATTCAAAGATTCTCTTTGAACGTAATCCTCGTGATCGCGTTGCAAAGGTTGCACCATGGTTAACTCTTGATGGAGATCCATACCCAGCTTTGGTTGATGGAAAGATCATTTGGATTATCGATGGCTACACAACAAGTGCTGGCTACCCATATGCACGCCAGACCGTGTTGTCTAATGCAACAGCTGATGCGCTAACTACTAACTCTGCATCTGTTGCATCGCAGCGTAATCAGAGCGTGAATTACATCCGTAACTCAGTTAAGGCAACAGTTGATGCCTACAACGGAACAGTTACCTTGTATCAGTGGGATGAGAAGGATCCAGTTCTAAAGACCTGGACCAAGGCATTCCCAAATTCAGTTAAGCCAAAGAGCGAAATCTCAGCCCAGCTTCTTGAGCACATTCGCTACCCAGAAGATCTCTTCAGAGTTCAACGTGACATCCTCAGCTCGTATCACGTAAAGACTGCCGAAGCTTTCTACGGCGGACAGGATTTCTGGCGCGTACCACGTGACCCATCAACATTTGGAGCTAACGCATCTGCGCAACCTCCTTACTACTTAACACTGCAAATGCCAGGTTCAAAGAAACCTGCATTCTCATTGACTACTCCATTTGTTCCACGTGGTGGTCGTGAAAACCTTTCAGCCTTTGCAGTTGTGAACTCTGATCCAGGTCCTGATTACGGAAAGATGACAGTTCTGCAGTTGCCTCGTAACACAAACGTTGCGGGTCCTTCACAGGTAGCTTCTAACTTTGAAGCAAAACCAGAAGTTGCAAACTCTTTGTCATTGCTTCGTCGTGGTGGCTCTGATGTTGTACTTGGAAATCTGCTCACACTTCCAGTTGGTGGCGGTCTCTTGTATGTACAACCTGTATACGTAAAGGCAACTTCAAACACTGCGGCTTATCCATTGCTTCAGAAAGTGCTTGTTTCCTTCGGAGATCAAATTGGATATGACGACACATTAAAGGGCGCACTTGATCAGGTATTCGGTGGAAACTCCGGAACCGCTGCAGGTGGTACTACTGGTGGAACAACTACTGGTGGAACAACTACAAACTCTTCACTTGCAAACTCATTAGCTAGTGCACGACAGGCATATGCAGATGGTCTTGCCGCACTTGCAAAGGGAGATTTTGCAGCATACGACAGAGCACAAAAGCGATTGAAGTCTGCACTTGATGCAGCGATCAATGCGCAAAACAAAAAGTAAATAACTAGAAAGATAAAGGCCAAGTTCATGCGGGCAATCGCATGGATTTGGTCTTTATCTATTGGTGCGCATAAGATTGCACTACCGACGCGGGGTGGAGCAGC
>Ga0208485_1000494_pt1 | contig 11586 bp, 10 predicted proteins | sample LakMenEpi27Jul12_FD_150707 | JGI IMG/M metagenome (GOLD analysis project Ga0208485, IMG submission 150707) | Freshwater microbial communities from Lake Mendota, WI - 17JUL2012 deep hole epilimnion (SPAdes) | ecosystem: Environmental > Aquatic > Freshwater > Lentic | place: Lake Mendota, Madison... | reverse complement strand
AGATAGCTCCACAACTGCGCCTTTAACTCTGGCTTCATCTCCACACCATCAACGGCTGTGCGCATCGCCTTTAGCCAAGCATCATGTGCTGCGATGTTGATATGAAACTCTGCATGGCGCATGCGAAGACGGGGATGTCCACGATTTTCTTGATAGGTACTTGGACCACCCCAATACTGTTCAAGAAACCATTGCAAGCGCAGCGCTGCTGCCTTTAAATCTGTTTCTGGATACATCGGACGCAAAATCGGATCCACGGCCACCTGAGCATAAAACTGCGCAGTTAAGTCAGCAAAGAATGCTTCCCCGCCAATTTCTTCATAAAAGCTGCTCATGTTCTAAGGCTAGCCGTGTCGCTAATTTTCAATCTTCATAATCTTTCGCGCACTTACCGCTAATCCCAGAACTGGAATTGCTGCAAAAAAACATAGCCAACCGTAACTCAACGTTCCGATGATTACTCCGGCTAGTGCTCCCCCGCCAGCACCGGCTAAGTTCATCACTAAATCACTTGCCCCTTGGGATGCTGGACGCATTTCAACTGAGACTGATTCAGATAAATAGGCAGAGCCTGCAATAAGTGTGCAGGACCAACCCAGGCCAAGTAAGAACAAACCAATTCCAAGTTTTACTGCATCATCTGCTGCAGCAGTGCCAGATACCAACGTTGAAAGCAACAGGATTGTTATACCAATTTGGATAACCCTCACGCGCCCAAGACGATCACTTAAAGATCCAACAAGTGGTGAAAATGCATACATTCCTAAAACGTGCACGCTAATGACAAAGCCGATAATTTGAAGTGAAACATCAACATGCTTCATGTGAATAGGGGTCATCACCATCACTGACACCATTGCCACATGACCAATTGCAATAGCGCTAATGGCAAAGAGTGCTTTTGGGTTAGAGCGAATATGTGTAAGAGCTGCCTTGGTTGAACCTTTATGTTGTTTTACCTTCGCCTGTTTTTCAGCTAAGAGATAAGGATCTGGGCGAAGGAAAAGTTGAATAACAACAGTTGCAAAAATCAATGTGATGGCAGAAATAATGTATGGACCAACAAGTGCTGGCAGATTGAAATATTCGGCTAAGCGTCCTGCGGGATCCATCAAGTTAGGACCAGCAACTGCGCCAATAGTTGATCCCCAAACAACAAATGAGAGTTGTTTTGCGCGGGTTTCATCGGTTGCTAAATCAATAGCGGCAAAGCGGGCCTGATATCCAGATGCAGCTGCTGAACCAACTAAGAAGGTTCCAAGCAACATGAAAAAGATATTCTTCTGTGCTCCGCCAACAACCGCGCTGATGGAGCCAACAACACCTGCAACATAGCCAACAGAGAGTGAAAGCCGGCGACCACCACGAGCAGTTAAACGTGCAAGTGGCAGAGCCATGGCGGCTGCACCTAGAACAGAGAAAGTCTGCGCAAGACCAGCCAGCGTTTCAGAATCAGTAATCGATGAGACAAGTAATGAGCCTGCTGCAACAGTGCCTGCAACGCCAATGCCATTTAAGACTTGGGCAGTTGCAAGAGTTCGAACTACTCTCTTTTGCAGCGCTGTATTTGGCATTAAGTAACTAGCCTGACCCAAGCAGCTGTATCAGTTGGCAATGTGTGACCACTTACTGGTCCACTTGAAACTAATACCTGTGAGTTAGATGGAAGTTCAATAGGTGCACCAAAGTTGATATAGCAAGCGAAATTGCCCGGGCGCTCAAATGCAACGACATCAGCGCCAGCTTCAATCCACTCCATTGGTCCATCACCTAAGCCTTCTTCGCCTTTGCGAATCGCTAAAGCTTTGCGATACATCGTCAACGTTGATCCTTCAACACCATCTTGTGTATCAACTGCGTATTGGCCCCACCATGGCGATTGTGGCAACCACGCCTGCTCTGGCTTAAGAGATGCGTTAGTTGAGAAACCAAAAGCACCTGCAGAATTAGATGTCCATGGCATTGGAACACGGCAACCATCGCGACCGCGATCTGAATAACCACTCATCTTCCAACGTGGATCAGTTAAGCGATCCTCTGGAATATCGCGCACTTCAGGAACCGCTAACTCTTCACCTTGATACAAATATGTTCCACCAGGCAAAGCAAGAGTCATGAGCGCTGCGCTTCGAGCACGCAATGTGCCACGAGCAATGTTGAGCTTCTTTGGATCTCCTTGGCGTGAAAGGGTTGTATCACCATGATTTGTAAGTCCTAGATCAAGGCGATCCACCGAGCGCACGACATCGTGATTATTAAATACCCATGAAGTTGGTGCACCAACTTCTTCAAGTGCATCAATGGAGTTATTGATTTTGGTCTTTATCTGCTTGGCATCCCAGAGCGTTGTGAGCATCTCAAAGTTAAATGAGTTCTGTAGTTCATCTGATCGCACATAACGTGCAATGCGCTCTGATGGACTTACCCATGCCTCAGCAACTGCCATGCGATCTCCTGGGTATGAATCAAGGATTTTGCGCCAAGCACGATATATATCGTGCACGCCCTCTTGATCCCAGAAAGGTTTGTGTTCTGTGCCCAGCATTGATGCTGCTGGATCTTTTCTAATATCTGGCAAGCCTTTTTCTTTAAACATTCCATGGGCAACATCGATACGAAATCCTGCAACGCCGCGATCTAGCCAGAACTTTAAAACATCTTCTAAGTGCGCAACTACTTCTGGGTTCTCCCAGTTAAGGTCAGGTTGTTCAACAGCAAAAAGATGTAAGTACCACTGCCCTGCTTTTCCATCGGCTTCAATCACACGTTCCCATGCACAACCGCCAAAGACAGCTTCCCAGTTATTAGGTGGCAAATCTCCATTAGGGCCTTTGCCGTCGCGGAACATATAACGATTGCGCTCTGGTGAACCAGGACCTGCTTTAAGGGCTGCCTGAAACCACTTGTGATCACTTGAAGTGTGGTTAGGAACAATGTCAACGATTAACTTAATTCCTAAATCATTTGCTTCTTTAATCAGCTGCTCTGCTTGGGCAAGAGTTCCGTAATCAGGTTCTATGTCCATGTAGTCAGAGACGTCATAGCCGTGATCGTGTTGAGGCGATGGATACCAAGGTGAAATCCAAATCGCATCGATACCTAGCGCTTTTAAATATGGAAGTCGTGAGCGAATACCTTCAACATCGCCAATTCCATCGCCATTTGAATCAGCATATGAGCGTGGATAAATCTGGTAAGTAACTGCATCACGCCACCAAGGACGCTCTTTACGAGATGCTAAAGGCGACATTATTTCTCCGTCTCAAGGTATTTTGTTAAAAATGCGCGTTGGTCATCACCGATTGGTTGGGATTTCTTTGTGCTCATATCCACGGTGACTTGAACTGTTTTTACTCGTGCCACGAGCTCGCCTTTCATTTTGAGCTCATAGGTCATTGTGAAAGAAGAGTTACCAATTGCACTGACCCATAGTTCGATATCAAGGAATGTATCGCCGTCATAAATAGGAGCAATGAAATCAACTTCAGCTCGGGCAACAACCATCTCTAAAATGCCTGACCAAGCAAAGCGTGCTTCTTGAGCATAGGTTAAATAAACAGCGTTATTAACATGACCAAAAGCATCTAGATCATCCCAGCGGACATATTGCTTACTTTGATATCTCATTTAACGGGTCAACTTTCTATATGTGACGCGGTGTGGACGTGCCGCATCAGCTCCTAATCTTTGAATCTTATTTGCTTCATAGGATTCGAAGTTTCCTTCAAACCAGAACCACTTTGAATCACCTTCATAAGCCAAGATGTGTGTTGCTACGCGGTCAAGGAACCAACGATCGTGGGAAATAACCACAGCGCAACCAGGAAACTCAAGGAGAGCGTTTTCTAGTGAACCCAACGTTTCAACATCTAAATCATTTGTTGGCTCATCGAGGAGTAATAGATTGCCACCTTGTTTAAGAGTTAGCGCTAAGTTCAAACGGTTGCGCTCACCACCAGATAAAATTCCCGTTGGCTTTTGTTGATCTGGGCCTTTAAAACCAAAGCAAGAAACATAGGCACGAGAAGGCATTTCAACTTGGCCGACCTTAATGAAATCAAGACCATCAGAGACAACTTCCCAGAGAGTTTTCTTAGGATCTAGTCCACCACGTGACTGATCGACGTAGGAAATCTTTACAGTTTCGCCAATTTTTACTGTTCCAGAATCTGGAGTTTCAAGACCAAGCAATGTCTTAAACAAAGTTGTTTTACCAGCACCGTTAGGTCCAATTACTCCCACAATCCCATTGCGTGGCAATGTGAAGGAAAGTCCATCGATAAGAACGCGATCACCAAAGCCCTTAGTCAGATTCTCTACTTCAATAACAACATTACCCAGACGTGGCCCAGGTGGAATTTGAATCTCTTCAAAGTCGAGTTTGCGCATCTTGTCAGCTTCAGCTGCCATCTCTTCATAACGGGCAAGACGGGCCTTAGATTTAACTTGGCGGCCTTTAGCGTTCTGGCGCACCCACTCAAGCTCTTCTGTTAAACGCTTTGCGCGCTTGGCATCTTTTTGGCCTTCAACCTTTAAACGCGCTGACTTTGTTTCAAGGTAGGTGGTGTAGTTACCTTCATAAGGATAAGCACGACCACGGTCGAGTTCTAGAATCCATTGCGCAACGTTGTCCAAGAAATATCTATCGTGCGTGATCGCAACAACTGCGCCAGCATATTTATTTAAATGTTGCTCAAGCCATAGAACTGATTCAGCATCTAAGTGGTTCGTTGGCTCATCAAGAAGTAATAGATCTGGGGCTTGCAATAACAGCTTGCAGAGTGCCACACGACGCTTTTCACCACCGGATAAAACTGAAACATCAGCATCTGCCGGTGGGCAACGCAGAGCGTCCATTGCTTGTTCTAACTGTGAATCTAACTCCCATGCATTGCGGTGATCGAGTTGTTCTTGCAGCTCGCCCATCTCAGCCAATAACTTGTCATAGTCAGCATCTGGGCTAGACATCTCATCGCTAATTGCATTGAAGCGATCGAGCATTGCAACTGTTTCTGCCACGCCCTCTTTAACGTTATCAATAACATTTTTAGACTCATTGAGCTGTGGCTCTTGAAGCAAGATTCCAACGGTGTAACCGGGAGTTAAATATGCCTCGCCATTTGAAGGTTGCTGAAGTCCAGCCATGATCTGTAGAACTGTGGACTTACCGGCACCGTTAGGACCGACCACACCGATCTTGGCACCTGGATAAAACATAATCGTGACGTCATCAAGGATGACCTTGTCACCATGCGCTTTACGCGCTTTCTTCATCGTATAAATGAACTCAGCCATGGAATGAAACCTTAGTGGTAGCGACGGGTAGACTATGCATTACGACCCTCCTACAAGCGCCTGTAGCTCAGTCGGATAGAGCACCCGCCTTCTAAGCGGGTTGTCGCAGGTTCGATTCCTGCCAGGCGCGCAGCAGTGTTAAAAACATAAAAGAACCCAGGGCTACCCTCGCGGCCCTGGGTTCTTTTATTTATTTATTGAGTTTTAGATTACTTGTTTGCTCGTGCGAGTAGTTCTTTCGCCTTAGCAAGGAATGTGCCCTCGATAGCGATGAAACCACTTGGGGCTGCAGCTGTTGCACACTCTGGTGACAAGAAGTACTCAGCGAGTTCTTTAACGGCTGTTCCCTTTGTCTTGTCTTCATATGAAGTCTCTAGCAACATGTAGCTGATAACTCCAATTGGGTAAGCACCTGCAACCTTTGTGTTGTAGTCAAAAGTTACAATTCCGTCAGCAGCCTGCTTAGCCTCACCTAGGAACGCTGATGTTGCAGCTGAATCTGGGTATGTGAAGTTTCCAGAGGCATTTCCAATGTATGCAGCACGAAGACCAAATGAAGTTCCCCATTGCTTTTCTGCATATGTGATTGAGTATGGAGACTTTGCAGCAAGTGTTGCAACACCCTGTGAACCGTTTGCACCAACAATACGACCGATGTTTGCAGTGTCGTTGATGTTTCCTGGGAACGCAGTTGTAAATGCATCGTTAGCTGGCTTTGTCCAAACTGTTGGAGCCACACCATTCATGAAGCGTGTGAAGTTGTTTGAAGTTCCTGAAGTGTCTGAACGGAAAACAACCTTGATTGGCTTGTTAGGAAGTGTGTAGTAAATGTTTTTTGATGAATTACGAAGAACAATTGGCTTACCACTCTTATCTACAGCAACGTTTCCAGATGCAGTCTTCTTGTAAACAACTGTCTTTACAGAGCGATTGTTATCAGCAACGATCTCTGGATCATTCCACTTTGTGATTTGACCAGCGAAAATCTTTGCAACTGTAGCTGAAGAAAGGTAGATGTCCTTCTTTGCAGGTAGGTTAACTAGAACTGCAATTGGAGCGGCAACGATTGGTGCATGGAAAATTGTTGAGCGCTTCTTAGCACCTGTGTGTGCTGAATCTGAAAACCAAAAGTCTCCGATTTTATTGTCGGAGTTGTTCTTACCTGTTCCTGAACCGGTTGATGTGTAAACAAATGAGTGACCGGACTTCTTAGCAAAGCCTGCTTTGCAAGCTTCTACTAGAGGAACCACAAATGATGCACCTGAGCCCGCTAGATCAACAGCGTGTGCTGGTTGTGCAGATGAAACTGCGATTACTGCGGCAATTGCAAGTGCCTTTGCCTTCATTGAAAACTTCATTAAATACCTTTCGTAGGAGGGTAAGACGTTTACGAAAGGAAAACTACTTAAGAAAAGTTAATCTAAGGCAAGGTGTTGGTGAACAAAAGCCTTACCTTAAGTGAACAACAGGTGTCAGCCGAAGCGGCCTGTGACGTAGTCCTCGGTGCGCTTATCGGTTGGAGAAGAGAAGATCTTGCTCGTTGGAGCGGTCTCAATCATTACTCCTGGGCCACCATCTGAAAGGAAAAAAGCTGTGTAGTCAGCTACGCGAGCGGCTTGCTGCATATTGTGAGTAACAATGACGATGGTCATTGATTTAGCCAACTCTGAGATTGTCTGTTCAATTCTAAATGTAGATCCTGGGTCAAGGGCTGAGCATGGCTCATCCATCAAAAGAACTTGTGGTTCAACGGCCAAAGCGCGTGCAATACATAGGCGTTGTTGCTGTCCACCAGAGAGTGCACCGCCGTGCTCGCCTAAGCGATCTTTAACTTCACTCCATAGACCTGCACGTTGTAGACATGATTCGAGAAGTTCATCTGTATTGCTCTTCTTTAACTGAGCAAGCTTGAGTCCGGACAAAACATTTTCACCGATAGTCATAGATGGAAATGGGTTTGGCTTCTGGAAGACCATGCCAACGCGAAGGCGAATCTTTGTCACATCGGTACCGGGTGCATAAATATCTTTGCCATCGAGTAGAACTTCACCAGCAAGTGCTGCCGTTGGGATGAATTCATGCATACGGTTAAGTGTTCGCAAATACGTTGATTTTCCGCAGCCTGAAGGACCAATTAACGCGGTAACAGTGCCGGCAGCAAAATCCAATGAAATATCTGAGAGCACATGCTTAGTACCAAACCAGGCGTGAACTCCTCGTGTCTCAAGACCCGTACCAAGAAGGTTGGTTCCTGGGACTCGCTGCTCACGATTGCCTGCAACTGATGCAAGTGATGATGGCTTGGTTGTCTGCATTTTTTTCTCCATATTGTTATCGTTATTTGAGTTCTCAGTCACTGTCATCTCACACTGCCCTTCTATCGCTTAAGTAACGGGCAAGTCCGAAGAGAACCACAATCAGGATGAGCAAGATCAGCATTCCGCCCCACGCTCTTGCATATGCCTCTTCTGTTCCACCTGTCAGGAAAGCTTTCCAAATATAAAACGGCAGCGATCCCATTGGCCCTGACATCGGATTGAAGTTAAGTGCATCTGCTCCGCCTGATACAAGAAGGATGGGAGCTGTTTCTCCGATAATGCGAGCAATTCCAAGGATTACCGCAGTAACCAATCCGCTTTTAGCCGCAGGCACCACCACGCCAGAGACTGTGCGCCACTGAGTAGCTCCCAATGCAACGCCAGCTTCACGAAGCTCATTTGGAATTAAAAGAAGCATCTCTTCAGCTGTTCGCGCAATTGTTGGAATCATCAAGATACTTAAAGCTAGCGAGCCCATTAATCCAGTTAACTCTTGCGTCACCGGAATAACCAAAATCGAGAGAATAAATAAGCCAGCAACAATTGATGGAACACCGCTCATTGCTTGAACAAGGAACTTAATAGGGCGAGCTAACTTTCCACGGATCTCGGTTAGGTAAAGCGCGGTTAGAAGACCGATGGGGAAACTAATGATGAGCGCGCCGCCCACCATAATGATGGTTCCAACTAATGCATGTAAGAGTCCACCTGCCTGAACTGGATCATTAACGGAGGCCAGTGTCATGTCATTGGTAAACATTCCAAAGTGAATTCCCTTGTAACCCTTGAGCACCACAGTTGAAACAATGCTCACAATTGGAATCAAAGTCATAGTCATCGCTAGAAGTGCAAAGCTGCTCAACAGAGAATCTTTTGCAGCTGCTAAATCACGAAGTCGCAGTTGTTGCACAAAAATCAAAAGGCTTGCAAAGAAAAAGTATGCCGCAGCAAAACCTAGCTTGCCGCTAAGCCCAGTAAGTTCTACAGCCCCACCTGCAAGTACGCCAGCTAGAGCTAATAGTGAAGCTGTAGCCATTCGCTGGGCCATTGATGTGCCCCAAGGCGTTTGAGGTTTTGGAATAGTAGTTTGAGTCATCGTCCCTTTTTCCCAAAAGTATTGATAAGCACGTCAGAAATAGCGTTGACCGTCAATGTAAGAAGGAATAAAACAAGGCCTGCTGCCATAAGTGCATTAACCTCGTCTGGACCTGCTTCGCCAAACTTTAGAAGAATAAGTGAAGCAACGTTTCCGCCAGCACCGAAAAGAACCTGCCAGTTGACCTGATAAACAACGTTGAGAACTGTGTAAACGGCAACTGTTTCACCCATCGCACGTCCAAGACCAAGCATTGCACCGCCAACGACACCGCCACGGCCATAAGGAATTACAACGGCGCGAATCATTGCAAGTTTGGATGCACCTAATGCATATGCAGCTTGCACGCGATCTAATGGTGTTTGATCAAAGATCTCTCGAGAAATCGCTGTAACAATTGGAATAATCATGATGGCAAGAACTAACCCTGCAATAAATGGCGAGCGCTCAAAAATTGGCGCAGGAACATCAAAGATTGGTATAAAACCTAAGTACTTGTTGAGAAGTTTTGCCCAGTACTCAGCGCTACCCATCAAAACGATAAAGCCCCAAAAACCAAAGAGAAGTGATGGGAAGGCTGCCATGAGATCGACTAGAGAAATTAGAAGCTTCTTCACCGGTCCACGTGCATAGAAGGTCAAATACAAAGCACTCAAGACTGCGATTGGAACTCCGACAATGACGGCGATGAAAGCAGATAAGAATGTTCCGATAAGCATTGCGCCAAGTCCGAATGTACTTTCAGCAACCTTGCCCTCGGCATCTTGTAAAACTTCCCACTTAGATTCAGTTATGAAAGAAAACTTCTCAACTTGCAAAACACTTATGCCTTTGAGTGATAAGAACAGCGCAATCAACCCAAGGATGACCAAAGATGTCATTCCACCAACGGTGACAACTGCGCGGAAAATTTGATCTGAGCGTCGCGGCTGGGTCGTGATCACGCGCGGGGCAGGGATATCTGCCGACCTGTTTTCAAGCAATGTCATGGTGGGAATCTTGTCCCTATTCAGGATTCTTTACATAGACCGAAGATGTCTAGAAGGTTAACAAAAGGTGAAATGAGCCCTTTCCCCCTATGGTTTGCCATATGGCTAACGAACAAGCAAACCTGATCTGGATCGACTGCGAGATGACCGGACTTTCCCTTGAAAAGGATGTCCTGGTTGAAATCGCCGTCCTGGTCACCGACTCAGAATTAAACGTCATTGGTGATGGTGTGGATGTGGTGATTAAGGCCAGCGCCGAGGCGCTCGCTGGCATGAATGAGTTTGTGACGCAGATGCACACCACCTCTGGATTAATCACAGAGATACCAAATGGTGTTTCAGTATCAGAGGCTGAAGATGCGATTATTAAATATCTAGAGAGTGCAAACACTATGCCTGGAAAATCACCGTTGGCAGGTAACTCAGTCTCTGTTGATCGCTCCTTCATTGCACGTGATATGCCGCGCCTTAATGATTACCTGCACTATCGCACCATCGATGTCTCATCGATAAAAGAGTTGGCAAGGCGCTGGTATCCCAAGGCCTACTTCAACGCCCCGGCAAAGACGGGCAACCACCGGGCGCTAGGTGATATTCAAGATTCAATTGCAGAACTGGCGTATTACCGCAGCGCAGTATTTGTTACAGGTGATGAGCAGTAACCGGTAGACTTTGGCACTCATGGTGGGCGTAGCTCAGCTGGTAGAGCACTCGGTTGTGGTCCGAGATGTCGCGGGTTCGAGCCCCGTCGCTCACCCCACTATTAACTCAAACGAATAGAGAGCTGGGCAAAAAATGATCTTTGATGTCATTATTGAAATCCCAGCAGGCAGCCGCAACAAATACGAAGTCGACCACTTAACCGGAGAGATCCGCTTAGATCGCATGCTCTTTACTTCCACTCGCTATCCCTATGACTACGGCTTTGTAAAGAACACTCTCTCCCTAGATGGCGACCCACTTGATGCATTAGTCATGCTCGATGAGCCAACATTTCCAGGCTGCGTAGTTTCATGCAGAGCTATTGGCATGTTTAACATGACCGATGAAGCCGGCGGAGATGACAAATTACTCTGTGTTGCAGCAGGAGATATTCGCAAAGCATCACTACAAGATATTACAGATGTTCCAGAGTATGAACTCTCTGAAATACAACACTTCTTTGAAGTCTATAAAGCTCTAGAGCCAGACAAGAGTGTTACGGGTGGTAACTGGGTCGATGCAATGGAGGCTCAAGCAGAGATTGAACGCTCCCGCGAGCGCTTACTAAAAACCGGCCACTAAGCTATTTAGTTGGCACCACTTGTTTTGGGCACGTTGCAATAATCCTCACAATGGCAGCTTTTTCTGGCGCTGTTAACCACAAACCATATTTGGCTTTAACTGCCACCTGTCTTGCAACATAGGCACATCGATAACTCTTCTTTGGTGGCAACCACGTTGCTGCATCCCCATCACCTTTTTGAGAGTTTAAAACACCTTTAACTGCCAAAAGATTAAGCGGATCATTGGCAAAGGCAGTTCGCTTTTCCAGAGTTAATTTAAAGGCACCGGTCTGCCAGGCATTTGAAAGAGCGACAACGTGATCAATCTGCACGGCGTTACTTGTGCCAACCCCGCGCACAAAATCAATGCTTTCTCCTGAAAAAGGATCAGGCAGAATTCCACTCAGAATCGTGCAGCGATCTTTATAGACAATCTCTATGAGATCTCTTTTCAATATGTCATTGCGGGTATCACAGCTATTGCCATCAACATCTTTCCACGCAGTGCCGAACTGCTCTCTTGCATATCCAGTCTTTGGAGCACGGCCCTTCACTGCCATCGTTGCAATCACATCAGTAACCGTTGGGGTTGCAGCGCTAGAGGCTTCTGGAATCCCTGCAAG
>Ga0208485_1000493_pt1 | contig 11599 bp, 10 predicted proteins | sample LakMenEpi27Jul12_FD_150707 | JGI IMG/M metagenome (GOLD analysis project Ga0208485, IMG submission 150707) | Freshwater microbial communities from Lake Mendota, WI - 17JUL2012 deep hole epilimnion (SPAdes) | ecosystem: Environmental > Aquatic > Freshwater > Lentic | place: Lake Mendota, Madison... | reverse complement strand
TGCTTGGGCTGGACTGGAAACTGGGACAAAAGATCCTATCAAAAATAATGGAACAAAAATCCATGCTGCTTTGCGCGTAAAAGCATATTTCAATCGATTAATCATACTCATTTGCCCTCCGCAAATAATAGTAATGACTGGATAATAAATATTTTGATTAATCTATACCAAGAAGCCAAGAATTAAAAGAATTTTTCTTTCCTGTTTCCATATAAGAAGTTAAATCACTAAGTTCTTTTAGCGCTCTAGTTTCAGCTTGTGCCTGTGATGGTTTGCTTCCGCTTTCTGAAAAAACACCATACTTTTTGAACCAATTAACCAACACATTAAAAGCTATATTAACATCTGCCCCTTGTTTCCAAGTATTTTCTCCACTAATATTCCATGGGTTAAACAAAAATCCTACGCCCCTAACATTCCAAGGTTTATCTATTTTTTTCATAATCGACACTTGAGGTATATACGGAAGTTGAATGTTTGTAAGTTGTTTTTCTAAATAATTAGAAGGCAAACTAAATTTAGATTTCATCATCCATACTTGGTTAGCGGGTATCCTAGCCCAATCAGCTAAATATGATGCCGCATTTTTTCTATCTGCCACATCATAATTGCCGCTAAAAGCCGGCGTGTTGATATTAATCAATGATAGAGCCGAAGCTTGAGAAGCTTTTGAAGGACTAGATGCTTTGCCTTTAATGTCTTTTATAATATTTTCATCTTTTATAAAAGCTTCCCATGCATACTTTTTATTATTTTTTGTAAGGTCTGCTTCTCCAGTCACAGTGTACGGAACTGACCAAAGCATCGACGTACCAAGCCACCCATTTTTTGGGTCAAAACTATTGGTGTCTTCTGGTTTACATCTTATTTGCAAAAAACCTAAATGCTCAGAACCATTTGCCACACCTATACCTATTTTATTTTCACCTAAGTTTCCTTCTCTAGAAGCTAAGGCCGTAAAGACAGCCGCCAAACCAAAAGAAAAGTTTCCGACTAATGGATGAATCATCATTTCAAAAAATTCATCGTAAGTTAAAAAATCACCTGGATCAGATGAACCATTATATGGTTTAGCTACTTTAAATATTTTAGGGGAAAGACCATCTAAATTTTTCAGGCTAGGAAGCACTGTGAATTTACCGCTAGTTACTGTTGCTTGTCTGCCAAAAGCACCACCTCCTGTTTGAAATGGTGTTGAACTTTTGCGTGCAGGAGCATCAAAATCTATATTAGAATTGATACTTTCATTGATAATATTTGGTTTTACCGAAAGATTAGTTAAGGCTGGCGTTGAACTTACTTTTTTTGTTGCGCTAACTATGTTTGGATTAACTTTATTTAAAACTTGTTTAATAGTTGAAGCTTTTTTGAGATCTTCCATTTTACTTATAACCAAGGGGGTAGCAAGAGCTACTATGTAATATGTTATATGCCATTGATCATCAGGCAGGCTCTCTCTTGACCAACCATACTGTAACATGTTATTGGCCATCCAATCAATAGCTTTTTTGTTACTAAAAATATCTTGATGCAAATCTACAGATATACCCCAGCCATGGTTTGACATCCCAGGGGTTGCACCAGGTGGGTCTCCAACTTTAGAATAATTCTGTTTTTTATACCACCATTTTCCACTATCATTAGGGTACAAAGAATTTGGCCACCAATACTTTATGTAATCATTACCAACAAAACTCCCACCATATGCAGAAGAATATCGGCTGACACCATCTTCAAGTACAGGGTTAGCCGCCACTGTCGGGAACTCATGGTTGTTAATAAATAGTTTTCCGTTACGCCTCCATTCAGGTTTATCAGCAAAATACGCTGGGTATCTTCTATCGTATTTTCTAGACCATGCAGTTGGTGAATACTTTTGTTTAAAGTTTTTTACTGCGTTATTTAAATCTCTAAAAGCTGAAGTGACTCTTAGTTTATATTTTGTTGCGGCATACAGGTCGTCTGCCATTATTTTGAAAGATGTTGCAGCTGTTCCGAGACAGTTTAAAACTTTCTCCAAGACCAAAGCTTTGAAGGGTTGGGCTAAAGTGGGAAGCTACTCCATTTTCATTAGGTATGTATAGGCCAGAACTCTTATCGTAATGAGTCCATGTTTCAAATGGGTCTCTACTTAGTTGTCTTATAGGCCAATCATCTTTTGTTTTTAAACTCATTGTGATTTATACACTCCCCTTGCACCATCCAAACTAAAGCCTATCGGTGTTATAAATTTAGCTGAAGCTTTTCTTTCTTTAACATTTGTTTTTTCTGATTCAGGGCCAGAGTATCTAACATAATTTCTTGTAGCATCAATATTTAGATAGTCTGACGGAACAAAAATTTTACCTAAAGGATATGTCCTTCTTAAAGTTTTATTCCAAACCATTCCATACCACCAGTTGCCATTTATAATAAATGTATTTGGATTATCGAAGATTGCAGCCTGAGCAATGTTTAGGGTTGCAGAAGCTATTTGGAACCACTCTAAACCATTCCACATATATATTTTATCTGTATCAGTTTCATATATTGTTTCAGAAAATCCTGGTGCCACAGGTCTCGCCGTAGACAAACACTTGTATGTAACATTATATTCTTGTGTTTGCGATTCCGACAAAGAAACTCTGAATTCAAAAGAGTCACCATTCCTCCAAATTAATTTGTTCCTCAAAGATAAACCAGGACCATGATCCGTCACCCTATTCTCACACGGTGCTTGCCTGTATCTATCGACTGCTAACTCAGGAATAGATTTCATTCCACCATACATAGAAAAGAAACATACCGCCAAAGACTCTGTTTCTCCAGTGCACTTAGGTGCGTCCCTCTCTAAACCTATTTTTCCGATATTCTTTACCACTCCCGCATTATCTAATATATTAAATTCTAAAATCCAAGAAGTGTGTGAAGCTATTTGAGATATAATTAAATCTTGTTTTAATGATTTAAACTTTGTCTCAGCGAACTCAGCACCGCGTGCCCATAGACCGTCGTTAGATTGAAGCGTTGTTTCGTTCTTCACTGGATCATTGATAACTATTACGCTATCAGTAGGTGGTTGAACTGTTTCATTTGGTGGAGTTACCTCTGGGCTTCCAGGGATTACTGGAGCTGGCTTTGGCGGCGTGACTCCTGGAGTTGGATTTGGGTTTACTGGTTTAGGTTTTGTCGGCTTAGGTTTTGGAGCCGGCGTTGGAGAAGGTGCTGGAGCCACTGGAGCTACTGGCGTATTTGGATCAGGTATAGTTGTGAACGTTATGCTATCCCACTTACCTGCGTTACCAGACCAAGATTTGCCGGCAGAAGACTTAAGAACATGAGCCCCAATAAAAACACTTATATCTGTGTTATAAGGCAAAACATTTTTAGGCGTAATAGTTATACTGTTATAGTCCAAGAAAGAAACTTCAGAACTAAATATATCTATTTTAGCTAAAGCTTTAGTAGTATTTTTTTTGTAGAAGAAAATAGACCCGCTATTTCTTACCATAGACAAATCAAAATTTAATGTTAACTTAACATCTATGTTAACTTTTTGATTATCATTTTCAGGAGTTATTGAAGTCACCGAATATGATAAGAATTTTGGTTCAGGAACTATTGGTCTCAAGGGGACAGTTGTTGCGGGAGGTGCAACTCCATCTCTTTGATCTGGGATGGTTATCTTAGGCATAGGGACTGTTGTGACCGGCACCGTTGTAACAACCGTACTAGACGGTGACCCGTTTGCTGGCGGCGTAGTAGTGGATGGCGTAACCACTGTTGTAGTTGTAACCCCATTCGCAACAATTGTAGTCGTAGTTGATTCGCCATCTGGAGCAACTGTCGTAGAAGTGCTAGGTATATATGGTGGTAACATCGGTATTTTTGGCGGGAAAACAGTAGTCGTAGTAGTTGTAGAGCCGTTAGGGTTAGTGGTAACAGTTGTCGTCGATTGAGGCGTAGTCGTAGTGCTGGTAGTTGGACTCTGCGGCGGCCTTGGAGCACCAATACCAGCTGCTCCAGCTCCAGGTCTTGCGCCCGGTGCAGCTGGGATATATGTTGTTACAGTTGTCGGAGACGATGGCAACGAAGTAGTAGTCGTCCCAATTTGTATTGTAGTTGGAGTCGTTGAAGAACTAGGTGGCACGTTAATAGGAGCAGTCGGGATGCCGTTTATCAAACCGTCTACAATGCTAATGTAATTAGGCGGATGTATTCCATCGCCAGGAGCGTTAAAATCTCCAACAAATATAAATCCATATTTTTTACAAAGCATCTCTAGCTTGAGATTAAAATATGTTCCGGGATACTTATCGTTCAATTGTTTAGATATTCCCATAACATAAACTAAAGCAACTAGTTTTCTATCTGTAAAAACTTTTATTTGATCAAACTGTGTTTTTGCTTGATTTAAAGCACTAGCTACATCGCTGGCTTTTTTTATGTTATTTGATGCACCAGTAGATAGCCATAATATCCTGTTGTTTAACTGCTTATCTTTCTGATCTATGTATTTAAGAACGTTATTTATTCTCCTTGAGACTTCGTACATGTTATCCCCGACCTTATGATGATACCCATCCCAAACGCAAAACTGGCTGTATAAACCACTCGACTTAGGAAAATAAGTTTCATTCTGACAAGCAGAAGGGTCGTTAAGAAAAACGTTTGGCACAACTTGTGAAGTTTCCACTCCTGGATTCAAAGAATCATATCTATCAGATAATCCTACTGCAATACTGTCACCAATTATAATTGGTACCTTATTGGTTATCGTTGTTACATTTGATGGGGTGATTGTTGTTGTTGGGGACAGACCATCTCTTTGATCTGGATAAACTATTTTAGGAGCAACAGTTGTAGTAGTAGACTTTGGCGCGACAGTTGTTGTCGTTGACTTCTTGGGTACAGTTGTTGTTGTAGTTGCCTTAGGCATTGTTGTGCTAGTTGTGGGTTTTGCCGGGATAGTGGTTGTTGGCGCAGAAGGTACAGTTGTTGTTACTGGGATATCTTTTCTAATATTTGGATTTCTTAATATTTCATCTATTTTTTGTCTTTCCTTGATAACGTTAGACTGTAAATACCCACCAATATCTCCAATCTCATTGCCGATAAGTGGGAACCAAGATGGAACGCTAAAAGCAGGCAACCCCCTAATAACTTGATTGATTTCTTCTTTTTGCAAAATACTTTCTGTTCCAAGAATAAACATTATATTAAATGGCGAAATGGTTGTAACTGAAAGTTTTACTGGATAAACTTTGTTATCCAGCCTAGTAACACGAGCCCAATGATTTGTTGGCTTGTTATCTGGAGTTGGCATTCCTGAAGGCCATTTCTCAACTTTTTTAAATGCGTCAACAATATTTTTAGTTCCACTCAATGCCGCATTAAAAGGGAAAGTAGAGCCTGGCTTAATTGAATAATAAGAATTATTAAATGTAAACTCTCTAGTCAAAAGTTTGTTATACACATAATCTAGGTCATTTAAAATTACAACTTTTCCGTTTTGCATTACATCTGCTAAAGCAGCAGGTGCTTGTTTTAAATTGTATTTATATAATGAATCTTTTTGATGCACGGTTAAGGTAGATGTATTTAATATTCTTCCGTTAAGCTTATCCAACAATAAAACAAAATTTTTTTCTACATAATTTTTATATTCAGGTAAATAGTATATTGTAGAATTATACGGTGCATTACCTGGTTCATATTTGTCTATGCCCAAAGGATTGTCTGATACATTCCCATTGGAAGTTGTATACGAGACTATTTCCGTGTAGTTCACTGCACTAACGTTTTGTATTTTTTCTACTGCCGTATTTCCTGGAGTACTCTCGTGAGAAACTATAGAATTTTTTAAGTTTTCTGAGTATAATACGTTTTTATTTTTGTTTAAAATTTCTTTTCTTAAACCCCATATGTAATTAAAAAGTCTGATTACGTTACTAGCTGTTGGTTGTTCTCCAACGCTATCTTCTTTAGCAATTGTTTTTTTTGTAACGACTGCTGGACCCTTTATTCCAATATAGCTTAAAGTATTGGCAATACTCGCTGCATAGCCAGAAAGAGTGGTGGTGTTAACTACCAATACCGTTGGACCATTAATTGTAGGAATAATATTATTATCCCAAGGAGAAGACCCAATTGGTTTAACGGGTGTAACAGTAGTCGTTTTTGTTGTTGAATCTGGCACAATCGCCCAACGGCCTGTATCTCCAGTTTTACCACTAATTATTGTGGGAGTTTCAGCTGTTTTACCAGTCACTGGATCAATGCCAGTTATTGCATTGCCGCCGCCTTTATCTACTCTATCTGGAACCCATACTTGTTTTTGCCCTGGACCAGGAGCACCTTTTGGCGTTGGAGTAGGCTTAAAGCCATCTATCTCCTGCATAGATCTATCTCTGTATTTGCTAGGCTTGCTACCTGCGGCATAATAAACTAATATATTTTGAAAATCTGGATCAGTTGTAGGCACGTCACTACACCAGCTCCAGCCATAGCTCGCGCCATTTGTTTTAATAAAATTAATTACTTTATCATTATTATTTGTTATCCTAATACAAAGACCAGTTCCAAAAATACTAAATCCAGGCATCGGGTTATACGATGTTATGGTTGTTGGATACCACTTCACACCTGCATAGGTCCTTCCGTTTTTTACCTCTGGAATACTAGAAGCTCTAGATACATTAGTTGGGGTCTTGCTATTTTTTGTTTTAAACTCTTGCTCTTGAAGAGCTAAAGTTTTATATATAGTTGTATATTGTATTGTTATGCCCTGTTTTTTTGCAGCGGCAGCCATGTCTTGCAGCGTCCACGCCGGAGTGAAAGGGAGCTTAATAGATGGCTTATAAAAATATTTTTCTGGCAGAGCCCCATTAAAAGCTCCATAACTTTTTGTGCCAGAAGTATAAAGATATTTTAATAATTCACCAAAATATAAAACCCTTGGTTTTCCGAGCCGCAACCCATGCGGCATATGACCCTGATTCAGTCGTTGAAGGTATAGGTAAGTTGATAAAATTATCTGGAAGCCTGGCAGATCCACCAGGCAGATTATACTCAAGAGCGTTCTTTGGCAAACTAGCTATATTGACCTTTGTTACGCCCATAGAAAATAAACCTTAATTTAATAGTTTAGATATACTAATAGTAACTAAGAGAAGCTTATGCTATCTAAAATTCTTACGAACCCAATCAGGATACGTATCGTCTACCTCATAGTATTTTAGCGGGAACCTATCAAATGGATCCATACCCTCACTTATTCTACGAAGTATCTCTTTATCATCTTTAAATTCTTCTAAATTGTATTCAGTATGAGCAAAAGATTCTATCTTATTTTTTATGTTTTCAATGTCTGTGAAAAAAGAAAAATGCCAGCCAGCGTCAGGTATCGTATACCAGGTTCCAGCTCTCAACTCTTGGCAAGATTGAGCCTCTAAATCTTTAAATCTAGCAGCAATTGGTCTGGCCCCCTGATTGCAGTGTTCCGGAACTTGCCAGTTATAATTCCAAAAATATTGTTTAACATCTAATCTAGCCGGGGTTTCAACTAACTTTAATTGATTAATAATATTTGAGCTAATTATTTCATCCGCGTCAGAAATGATTACAATATCATCTGCTTCCGCCTTATCTAGGCCAAAGCGAATAGCGTTGCGTTGGTAATGCTCTCTTTCCCAAGGTGACTGAACGGTAGAAAGATCTGGAGAATTGAAATGTATTTTAATTCTAATTATTTTATCTTCCCATTTTTTAGCCCAATCAGGCAATTGGTCAAGATAAAATGGTTTTTCTTTTCCAGTAAATGTTTCGGATGCTTCAACTATAACAAAGTGATCAACAATATCACCAAGCTCTTCAAATCTTACGCGCAGCATCTCTTCTTCGTTAAAGAAGGTAAAGCAATCAAATATTTTCATATACGTAAACATCTTTATCAGTAAATAGTGAATATCTTTTTATTTCTTTTTCGATCTGCGAATCTGCGATAAATTCAGACTCAAGATTAGATGCCCACTTACCCGGGTTTACCGCCAAAATAAAACCACCTGGCTTTAAAACTCTTTTAATTTCTTGAGCTACTTGATCATAATTGTTGTTAAATATTTCTGGGTCATAATTAATTGAAATAAATAAATCAACACAATCATCAGAAAATAACATCGGATTTAAACCAGCTGGCCAATAGTAATTATTCTCGCTATTTTCCAATGCAGCCTCAAGTGCACTCCACAGTCTCATAGCACCAATGCCGTGTTCTGCGGTGTAGAGAGTCTCGGACAAATCCAAGCCTTCTTGATAGCAAACAGTAAAAGAGTTATTTTTAAAAATGTCTCTTATTATATGTGCTACATGATTCCAGTTCATTTACTTGACAGGCTTAACTGCGTCCACCTTAAGCCAACCCCATTCATCTCCACGTTTAACATCTAATATTTCAAAACCCATTCTCTCAAAATCATCTTGGAGCATTCTATGAGTTAAGCCCACAAAATGAAAATCAAAAGGATTCAGTTGTTCAGCAAAAAAGATCTGTTGCATTCTTCTATCGCCATCAAGGGAGTCCATTTCAAGTATCTGATTGCAGGCCAACAAGAAGTCTGGAACTTCAATTCTAATCATCCCACCAGGCTTAACTATTCTGCACCATTCGGCCAGAACAGCTTGATATTCTTTCCACGGAAAGTGTTCAAGACACTCTGAGTTATAAACTATGTCTGCAAAATTGTCTGGAAGATTAATCTTGCGAGCATCGCAGACTACATCGACTGGAACATAGGTTTTGTTAGCGTGATCGTACAACGGCGTTGGATCTATATCAATATGAATCCAGTCTGGACCAAGATATGTTCTAGTGCCAATTACAACTTTTGTGCCCGCACCCTTAGGTATTGTCTCTAGTCTCATTTAAATTATTCTTCCTCTATATAAGTGTTGCCAACGTGGAACTTTTATTAAATCTACTTCTCTACCCAAAGCTGATACATAGACTGTCTCAGGGTTATCATTTATCCCTCTAAGCTCTGGTTGTTGCTGATACCATTCTTCCAAGTATATCGCATTCCAGTCTTCAAATCTAGTTACATTTGGACTATGGTAGGTGACATGGGGCCCAACATAATACTTATTCCATTTATTAACCCAATTAATCACACCTTGATTAATTCTTTCTTGTGCTTCAGGATTACGCGTACTTGTTGCATCATGAGCAACTAAAACTGTTGGGTCAGCTACTATTCTCCAGCCACCTAATCTTATTCTTGTCTGAAAATCAACTTCTTCTTGATGACCAATTTCTGTATCAAATCCACCAATCTCTTTATATCTTTGACGATTTAAAATCCAACAAAAACCAACACCCCATAATATTTCTAAATATCTTGGACGTTGCATAGGATACGCCCCTCCATTCGGAAACGCCATTGCAACTTCGTGGTTACCTTCAAGATAGGAGGCTAATTTTAGATCCCATCCTGGAGTCATAATATAGGCGTCATTATCTATATAGCCTACGTTATTAGTTTCTGCCCACTCAAGAATATGATTAACAGCACCAGTATATCTTACGTTTTTAGTTAATTGTTTAATAACAACTCTTGGATCTTCCGCAGCGTGTTTTTGGGCGACCTTTATTGTTTCTGGATCTTCTGAGGCGTTCTCTAACACTAAGAGTCTCCAATCACAATGAGTGTTCTGCCTAAAAGCAGTTATAGACCTATCTAATTTGTCCGGATTATTATAGCTAGATACTCCAAAATCAATTCTCACGGCTTTGTCCACCACTGCTTATTTTCGTGCAAAACAAAACCAATGCTTTGCAATAGTGGAAACCACTCTGTTTCATATTTATTATTTACAGCCAAGTGCATGGGTATAGAGTTTCCGTGTTCAATATCTCCAATCGCAAATGCATTTTGTGCAATAAACACGCCGCCTTTCTTAAGGGTGTCATAAACAGCTTTTGCCCATTCTTCAACATTAACGACGTGTTCAAAAAAATCTAGCGCAACAACTGCATCGAACAATCTATCGCCTAGTTTAGGCTCAAAAGTATTTGTGAATAATGTGTTGATAACAAGCTTTTCTTCAAGGCTAAATCTGTACTGTGCGAAGTTAGCTGTTTTGCCACCTTCCAAATCATGGTAAGTTGCCTCTAAACCCTCTTGGGCTAATCTTATACTTAAAGAGCCTATCCCGTCACCTAATGAAAGAACCTTGTTTTTGCCCGAATGTCTCAATCCAAGAGCTATACCTTCGCACATCCCTGAATAGTTAAAACCTTGATCCAGATGATAAGCTGACAATTCCCAAATATACGCATCTGTGTTCCTATACCAATTTAAAAGAGAATCAGCGTTGTCGACATTTGTTCTGGCATCGTTAAAATCATTTGCTACTTCATGATGATTATAATGAAACCCTTTTTCTAATCTTTGCTTAGCGTATCCTTCTGGTACTTTCAGGAATTCGGATATTTCTTTTGCACGCTTATCTACACTCATTTGCTCTCCATCGTTGATCGGACACAATTAAATTGTATCATGTTTTATTTTAATTTTTCTATATAGGGTAAAATTGGGAAAAAAATTTTAAGGCCAAATTGGTTTTTGACTTTTTTCTAATAGCCGGAAAAAGTAGTTGTAATAACACTACCATCTCTTTGATCAAGAGGTGGCAACTCTTTTCTGACCAAGACTCTTTGCACCCACCTATCAGTCCCATCATATCTTGCCTGAAAAGGTTTTCTGCCATGAATTGTTTTTCTATTATCTATAACTAATAGATCACCTGTTTTTAATACGATCTCTTTTGTGCATTTTTTAATTGCATCTTCAAGTTCTTCAAGAACTAATCTAGCCAAATAGTCATTCGGCTTCATGACAGTTGCATCGTATGTAAAGGTTAACATCCCGTCAGCTTCTCCAATTATAGAAGTAGGTATCTGCTGATCTTCTTCCCCATTTGTCCTAAAGCTAAGATCTATTCCTGTTGTAAACATTTTTGACTTCAACATATGTTTAGTCTCTATCCTAATATGCTTGAGTATGTCAGACAAATTAGCGTACGTGGTTACTGCCTGAGGATCGCCCCTAAGGCAAAACAAAACTACATAGTCTGGCTTGTAAGGATGAAATGCAGTCTCTGTGTGAAGAGCTAGTTCAGTTTTAGATGAAGTAGATATCTGCTGATACTCAGTCTTGTGGACTGGAACTATGTTCTGTATTATTTGACCGTTTTGTTCCTGAATATAACCAATCGGATGGCCATATTTTTTAACATGATCAAGAAGAATCAGAGTGCTTTCTTTGGAGCTGGCGTGCTTGGGGGAACTGATGATCGGTGTAGCTGGAGTTGGAGGCACATATCCAACATCTAAATTCTCGTAAAGAAAAATTCCCATAAAATACCTTTAAGACGACAAAACCTTTAGTATCAAAAAGAATACTTTGCTCAGGTTATCAGGGGCAATACTAAAAACATGTTCTTTTTCAAGCGTTTTAATCGTAACGCAATGTACGTTTACTAAATCCCCATTTGAAGTTATAGAAGCTGTAAGTTTAGATATGGAAATATCAGTAATAGTTGGCATAAAGCCATCGAACAT
>Ga0208485_1000491_pt1 | contig 11605 bp, 11 predicted proteins | sample LakMenEpi27Jul12_FD_150707 | JGI IMG/M metagenome (GOLD analysis project Ga0208485, IMG submission 150707) | Freshwater microbial communities from Lake Mendota, WI - 17JUL2012 deep hole epilimnion (SPAdes) | ecosystem: Environmental > Aquatic > Freshwater > Lentic | place: Lake Mendota, Madison... | reverse complement strand
AAGCCAATAGTTATCAGAGACGGTGGAATCGCTTTTGCCAGAATGGAAGAGTAGCGGTGGAAAAGATATACATCCCCTTAATATTGAAAGCCATCGAGACTTGGAAGGAGAAGGGGGAAAGACTGTATCTAGCAATAGATACCACTCTGTTGTGGAATCAATACTGCTTTGTCTATCTAGCGGTGGTCTGCGGGGGGAGAGCCGTCCCCTTGATGTGGATGGGATTAGAACATGGTAGTGCCAGCCTAGCTTTTGAGAAATACGAACCCTTGTTGGACAGAGCCAAAGGCTATCTTCAGGGCTTTGAGAATGTCATGCTGTTAGCCGACCGAGGCTTTGCCAATCAGCAATTAATTCAATGGCTCAGGAAAAATACTTGGCATTGGTGTCTTCGCTTACCTTGCGATACCCTCATTTACGGTGTTCGCCGTCGGGGTTTTGGCTATGAGGTCAGAGAACTCTATCCTCCCAAACGGCAAGCCTGCTTTTATCGCAACGTTCAAGTCTGGCAGGAGGCTAGAATCACTGCTCATCTTGCTTTAGCCTCCGTTCCAGGGGTTAAGGATAATTGGGCAATTCTGAGCCATGAACCTCCTACCCTTGACACCTTCTGGCAGTATGGTCTTCGTTTTCCCATTGAACATCTCTTTCTCGACAGTAAATCGGGCGTTTTTGACTGGGAACATTCTCGTGTTCGCTCTGCTGCTTGTTGAGAACGTCTCTATCTCATTGTTGCCATTTCTATTCTCTTTGCTACTTTAACTGGCATGGCGGTTCAACAATCTGGCTCTCGCCGTCAGGTTGATGCTCATTTTCGGCGTGGTTTGAGTTATTGGAAAATTGGTTTACGTTGGCTGGCGGGAGTTGTTCATAAGGCGCGTCCCTTCTTGCGACTTGACCACTTATTTTCTGTTGACCCTTTTCCCTGTTTTGCTTCTCGCAAAGCTCGTCAGGATTATTATGGCAAAATTACCTTTTCTTTTATTCAGGAGTTTGAGGCTTTCACATAACAGTACTTGTCTTTGTATTGAAAAATGTGTCCGTCAGTCAGCTTTACCTAGACTATTTTTAAAAAATTCCTTTCCGTAATCTTTTGCACCCTCTATGGCCAACTCTTGCATTACTGAAAAAACAAGCGGACCTGCAGCTTGAGTAACCCCCCAGACAATTAACCAGTCAATCATGGCGATAAACTTAAGATCCTGTGGATACTATCTAAGCTTACCAACTTTAATCGTTTTTCGCCTATCATTCTGACAGATGAAGAGAACGATTTAAAATATCCTCAATACCGTAGGGACAAACGGGGGGAAACTCTAATCCCGTCTCTCTAAAGGCATCGGAACAAGCAACAGCATAGAGTTTAAATAGGCTTTCATCGGTTAAATATCGCCTTAAACTGGGGCTATCGTCCAAATAAAGCCTAATATTAGCTCTTTCTCGTTGAATAGTCCCCAGCCAACTGTGCGATCGCCGTTGAGGTTGATAGTCCCACTTTAATAAATGATGCAAAATTAATCTTAGACTAGCGAGTAAGCGATCGCGCTCCCGTTTCGACAAATCCCGCACCTCTTCGACTAAATTCTCAATATCTAACTCGGAAAACCGACCAGAGGCTAATAAATCGGCCATTTGTTCGGCCCAAAGTCCAAAGTCTTGCTCATAGGATGCCGTCATCGATTTATCTCCTTCTAAGCTCAATTAACATTATATTAAACCTCTTGCATAATTAATTTTTGATGGTTCAAAAACAGCAAAAACAAGGATTAAATTACCAAAAATCTGTAAATTATGATTCATTGATGACTGAGAAACTGGTATCTTTTCAAAGATCGCCGACAAATTAACGGGTTTTGCGTCTTCGGATGACATTATTAGAATAACGAGAAGGTTTTGGCCGGGGTTCTTTTCCCCCTCCCAATTCGCGACTAACTTGCTGAAAAATATCCCGTCGCAGCACAGGATATTCCCCTATCCACTGGTCGAGTTGGGGAAGATGGACATCAGAAAGTTGATTGATATCCCCTAAATCGGGTTCTCGAGACATTAACAAAGCTTCGGCCACCATCCCGGGACGGATCGATTTATGAATGCGTTTGAGGGGAGCGCGAACGATCGCCGAAAACCCCGTTTGATCACCGATTTCTAGATTAATACAGCGTTGGCGATTTTCGATAATCTCTAATTCCCCGCGTTTATTGACCCTTTCTTCTTCCCCGATTAATTCCTCGGTGACAAAAGCATCGAAAACGCGACCGCGCCAAAACCCCCCGTAGGGAAGACGACGATAAGTATTATTGCGAACACTGGCCCAGTAAACCGGACCCCAGAGCCAATATAAACCGGCGATAATGTCGAATATCAGTTTAATTGTTAAACCACCGGGACCGAATAAATTACCGATTAACCAGGCTGCGGTGAGAGCGATGATAGAAATGAATAAACGGCGCAGAAAATCAGACCATTTACCCCAATAGTGAGCGTACTGGGGACCTGTGGCGATAATCGGGACAATTTGCTCGATCGATTGACGGGTAAGGGGAACCAACATTATCAGTTATCGATTATCAGTTATTAGTTATAGTGTGCCTAATTGACTCGTGAATGGGTAGGCTCTAGAAGAGGACGTTTACCTTTCATTTAGGCTCGCTGTATCAGTTATGACAGCATTTCTCATAACTAGATGAAGTGTAACCTAATTTGGTATCGACTACCGACTTACTAAAAGGAAAATTTTGTACCTCATCACTAAGATAAATGGTATAGTTTTGGGTAATTGTCTATCTGTTGGTCGCCATTCATACCATCGCTAAAAGCTCAGGACTTCCGGCGAAATTTCAGTTAAAAGTTAAATCCCTCAAGAAGTCCAATGAAACAATCTATAATAAAACCAATGCTGTTTTGTTCCCAAAGACTGCCACCATGACTTCTTCCCCAGTTAAATCCTTAACTTCTCAGACTGTAACCACTCAACATTTACCCCCTTTAGAAAATGGGGACCGCTTAATTCGTCCCGAATTCGAGCGCCGTTATCAAGCTATGCCAGGATTAAAAAAAGCCGAACTTATCGAAGGAGTTGTGTATATGGCATCCCCATTAAGGTTTAAATTTCATGCTGAACCCCACGGCAATCTTGTTGGTTGGCTATGGACATACAAAGTTGCTACCCCCCAAGTACAAATGGGTATTGAGCCAACAGTTCGCTTGGATATCGACAACGAACTACAGCCGGATGGGGTGTTATTAATCAGTCAAGAAAGCGGGGGAAAATCAACCCTAAGTGTAGAGGGATACCTAGAAGGATCGCCGGAATTAGTGGTAGAAATTGCCGCTAGTAGTGCCGCCATAGATTTAGGGGATAAAAAACGTGCTTATCGACGCAGTGGCATTCAAGAATACCTGGTTTGGCAGGTATTTGATCAAAAAATTGATTGGTTTAGTTTACAAGATGGCGATTATATTTCTTTGTTACCCAACCAAGAAGGGGTGATTTGCTCTCTAGTATTTCCGGGTTTGTGGTTAGATATTTCAGCCATGCTCAACGGCAATATGTCACGGGTGTTAGACATCTTAAAAGCTGGAATTAACTCGGTAGAACATCAAGAATTTATCCAAAAGTTAACTGCAACGCAGTCAGGGGAAGCCAAATGAAACCTCCAGCTATTCTCATTTTAGGAGAAACCAGCCTCCCCGTTGCTCGTCAAGTGCAAATGGCCTTACCAGAATCAGCAGTTTATGGGTTAATAAATCGTACCCAGTCGGCTGATTTTACCTATAATAATTTTGGCGAAACCGTGCGAGAATTTTTCCAGACGGGAACGCCAATTATTGGCATTTGTGCGGCGGGTATTTTAATTCGCACTTTAGCACCTTTATTAACTAATAAATGGCAAGAACCGCCTGTATTAGCAATCGCAGAAGATGGCAGCGCCGTAGTGCCTTTGTTGGGGGGTTTACAAGGGGTTAATGATCTCGCTCGTCAAATTGCCTCGGTTTGGCAAATTTCCCCCGCAATTACTACCACTGGTGATATTAGATTTAAAACGACTTTATTATCGCCACCCCCGGGTTATCAGTTAGTTAATCCCGATGATGCTAAGAAGTTTTTGTCCGATTTATTGGCGGGTGAAAAAGTAAAATTAATCGGTGAAGCGGACTGGTTAAAAAATAGTAATTTACCAATTTCATCAGCAGCAAAATTGAGCATTGAGATTATAGATAAAAATAACTTAAACTTGGCAAAACCTAGCAGTAACTGTTTAGTTTATCTCTGTGAAGAAAGCCAGCAAATTAAGGAAAAATCTGGTTTGTCCCCGGGGGATTTGGATCAAGAAAGTCAAGGTAAATTAGCCATAGTCGGAACTGGACCGGGTGCGCTAAATTGGATGTCGCCGGAAGTTCGAGAAGTGTTGGAAAAAGCCACGGATTGGGTGGGTTATAAAACCTATTTGGATTTGGTAGAATCCCTGAGAAAACCAGAAATTGTCCGCCACGAATCGGATAATCGGGTGGAACTTGATCGCGCGGAAATTGCCCTAGATTTAGCGGCTAAGGGGCGATCGGTTGTCTTAGTTTCCTCCGGAGATCCTGGCATTTATGCCATGGCCGCGGCCGTGTTTGAGGTATTAGAAAAAAAAGCAAAACCGGCATGGCAGCAGGTGGCCATTCAGGTCTGTCCGGGGATTTCGGCCATGCAAGCGGCGGCTGCTAGGGTTGGCGCACCTTTAGGCCATGATTTTTGTGCGATTTCCCTATCGGATATTCTCAAATCTTGGCAAGTGATTTCTCAGCGTATTGAGTTAGCGGCCCGGGCAGATTTAGCGATCGCATTTTATAATCCTGTGTCTCAAGAGCGCACTTGGCAATTGGAGAAGGCAAAAGAGATTTTATTACAATGGCGATCGCCGCAAACTCCCGTGGTACTAGCGCGTAATTTAGGGCGAAAAGGGGAAACAGTGACGGTGAAATTCCTAGAGGATATGACTATTAAAGATGCGGATATGCGGACTATAATTTTGGTCGGATCGAGTAAAACTCGCCTTATTGGGCAAGGTAAAACAAAACAATGGGTTTATACTCCACGTCACTATTAAAAGGATTAATGATACTCAATCCCCCCGGCTACGATCGAATTATCTTAATCTGTAAGGTAAGTTGCCAAAAAGGAGACAATTGTGCGACGGGGAAGACATAAAATTTTTATCGGGATGGCCCCTGGAGTCGGGAAAACCTACAAAATGCTGGAGGAGGGACATAGCCTCAGAAAGCAGGGAACCGACGTGGTGATTGGACTTCTCGAAACCCACGGCAGAAAAGAGACCGCCGAAAAAGCCGAGGGATTGGAAATCGTACCAAGAAAAATCCTAGAGAAAGAGGGATTCACTCTCTCGGAAATGGATACGGAAGCGATTATCGCCCGCTCGCCGCAGCTGTGTCTGATTGATGAATTGGCCCACACGAATGTACCCGGTTCGGAGCGAGAGAAACGCTTTCAGGACGTAGAGATAATTTTGTCCCGGGGAATCGATGTTTACTCTACCGTGAATATCCAGCATATCGAGAGTTTAAACGATCTGGTTGCTAGGATCACCGGGGTGGTGGTGCGGGAGAGAATACCCGATCGAATTTTGGAGGAAGCTGATGAAGTGATTGTGGTAGATGTCACCGCCGAAACCCTAGAGGAAAGATTATTAGCAGGAAAAATCTACGCTCCGGAAAAGATCCAACCATCTTTAAATAATTTCTTTCAACGGCGTAATTTAATCGCCCTACGGGAACTCGCCCTGCGCGAAGTGGCCGATACAGTAGAAGAAGAAGCGAGTAATTCGACATTTATCGGTCAATCCTGTCCCGTTCACGAACGGGTATTAGTTTGTGTTTCCACCTATCCCAACTCTTTACGATTATTACGTCGAGGAGCGCGGGTAGCAGGGTATATGAACGCGGAATTTTTCGTGATTTTCGTCGATAACCCCGATCGCTTTCTCACCAGAGAGGAGGCTTTACATATCGAAACCTGCGAACGTTTATGTGGGGAATTCGAGGGGAAATTCTTACGGGTTAAAAGCTATCAGGTGGCTGAAGCGATCGCAGAGGTAGCCGAGCGGGAACGAATCACCCAGATTGTAATTGGGGAGAGCCTTCAATCGCGCTGGAAGCATTTCATCAAAGGTTCTTTCACCCAAAAACTCATGCGCCTGATCTGGCAGAAAAATATCGATCTTCACATCATCGCCACCGATCCAAAAGTACCAGTTAAAGACGCGCGAGGCAAGGGGGTGAAAAGATAACCACCGCTCTGCTATTTACCAGCGAAGTGGTGAAAGAATTTTCCTTCTAAGTATCTAAGCAAAATTAATTACACATCTAAGCCACTACTCCGTGAGACTTCTGCTGATGTGAGCAAACAGAGAACTGAAAACTCAAATCCGATCCCTAATAGCTGTCTCCCGTCTCGGAGTCTCCTGTCTCGGAGTCTCCTGTCTCGACTAGGAAATTAATTTTGCACGACTACTTACTAACAACAGGTTTCAAGATTTTAAGTCCCACTACTTATAAGCTGTTGACTATCTAAATTATTGGTTAAGACTGTCTATGATCGGTGAGAAGGAGGCTGGGTCGAGGCAGTTCGATCATTTGTACTAAACTTTTCAGGACGCGGTTTAAATATAGTACAGTTTATCTATAGGAGGATTTCGGCAAAACATGAAAATTATCGCCTACACCTATACTAACCCCCTGATCGATAGTCCTCCCGATGCCTCGATTTGGGACTATTCTCCCGAACAAGTGTATCAAGATTTTGGCGATCGCTCACAGCGGCAGCAACTACTCTGCGATTGTCAAGGGACTCCCCCCCGACTGCTGATCCTGCATCGCCTAGCAGAATTAGGAGACAATGGCACGGAAGTTAGCAAAATTTTACAATCCTTAGAAGCCCTCGACATAGATATAATTGCCCTGGAAGACCCAGATTATAAGCTGAATTTTGCCAAGATTCTGCAAGAAATATCAAAAAACGAACTAAGTAATCGTTTAAAAGCAGGTCACGCTCGCAATCGTCTGCAAGCTTTACCTCCCCCCGGAAAAGCACCCTACGGTTATCGTCGTGGCAAGGAGCGTTATATACTCGATCGCAGTACCGCGCCAGTAGTCAAAGACTTTTTTGATCGCTTTTTGATTTCCGCTTCCCTGCGTTCCACGGTGCGCTATCTAGAAAAACGCTACGGTAAAAAGATATCGGTAGCTACTGCCCATAAATGGCTGACCAATCCCGTTTATCGCGGCGATTTGTGCTATCTCGGTCAAGATATTATCCCCGATACCCACACCCCGATTATCTCCCGGGAAGAAGCGGCCCAGATCGATCGCATCCTGAGAAATAATCGCAAATTACCCCCCCGCAGTGCCAGCGCCCCGCGTTCCTTAGCGGGTTTAGTCGTCTGTAGTCAATGTCAATCGGGGATGACGATTACCAAAGTGACAGCGCGAGGAAAAGGCACAGAATACCTCTATTTGCGACCTTTGCAATGTCCCCGGACAAAAAAATGTTCGGCGATCGCTTATGAGAAAATTCTCGATAGCACAATCGAGCGCATTTGTCAAGACCTACCACCGACGATCGCTCAGATATCTTTACCGGATTTAGAGGGGATCAAACGGGGAATGAGCGAGGAAATAGGGCAAAAAAACGATATTTTGTCGCAATTGCCCTCCCTAGAAGCGGCGGGAATTTTAGATCAAGAAACGGCTAATCTACGGGCCTATAAACTGAAAAACGAGATCGCGCAGATTCAAGGACGTTTAGACCAATTACCCCCCGATAACCTGACTATTATCGCTCGTGCCGTTGCTTTTCCGCAATTTTGGCGAGATTTATCGGAAATAGAGCGCCGTTTTTATTTTCGTGAGTTTATCCGTCGCATCGAAATCGAGAGGGAAACGGCTAATAATTGGCATTTACGTTTAATCTTCGTTTTTTAAGAGTCTGGGACAATCTTAAAGTTAGCTAAAAATTGAGGAATGTTTGAGCGATCAATGCTAAGAAAAAGGCAAACAGCGATCGATCTCAACTATGAGCAATAACAAAAGATTAACTAGGTATAAAAAAGGGCGAAAATCCTCCCAGACAAAACCCCACCTTTACGATTATCACTATAATCAACCCGGGACGATGCCGGGGTTAATCACCATCGATGAAAATGCCGTTGCTACCGAGATATTTTTAGTTAATTATAACTCCCAACAAGCCACTAGAGTTAATAATCTTTTACCTCAAGACTGTCTTAAATATTTATCCAATGATTCCATCTCTTGGATTGATATCGTCGGTTTGGGTAATGAAGATAAACTGCAAGAGTTGGGGGAAATTTTTCATTTGCATCCCTTAACCCTTGAGGATATAGTCAGTATTCCCCAAAGACCAAAAGTGGAAGAATGCGATAATTATCTTTTAATTATAGTGCCAATGGCCATCCTGACCGATCATCAGGGTTTTTTGTTAGAACAAATCAGTTTAATAGTCGGGAAGAATTATGTTTTAACCGTGCAGGAAGAAGGACAATACGATTCTTTGGAAGGAGTTAGGGAAAGAATCCGTTTAAATAAAGGTTCCATCCGGCAGCAAAAATCGGGTTATTTAGCCTATGCGATTTGGGATGCAATTATTGACGGTTATTTTCCTGTTTTAGAGTCCTACGGAGAAAGAATCGAGGAGTTAGAAAACGAAATTTTAGCTAGTCCCACGGAACAAATTTTATCAAAAATCTACCAACTACGTCAGGAATTACTCTCCCTGCGACGAGCAATTTGGCCGCAAAGGGACACCCTCAATGCGCTTTTACGCGATGAGTATATTGTCATCGATACAACCATTAAACCCTATCTAAGAGACTGTTATGACCATGTAGTACAAATCCTCGATGTTATCGAAAATTACCGGGAATTTGCCAATGGTTTAATGGATTTTTACCTGTCTTCCGTGAGTAATAAAATGAACGAGATTATGAAAACTTTAACGGTAATCTCGACGATTTTTATCCCGCTCACCTTCATTGTCGGTATTTATGGCATGAACTTTAATACTGATAAATCCCCCTATAATATGCCCGAATTAGAATGGTATTGGGGCTATGTGTTCGTCTGGGTGTTGATGCTAACCGTTGCTTTCAGTTTAATCATTTTCTTTTGGCGACGCGGCTGGTTTAAGAACCTATCGACAGGGAAGAAAAGATAAACTGTTAAGCAGATTAGGCGGATTCTATGGCATTGCTGGCATCTAGCAAGAGAAAATGGCTATTGCAGAGAAATCAATAATTTAGTGTCTGCGGTATTTTTTAACACTTTCAGTTGATGGCTTCTAATTTTGTCCAACCAACTATAGTGCTGGTTACGACATTGATAGACGATATCGATGTCACCAATCTCTGACTTAATCTGAGCCAAGTAGTTTTCTAGTTCGCTAATTTTCATAACCAATCTCGCTTGCGCTGAAGGACATCAACCCTAAACCAAGAATTATCCCTAAAGGATAGGAGTGACTACAGTTACTATTATAGGCCGATCATAATTATTAAAAAAGTTCCAGGGTGAGAGCATCTCAAACGCTATTGACAATTGGCCAATTTTGTGATCCGCTTGCTGTGTGGGCATTTCAAGTGATACCAGTCAATCAGAATAGTTACGAACTCTTCACATTTGGTCGATTTTTGCTTAACAATTGAGATGGCAAATCCTCCTCAAATATGCCTGAATCGCCCTCTGGGTAAGCAAATAACATAAAGTTCATTTTGTCAAGGATTGTTAAGATGCGCTTACCCTGAAAAAAGTTCTTATCTAACAAAGTTAGCTAATGTCAGGGTTAGATGATATCGGCGAAGTTTCTTTCTAGTCGTCTGGGGGTCAGAGCCATAACTAGGTAAAAAAGCTTATTTACCCATAATCGCGCCAAGTCAATTGAGCAAGCGGTCGATAAAATTTCCTTATTATCGATTTTAGGCGAGTTACTGAAATTGGCACTAACCGTTAATTATTTTGAGGAGTTTCAGCAATTTCTTGAACAATGGTCTCATACTAAATCCGTTGAGTATAGGCTACATATTAGGACAGGCAAAAGGCAAAAGAGGGAATAGATAATCAGTTTTTAATAACTGGATTTAGTATTAATCTATAAGGCAAGTGACTCTTCTAGGTTCTGTGTGATAAGTTTAACTTACCATAGAAGCGATCGATCTTTGTGTCCTTTGTGTCTTTGTGGTTCGTTCCACCCCCTCGCTAGGAGGAATGTATCTTAGAATACATTTTACCCACCAAACTTGGGAGAGCCTTTTTTGAATAATTGTGATGAGTACATAAGTGAAAAGTTACCCTAGATAAAAAAGGTATTTTATATTAAGGCAACGTAAGTTGTTCCCTAACCTTAGTTTGGTTAAAGTGCGAATTCTAACCTATCGGTTACTCGACAAAAGCCAGTCATCCCCTTATTTCTAAGTTTCGGCTGAACAGACCGCATCTAGTATGTCAGTATAGCTTGAGAAGAATTTGGGAATTTACCCAAACTGGTATCAATTTAAAATAGCCTCAAACCCTTATAGAGTAAGGAATATGACATCTAAAGCTGAGATCGACTTCGGGACACTTAAGGACATAGCCAATTTTCAGGATAATTTACCTTAAGTTCCCAAAATCTAGTATTTATCGGAAACCTATTAAGCTAGACTTCACACTGCAAACGCTTCCTTGTGTTTATGAAAAATTTGGTCAGCGTTGTGGTACTGATGCTTAATCATCGACTGCTCCAGTTCAATGAGATACCATTGACCAGCAAACGTTCCATATTTTAAGCAAACTTTTTCATTATCGTGTAGAGTGTGCTTAAATCCAAAACGTTCTTTATAGAGTGCTTCAATCGTTTCGTCCCCTTTTAGATAAGTCGTGTAGGAGATTTCAGTGTGAGCAATATCATGTTTGTAAGTCAAGATAGCTCGAATCAATTGCTGATAAACAAGATAACTTGTTCCTATTTTGCCAGTTCCCTGTTTATCATATAGAGAGAGACTTTCGCCGACGCTTGTTACATTTTTGGGTAACATCAAATGCTTTCCTGTGTGTTTTCCTTCACAAAATGTGGCCAGTTGACAAGGCAAATAGTAGCCATATTCAGCCAGAGCATAGGTATAACGTGCAACACCGATTACCTGAGAGGGATTATGTTCAGGATAGGCTAGAAAAATAACCGATTGGTGAGTAAATAAATCGTCGATTTCTCTGCAATAATTTTGCGAATCAGGATAGCGATTCTTGAGAAATAAGAAATAAGATTCTATTTCTGCCGGTGTTTCTGCTTCCTTGACCAGATAACCTTTGACCTTTGGCACATCAAAACAAAGTAAGGCTCTTTTGCGAAGAATCCAGCAGTTGCCAATGTTACTTAACACAATAAATCCAGCACAAAAAAACAGGCTCTTCACAGATTGCTCAATATTAGGGGTTTGGGATATATCATAGACAAAGAGAAGACCGTTATCCTGTAACATTCTTCGGACAGTCCTTAAAGTGAATAGGGGGTCTTTTTGTGTGTAATTTGTGGTCTTTAGCGTTTCAAATG
>Ga0208485_1000489_pt1 | contig 11619 bp, 7 predicted proteins | sample LakMenEpi27Jul12_FD_150707 | JGI IMG/M metagenome (GOLD analysis project Ga0208485, IMG submission 150707) | Freshwater microbial communities from Lake Mendota, WI - 17JUL2012 deep hole epilimnion (SPAdes) | ecosystem: Environmental > Aquatic > Freshwater > Lentic | place: Lake Mendota, Madison... | reverse complement strand
GGAATTATCGCTGATAACTTCATTTAACTCACTGGCATTATGGAGAGATAGTTTCGCCGAACCACAATAATCACTGGCCGCCGCCTCGTAAATTTTAACCCAAGGGAGTTGATTGATACGGCTTGTTTCTTGTAAGCAGTTTACACAAGCTTTAAATGGTTCGATAGCGATGACTTTCCCTGTTTCTCCCACCCTTTGAGCAGCACTAAAGGTATAAACTCCCACATTTGCCCCCACATCAATAACGGTCATATCAGGACGGATTTGGGTACGCCACAATTCCATTTCCGCTTCAAACCAATCTCCTTGGGCGAGTAAAACAGCAGTGGTAATACTTTTTAAGTTAGCTTCCACTGTCAGAATGAGATTATCATAGGGAACATAAGTAAAAGGATTTTCCGGTCTGGCTTGGGTCCAAATCCACTCTCCCACATCGGGAGAGTTGGGGTTAAAATGAGTGACCCCTTGCTGAAGCCAATATTCTGCCGCTTTTGCTTCCGGTAAGTTACGATAAGCCAAATAAAGAGCTTGTATTGAGGGTGCGTAATTGGGATTAATCTGATGGGCTTTGAGCAGGTAAAAAATACCATCCCATTTTTGCCCACAAAAACGAGCAATTCCCAGTTGTAACTGTACGATGGGAGATGTTGCAAGGGATTGAGAGATTAATTGTAGGGTATCTTGCCCAGAAGCGTTGTAAAAGTAGGGTTGAGATAGATTAAGAACTTCGGCACATAAAAATAATATTTGCTCGTAGCAGTTTTCGGCTACTAGAATTTTCTCTAAATATTCAGCTTTGTTTAATAAAGTACGGGCGGTGGAAGGTAAATAGACAAGTCCTTTGTTTGAAGCGGTTTTCCTAAAAGCCGGATCAAGAATACCGACAAAAACAGAATAAGCTAAAACATAAGCTTTGCTGTAATCGCCTATTAGACTATAAATCAGCGCTAAATGGACGGCGGCTAAGGGATGGGCTTTTCCCTGCTCCAAAACCGCTATCGCATTGTTTAATAGTTGTTTGCGAAAGGCAATATCTTGTGTCTCTTCTGCCTCAATAAGCATAATAACTGCTACATTGTTCCATTCTCTGAGCGTAGTGGGTTGATTCCAGTTAGTATTATCAGCAAAAGCTAAAAGTTGATCACACGCTTCTGAGGTCATTTGAGGGCAATTTTTTTGCACATATTGACTGTAATAATTGAGGGGACTTTGCGTCTCTGTTTGAGAGCGCATTGCGCTTATTTGTTGATCACCAGACTCTAATGGTTGTATTTTTTCCTGTTCTAGTTTTTTCCACATCTGTTGATAAGCATTTTCTAAGGCTAGAGTTAAACCTTCTATATCTCCTAGTTGAGATTTTTGAAAACGCTCTCTTAAGCTAGTTCGTAATTGAGCGATCGCCTCTAGATCCTGGGCAAAAGTAATAGCTTTGTTAACATATTCTTCGGGACTATGAGCGATCCAATCCCCTAAGCCGATCGCCTGTAGGAGACTATTTCCCATCCGTTGAATTTTACGATCGCCAGCAAGGGTTAAAACCGGAACCCCCATCCACAAAGCATCGCAAGTGGTAGTACAACCATTGTAAGGAAAAGTATCAAGGTGAATATCGATACGATGATACAAGGCGAAATAATCCTCAGCCAATGTCGGTGAGTCAATTAATTCAACTTGTTCGAGATTAAAGCCCTGTTCTTGCAGGAATAATTCAACACTTTGTTTTTCTTCGGGATCGTCTAAATTATGATAGTGGCTTTTGAGGATGAGACGGGACTGAGGTAATGCTTGAAGGATTTTTGCCCAGAGGGATAAAAGGAAAGGATTAAGTTTAGAAAAATTGTTCAAACAACCAAAAGTAATATATTCTGAACTTAAAGCGGGCAGGGGATTGACTTCTAGGGCTTCCGGGGAAGGTTGATAAGCCACATAGCATCTGGGGAGTCGCCAAATCGTCTCGCTGGTTTTTTCTTCCGTATCTACGGGGTGTAAATGATGATCGGTGATCCAATAATCGATGGTAGGGATACCTGTCGTGGCAAAATAGCCCAAGTATGAAGCTTGAATAGGGGCAGGTTTGCTAAAAAAGATCGGCAAGCGATTATCGTCTGTATGACCCGCTAAATCAATTAGGATGTCAATCCGATCCTGTTTAATTTGCTCGATTACTTCAGCATCGGTAAGTCCGAGGGTTGATCGCCAATGATCGCAAGAAGCTTTAATTTCTTCTGTTATTTCATCAACTTTTTTGATTTCCCCATAACAATAAATCTCAAATTTTTGATGATCGTGATGTTTAATAATTGGGGCAATAAACTTGCCCACGGGATGACGTTTAAAGTCAGGGGACACATAACCAATTTTGAGTTTGTGTTGGGCAGCAGACCCTTGGTTAGGGATATTTGATTGGGGGATAGTCAATTCTGTAATATTATTACTTGTATTTCCCCTGAGGATCGATAGGCCAATATTAATTACTTCTGTGAAATTATATTGAGGATTAGAACCATAATTGACGGTGAGATATTCCAGTAATTCTAAAGCATAATCAGGAAAGTACAATATGTCCGCGATACAAGCCTGTTTTAATAGTTTTTCTGGGGATACCGGACTAGACTGACTAAGTAAATCTTGAAAGTAAAACGCATCAGACCACAACAGTTGTCCCGAAAAATGCTGGGGAACACCGGCTTTAAGTTCTGGAGGAAGAGAGCTTTTGTTATAGCCAAGACCAGGAAAAGATTTTTTTGATATCCAAACTAACTCTTTCAACTCTTGAAGAAAAAAACCTTGCTGCCGTAAATGACTATCTACGTCAGCAAAAAGCGGTTGATTTTTATAGATAGGGGCAAATTCAACTTCGGTTTGAATAGCCAAGGTGCTGTTTTTGATGATCTGTTGCGCCCCTTGAAAAATGTTTAATTCTGCCCCTTGTACATCTACCTGCAAAAAATCAATGCTGTCAACCAATTCACTGGCACAAAAACTATCCAGAGTGGTTGTTTCTATTTCTGATACATAGTCTAGGGTAAGAAATTCGGGGAGAAAATTGGGAAAACGAGATACATAGCTGTGATTTGGTTCATAAAGAGAACTACACATTTTCTCTTTAGTAACATATAGTTGGGATTTGCCTTGAATGTTACTGAGGGCGATGGGAATATGTTTTTCTTGATGCCTGATATTTCTTTCCTTTAAATTCTGATTCATGCGCTTACATTCATCGGCATCGGCCTCAAATCCATAGATAGTTAAGTTAGGGGCAAAAATTCCCCACGATTGACTACTATAATCATCGGCCCCGGATAATTTTCGAGAACCTATCTGGGCGATGGTAATATGAATGTTATCTAAAAAATGTTGAGCTTTTAGCGTTTGTAAGAAGATAGTCATGGTAGTAAATTTAATGATTATAGAAACAACTGTAACTATTGACAATATTTAAGTTTGGATTTTGTTGCGATACCAACGAGAAGAAGCATCGTAAATTTCCTCGGAACTAACTTCTTTAATACCACTCAGCGCAAAAAGAAGTGCTGTATGGGCTAATTTATTTGCGGGATCACAGCGGAGGCACTGACGAAAACAATCAACCGCTTTCTTCTCATCAGGTTGACAGCTATAAACTACTCCCAAATTGTAATAAGCCATAGCATAGTCTGGATCTAAATCGATCGCTTTTTCAAAACAACTTTTGGCCTTGGTTAACAATTTTTGCTGCTTATAACTTATTCCTAAGTGGAGATAGGTGATCGCATCTTGGGGTTTGGCTTGAATAATTTTTTGGAAGCAACTGACTGCTTGATCAAACTTTTCCTGTTCGTAGAGAACGACTCCCAAGTTATAGCGCAATTCTAAGTTATCGGGTTGCAGCAGTAAGGCACAACGGTAGTATTTTTCTGCTTTGGCATAGTTTTCTTGGCGATCATACAGTTGCGCTAGGGATTTATAAACTTCCATATTAGTGGAATCTAACTGCACAGAATGGGAATAACAATTGATCGCCTTTTCTGTCTCTTGTAATTGTTCATAGACCAAGCCGAGATTATAAAAAGCGTTAGGATAATCAGGCTGAGATTCAATCGCTTGTTGATAATAACTAATCGCCTCCTGTAATTGTCCTTGTTGTGCGGCTAAAAAGCCCAGATTATGATAGGACTTGGCATAGGTGGGATCTACTTTTATCGCTTGGAGATAGAAGTTTTTGGCTGACTCCAATTCTCCCGTAAGGGTTTTTTCCCTTCCAAGTTGGTGATAATATGCCGCACTGTTCTCCTCTGGGACCACGGGAAGGGGAGGAGAATTAACCTTATTTTGTTCCTCTAAATAAATTTGCCACATTTGTCGATAAGCCTCCTCCATCGCCGCTGCCATTCCTTTGGCATCTAACAATTCCGATTGAGCTAGGCGATCGCGCATCGTAGCTCGTAAATTGGCTAAATAGACAGTATCTTGAGCAAATTGCACCGCCTTCTGCACATAATCTTCGCGAGTATCCGCAATCCACTCGTCTAAACCCACTGCTTTTAAGAGGGTGACACTCAAACGCTCCATATTACGTCCCCCGGCTAAGGTCAGGGTGGGAACTCCCATCCACAGGGCTTCGCAGGTGGTAGTACACCCCCCATAGGGAAACGGATCAAGATGAATGTCCACATTGTTGTAGGACGAAAAATGTGCTTGATCGTCTAGGAACTTGCCTTGAATGAACAGTCGATCAGCACTGATTCCCCGTTGGGTAAAGTCATTGATGATGTTCTCTTGAACCCTAGGATCAACCCCCGCCTGATGAATTGCTTTTAGGAAAAGACGGGAGTTAGGAACGGCTTTCAGTATTTGGCACCAAACATCAAGGGTTTCAGGGGTTAATTTTCTGGTGTTGTTCAAAGAACCGAAGGTAATTAAACCCGTTTTTTCAAAAGGTAGGGGCGAAACCGCTGGGGTGTCGAGATAGTTGTCATAGGTTAGATAACAACGGGGTAAACGCCAAATTGTCTCACTGGTTAATTCGGGAGTATCTAAAGGATGTAAGTTCTCATCGGTAATCCAATAATCAATGGTGGGTAAACCCGTGGTGGCAAAATAACCTAAATAGGTTGCTTGAATGGGGGCGGGTTTTATTCCTAGCACTTTGAGGCGATTCCCCGTCGTGTGACCGGCTAAATCTACCAAAATATCGATTTGATCTGCCTGGATTAACTCCGCTACTTCTAAATCCGATAAACCCACGGTACAGCGCCAGTGATCGCAGGTCGCTTGGATTTTTTCGGTAACGTAATCCTCTTTGGCGACTTCGGCATAGGCAAATATTTCAAACTGATCGTGATGATGATTTTCTAGTAAAGGTTTAATAAAAAAACTACAGGAGTGACGACGAAAATCAGGAGAAATATAGCCGATACGCAAGTGGCGATCGGGGTCTGGTTGTCTCCAGTGGCGTTTGAGGGTAGGAAGGCTCTGTTTAACAACGTGGTAGATATACCAGAGATAGGAACTATCAAGAATCTCCTGGGGGGAAACAATGGTCAATGCGCCAAAACACCACAACAAAAATGAGTGGTTAACAGAATCATGCGGCTCTAATTGCATGATTTTATGACTATAATCGACCGCATTGGCTATCTTACCGAGTTTTTCAGCACAGGAGGCTAAACTTTTCAGGGCCGAAAGATTGTCACTGTCTATGGTTAAGACTTTTTGATAATAGGCGATCGCCTCGTGAATATAACCAATTTTTTCTAAAACCATGCCACAATTTTGTAGCGCGGGAATGTAATTAGGGTCAAGGGTTAAGACTTGGCGATAATAGGCGATCGCCTCGGGTAGTTTGTCCTGTTGTTGAAAGATGAGAGCCAGATTAAATAAGGGTTCAATGGCCGAAGGTTCAAACTCCAACGCCATCTCATAACAGTTTTGCGCCTGAAGTAATTTTCCCCGTCGCTCCCATTGATTACCCGTATTAATTAAATAGGCAACAAAATCTGGTAATAAGTCCCATTCCTTCGCTGTTAAAAGACTTTTTGCTTTTGCCGATTCCCCTTGATCTTGCCAAAATTTAGCTAGTTGAAATTTGATACTAGGATGATTGGGGTCAAGATTTAAAACCTGAGTCAAGCATTCGCCTATTTCCAGGGTGATTGCTTGCTTTTTCTCGTCTTCGAGGTTTTCTCTCTGGTTAATTAATTGCTGTTTGAGATTTAAGCCTAAACGATAGTAGGCTTTAGCGTATTGAGGATTCAACCTAATCCCTTGACGATAATAGTCGATCGCCGATTGCCATTGTTGTTGTTTTTCATTGACAACCCCCAAATTGTAATAGGATTGGTAACGCTCAGGCTCTAACTCGATCGCCTTGAGATACCAAGACTGAGCCAAAGCAAAATGACCCTGCTGGGTGAATTGATTGCCCAGATAGTGGGCGATTTCCGCACCTTGATTCCCTAAACCGCAATCGGCAAAGGAATCGATCAAAGAATTTTTTATTGCTTGATAAACTAGCTCCCGCTGATCGGGTAATATTTTCCAAACGTCTTTTTGTAGGGTTGCTAATAAATCCAGCCAAGTTTGCCAATTTATTTCTTTAACCAAATTTAAAAATATTTCCCTGAAGGTTTCGCCAGTTTCATCTCCGCCGAATAGCAGCAAGGGTTTAAAGAGACAGTGGACTAATAACTGCTCTTCTTTGGTAAAACATTCCTGCCAAGGCGCAGACTCGGTTGGAAAATCTAATAAATTCTCGATCGGATAATCTTGGCTATTAAACCTTAACCCAACGGACTGGGCTAGAGCCTCTATCTGCCCTAGGGGTGTTTGCCTGATGTCCTTTTCTTTTAACCAAATAACTCGATGGGCTAAGGGCAGCCAAATATGGGGCTGACATTGCAACTGTTTGGCCACGGCTTGGGTAACGGTCTCTTGACTACCCGTGATGGCGTTGCCCAAGGACTGACGCGGATCCGCGTGGCTATAGACCACTAACGCCCCCTCCCGTTGAATCTCCTGAAGGGCATCTTGCCCCAACACCTCAAACTGCAATAAAAGGGGGATAGCTTCTCCCTGCCGCAACCTTAAATAACGGTCAAGGGACACCGCATCTGGAAATACCCCCGCCTGAAAATCGAGGCCCGATTGAGTGTACAGTTCACCCAATACTCGGTAACTCCAAGCGGTTTGATAGTAGGGAATACGATTACAGAATATGATCATTACAACGACTGCATTCGCAGAGCTAGAAAGATTCAGGTTATTGGCAACCACTCAGAAGACGTTTGGGGAGTGACATCAGTAAAAAATTCTCCCCCCACCCCTCGGCTTTGCCCAGGGTAACAATTCCCTCACTGAAGCGCCGACTTTAAAAAGGGGACTTGTTGCTAATCTAAGACGGAAGTACCAGCGCTCCAAGCCCGGACGATACCAGACACATCCCCAAACTGACTGGCAGCAGCAGCCTGCGAAATAGCATCGGCAGTGGCACGCTCAACTGTTAGTTGCGTACCTGAGTTTACCTCCACCGTAGCGGTCAATACTGCGCCTGTAATAGCAACGAAGTTTTTGTCCTTAGCTAGGGTAAGGGTATCGTAACTTATTTGTACTGAAATAGGAGAACTGAAAACGTAGTCACTGGAGGGCAATACTTGCTCAACGGCAAAGCTATTGGTAGCAGCAGCGTTACCATCGGTGAGAATGCTAGTGATAGCGGCGGACACTCGGGATTGGGATGCTGTACCGATAAATTGGGCTTGGGCGCTTTCGCCAACGGACAATACACCAGCAGCGGCGAGACCACCAGCTAGAATAGCGGCTTTGGCGATTTCTTGGTAGTTAGAAGCTTTCATCGTTTGTTTCCTTCCTTAGAGGGGTTATATGGTTCTGAGGCCATGAGGCGGCTTACGGTTTGGTTCGTCGTCTCAATGCCCTCGTTTTTTTGGTATGGATTGTTACGGATCCAACCCCCATCATTGTATATTACTACGGTGGGCTACTGTCAAGATCGACTACACAAAACTTTAGTTTTGTAAATGATCTATTGGACGTATCTTTTGTGATCGATGAATTAGAGGCAACCCGGGGTACTTCCGTGTTTAGTTATACCATTTTTCTAATTTTCTAGTAAGGAAAAAAACAGCAAGAGTTGATTCGGGTAATCGATCGAAGTCTTGTTATTCTTATAACTGGTAGGTTTCGAGATTTTTCTAGGCTCGTAGCTTAACCCGATCGACCGATAACCGATAGAGGGGTGCAGAATGGAAGAATGGTTAGATTTTATCGATGAAGTGGTCACTGTTAATGGCAAAGGTGAGAAAATTAAACGGGAAAAAGTCACTAATCGAGGTTATAAATATTTTTTAAGCAAAAAAACCTTTTTAGAAATGATTTCTATCCCTAGCGGTCAATACCTCATCGGTGCGCCCAAAAGCGAGTTAGGCTGGAAATTGAGTCAAAGTCCCCAATCTCTGGTTAATATTCAGGCTTTTTGTCTGAGTCGCTACCCAATTACCCAACGACAATGGCGCGAGGTGGCAAAATTAGAACCGGTAAATATTGAACTTAATCCCTATCCGGCCCATTTTGAAGGTTACGATCGCCCCGTAGAACAAATTAACTGGTGGGAAGCGGTAGAATTTTGCGATCGCCTATCCCGTCTCACGGGACTGAATTATCGTTTACCCGCAGAAAAAGAATGGGAATACGCTTGTCGGGGAGGTACACCCACCCCCTTCCACTTTGGCCCGACAATTTCCACGGATTTAGCCAACTATTCCGGGGTGGACTGGGATTATGGCGGCAAAGTGTGCAGTTCTGGTCGTTATGGGGAAGGTCGCCTCGGTTGCGATCGCAGGGAAACCACACCGGTAGGAATGTTTGCCGTCGCTAACCCTTTCGGACTCTACGATTTGCACGGAAATGTCAGGGAATGGTGTGCAGATTACTGGCGCGATAACTACGAAGCAGCCACAATAGAAGATAGGGACAGACGAGTTTTACGCGGCGGTTCCTGGAATGATGGCCCTAACAAATGTCGCTCGGCCTACCGAGTCAAATTTCTCGCTACTGCTGGACTCTATGATATCGGTTTTCGTGTGGTTAGCGATAATTCTCCTTAAATCTGAAAACCGATCACTGATTACTGGTGACAGGGAGGTGAAAAAATTGAAAATAGAACTACCCCAGCAAATAATCAGCGAATTTTGTCAGAAATGGCAGATATCTGAAATGTGTTTATTCGGATCGGTTTTGCGGGAAGATTTTCGTCCAGATAGCGATATTGATATACTGGTCAGTTTCCAAGATAGTGTTTCTTGGGGACTTCTGGAGTTTTCGAGGATGAAACGGGAATTAGAGAATTTATTGGGACGGAAAGTTGATTTGCTAACGAAAAAATCGATCGAGCAGAGTCATAATTGGATTCGTCAACGAGAGATTTTAGAGACAGCGCAAGTGATTTATGTGGCGGGATAAGGCTTTTTTACTAGATATTGTCCGAGCCGGTCAATTAGCTCAACAATTTGCCGAGCAGCTGGCAAAATTTGCAGGTGTTTGTCAGAAAATTTTTAAAAATGTACCGCTCCTCGATCGAGAGTTAGAATTGATTTTAGAGAAAATAAAGGTGATTTAACCAAATGATTGCTAACTTTGACCATAACTATCTTTCCCCGGAAGATTATTTAGCAACGGAGAGAATAGCTAAAGATAAACACGAATATATTCGCGGTCAAACCTACGCCATGGCTGGTGCAAGTAAAGCCCACGGTATGATTATTATCAACTTAGCCACACTTTTAAAAAACCGGCTGCGGGGTAGTGGTTGTCTTGTCTATGCCACAGATATGAAAGTTCGTCTAGAAATAGCTAATAGTTATTTTTATCCCGATCTTGTGGTCACTTGCGACTCGCGAGATAATCAGTCTTTCTCAGAAGATTTTATCCGTTATCCGCGCTTGATTGTAGAAGTATTATCCCCCACTACTGCTGCCTTTGCTCGCAACGCGCTCGCGAAGCGAGATCGGGGCGATAAATTTGCCGACTATCGTTCCCTTGAAACTTTAGAAGAATACGTTCTTATCAGTCAAGAACGCATCAGTGTGGATTGTTTTCGTCGCAATGATGAAGGATTCTGGGTTCTTTATCCCTACAGCAAAGGAGCAGATATTTATCTAGCTAGTATCGATTTTCACTGTGCGATCGAATCTTTATATGAAGATATAACAGAAATCTGTTAAAAAATCAGATAAGTTTTTTTCTATGTACTATTTACTTTTTACTTGATTAATGCTTGTCATCCTCTCCGCTATTATTCCAGTGGGTTTTATCATCCTCATCGGTGTGATAGCAGGAAAAGTTCTCACTGTGGAAGTGCATTCCCTTTCCCAAATCACGGTATATATTCTTGCCCCCGCTTTGGTGATTGATGGACTCTATCGCACCACTTTATCCGCCAGCAATATCGGTTTAATTCTCCTAGGCTTTGCCCTTATTTCATTGGTAATGGTGATTGTCGTCGAAATTATGGCCTATTGTCTCAGTCTCGATGCCGATACCCGCAAAAGCCTCATGGCTGCCGCTGTGATGCCCAATAACGGTAATATGGGTTTACCGGTGGCTAGTTTTGCCCTGGGTGCGGCCGGACTGGAAAGAGCGATAATCTATATGATTGGTTCTAGTATTCTGTTATTTGGTATTAGTCCCGCTTATTTGCGAGGAAAAAGCTTTCTTTCAGGATTTCGCCTAGTTTTTCAATTGCCCTTAATCTGGTCAATTTTTATCGGCATTAGCTTTCAAACTTTCTCTTTTCATCTTCCCCTGCAATTAGATAAAAGTATTAGCTATCTAGGACAAGCGGCAATTCCTTTGGCTTTAATTATCCTAGGTATCCAATTATCTCAGCAAAAATTAGCGTTCGGTAAATTAGAATTATTAGGGTCCTGTTTGCGTCTTTTAGTCGCTCCTCTTTTGGCATTTGCGATCGGCAATAGTTTAGGATTAACTGGTATGGATCTAAAAATTCTTATCCTACAAAGTGCCATGCCCACCGCCGTTAATACCGTCATTTTAGTCACAGAATTCGGTGGTTCAGCCGCTTTAATGGCCCGCACAGTTGTGGTCACTACCCTTGCTAGTTTTCTGACTATTCCTTTCTTTCTTTGGTTATTAAAAGTCTATTTATAGCAGTTATCTTAATGGTGAGGTGCGAAGTTTTCGTTTTGGGGAGCCAGTATTCAGTTATCAGTATTCAGGGGGTGCATCTCATTTTGGTAAATCTACTAATTTGGGATTTTTAAGGGGAAACTTTCTCCTAAAATTGGGCATTACTTTCGGTTTTATCACTCAATCCAAGCTTTTGGGGGGTTCTACCCCCCAAACCCCCCGCGCATTAGGTTAACTGTGAGATGCTTACACGCGATTGTTCATATTTTTGTACTAATTTAAGAGTCACTGATAATTGCTGATTGTTGGTATTTCTGCAAGTGTGGGATGCACCCTTATTCAGGAGATTATTTTATTTATTCTCCCCTCTCCCCAATTCCCCAATTCCCCACTTCCCCAATTCCCCAATTCCCACACCCCACACCCCACACCCTACACCCTACACCCCACTTCCCAATTCATAATTCATAATTCATA
>Ga0208485_1000485_pt1 | contig 11699 bp, 10 predicted proteins | sample LakMenEpi27Jul12_FD_150707 | JGI IMG/M metagenome (GOLD analysis project Ga0208485, IMG submission 150707) | Freshwater microbial communities from Lake Mendota, WI - 17JUL2012 deep hole epilimnion (SPAdes) | ecosystem: Environmental > Aquatic > Freshwater > Lentic | place: Lake Mendota, Madison... | reverse complement strand
TTCCACGCGCCAATTGCAAGTCCGGCAGCATAAGCCGCACCAAGTGCGGTGGTTTCAATAACCTTTGGTCTAATTACTTCGATCCCCATAACATCGGCTTGAATTTGCATCAATAAATTATTTGCTGTGGCGCCACCGTCAACTCGCATCTGGGTAAGGGCTACCTTGCTATCAGCTGCCATTGCATCCATAACATCGCGGGTTTGATAAGCAATTGCTTCAAGAGCGGCCCGAGCAATATGGGCCTTAGTTGTTGCCCTGCTTAAACCAACTATTACGCCACGGGCATCACTTCGCCAATATGGTGCAAACAGACCTGAAAATGCCGGGACAAAATAAACTCCGCCACTATCTGCCACGCTAGCTGCTAATGCTTCAACCTCACTAGCTTTAGAAATGATTCCAATTTGATCACGAAGCCATTGAATTGCTGAACCAGTTACTGCAACTGAACCCTCGAGGGCATATATAGCTGGGGCATCTCCTAATTTGTAACAAAGAGTTGTTAGTAAACCATTGGAGGAGCGAACAATTGATGTGCCGGTATTAACAAGTGCAAAGTTACCTGTGCCGTATGTGGTCTTTGAATCTGCGATACCAAAACAAGCTTGACCAATCATTGCCCCTTGTTGATCTCCCACAATTGATGCGATTGCAACCTTTGCTCCCAGCGGGCCAGTTTCAAGAGTGTTTGCATAAACCTCTGAGGTGGATCGGATATCGGCAAGAGTTGATCTGGGTACACCAAATAGATTAAGTAGATCTTCATCCCAATCTAATGTTTCTAAATTCATTAACGCTGTCCGACTGGCATTTGTTACATCAGTTACAAATGTTCCACCAGATAAATTCCAAAGAAGCCAACTGTCGATTGTGCCAATTCGGGCATTTCCAGCTTGGACTGCCACCTTCACGGCATGGACATTATTGATCAGCCAATTCATTTTGCTGGCAGAAAAATAGGGCGCAATCGCAAGCCCGGTTTTGTGGATTAGATCTTTCTTATTCACTTCACTTAACTCCTGCATATACTCAGCAGTTCGGGTGTCCTGCCAGACCAAAGCATTATGAAGGGGTGCACCAGTGATGCAATCCCAGGCAATAGTGGTCTCGCGCTGATTAGTTATGCCAATTGCTGCTAAATCCCCGCCCTTTAATCCAGCCTTTTCAAGTGCAACTTTGATAACAGTTTGAGTGTTTTGCCAAATTTCAGCTCCATCGTGTTCAACCCAGCCAGCCTTAGGCAATATCTGCTTATGCTCTACTTGATGTGATGCAACTAATTCAGCATCAGTGTTAAAGATCATAAACCGAGTACTAGTAGTGCCTTGATCTAATGAACCTATATAAATCATGTAGTCCTCTGGCTTATATTTGTAATACCCTTAGCCTACCGAAATAATTCTTTCACAGACAAGGATGCTTGGATGTTTTCATCCCAACTCAACCCTGAGCAACGCAGTCATGCGATTAAATCCTTATCTGCTGAAAAATTTGATGTTTTAGTGATCGGTGGCGGAGTTACTGGCGTTGGCGCTGCACTAGATGCGGCATCTCGTGGCCTAAAGGTTGCACTTGTTGAAGGATCTGATTTAGCATCTGGCACATCTAGCCGTTCTAGTAAGTTAATTCATGGCGGACTTAGATATCTTGAGCAATACGATTTTAGATTAGTACGCGAATCTCTTCATGAGCGCGAGTTAATGGTTTCATCTTTAGCGCCACACCTTGTTAAGCCACTTGCATTTCTCTACCCACTGCACAATAAGTTTTTCGAGCGCACATATGTTGGTGCGGGTTTGACTCTTTATGATGTGTTGCGCGGTTTTCAGCGCACACTTCCTGGGCATCGACACATTAATCAAAAAAATACTGCTGAAATTGCGCCATCACTTAGGCCAGATTTAGTTAAGGGCGCAGTTAAGTATTTTGATGCACAAGTAGATGATGCCAGACATACCATGATGATTGCTCGCACAGCTGCTCGCCATGGCGCAGTCATCGCAAGTGGTGTGCGGGTTGAATCATTAGTCCGCGAAGGTAAGCGAGTGGTGGGTGTGAAAGCGCGCGATATTGAAAGTGGAAAGTTGATCACAATTAAAGCAACTTCAACAGTTATGTGCGCAGGTATTTGGAGTGATCAGTTACATAAATCCTTTGGTCTTAAGGCTGGTTATAACGTAACAATGAGTAAAGGCGTGCATATTGTTCTGCCAAAGCGAGCGATTAATTCTAAAGAGGGCGTAATCCTTAAAACCTCAGTATCTGTACTGTTTTTAATACCATGGGCAGATAAGTGGATCGTAGGTACAACAGATACTCCATACACTGGTGATTGTGCTAAGCCACTAGCTGAAAGATCAGATGTTGATTACATAATTAATGAAGCAAATAAGATATTAAAACCAAAACTTAAGGCTTCCGATATTATTGGCGTTTACGCTGGCCTTCGCCCACTGGTGGCAAATAAAACAGATTCAGATACAACTCAATTATCCAGAGAGCACACCGTAGATCTATCTGCTCCCGGGTTTGTCAGTATCGCTGGTGGTAAATACACAACCTACCGAGTTATGGGTAAGGATGTAATTGATCTTGCGGTAGCTAAATCAAGTACTAAAGTCCCAGAAAGTGTCACAGATAAATTACCTATTATTGGTGCGGATGGTTATTTTGCTTTAATGCAACAAGTTGATCGAATTGCTGATGCTAATGGATTAAGTGCAGATGTTATTACCCACCTACTTAATCGCTATGGATCACTGATAAGTGACTTACTTGAGCTAATTGATAAATATCCTCAGCTTGCTAAGCCACTTACCAAAGATTTGCCATACTTAAAAGCTGAAATTTACTACGCGGCTAGCCATGAGGGCGCTCGAAGTGTTGATGATGTCATCTCTCGTCGTACCCGGTTAGCTTTTGAAGCACCAAATAGCGCAATTGATCTTGCCAATGATGTTGCCACAATTATTGCGCCAGTACTTGGTTGGAATTTGAAACAAAAGAAGGAATCTGTAAATGAGTATATTGAGATTGCAGAAAATGAAATTAAATCAATCCAAGATGTACTAGCAAGCGCTTAATTTTTTACCCTTTTTTTACCAAGTTTTTACCTACCGCCCACCCTTTGGTGGAAAAAATTTATCCACAGCCCCCAGCTGGGCAGCCTGCTAGTCCCGTAATCAAATCGTTACCTCTTAACCTCAATTACCCCTACCCAAGTTACCTCGCTGACCTATAGATTTCACACCTGCTGTTGGCTAGTGAGAGGAATGTTACCTGTGGCTTTAGAAGCTAAAAATCTTACCCTTATTCGTAATGGTGAAGTTTTTCTAGAGGATATCTCTTTCACAGCAAAGCCAGGAATTACAGTTTTAGTTGGTCCAACTTTAAGTGGTAAGACAACTTTAATGCGCGCCTTAGCTGGATTAATTAAGCCAGATTCTGGAAGTATCACAATTAATAATGTAGATGTTGGACCAATATCTGTTAAGGACCGATCCGTATCATTTGTTTATCAACAATTTATTAACTATCCATCACTTACCGTGTTCGACAATATTGCTTCACCGCTTAGGGTTTTAAAACCAAAAATTTCAAAAGAACAAATTACTGAGCGTGTGCATGAAGTTGCAAAGATGCTTCGAATTACTGAGCTATTAGATCGCAAACCATCTGCGTTATCTGGTGGACAGCAGCAGCGAGTTGCAATTGCCCGCTCACTTTCTCGTAGTAGTGATCTGATCCTGCTTGATGAACCACTTGCAAACCTTGACTTTAAATTACGCGAGCAGCTTCGTGATGAGCTACAGCGGATTTTCTCTGATGCCAACATGATGGTCATCTACTCAACTGCTGAGCCACTTGAAGCACTTGATATGGCATCTCATACAATTGTTATGAACCAAGGACGTGTTCAGCAAGATGGTCCAGCGCTAGATATGTATGCAAAACCAAAAAATATTCCAGTTGCACAAGCAATGAGTGATCCGCCACTAAATCTTATTAGCTCAACTACCTCAAGTGTTGGCGCTGAGTCATTAGGTAGTGCTTTAAAGGATAAGCACGCTGGTGCCTTTACTCTCGGAGTGCGCCCACACAATATTGCCCTTAAATCAAAAGGGGCAGCTGATATTGCAGTTAGCGGCAAGGTACGGATTGCTGAAAACACTGGCAGCTCCACATATTTGCATCTAGACCTTAGTGATTCCCAAAAATTAGTTCTTGAAGTTGAAGGTTCACAACACTTTGATGTTGGTAGCAATATGACTGTCTATCTAGATCGCGATGCTTTATTTGGCTTTGATACAGCAAGTGGTAACACATTATTTACACCAGCGGGGGTGAAGTAATGGCTGAGATCCGCTTAGAAAATGTTGGCCACTCCTATGATGAAGGTGCAACTTTTGCCCTTAATCCAATCTCATTGACTTGGAAAGATGGCGATGCGATCGCACTTCTTGGACCAAGTGGTTGTGGCAAAACAACCCTGCTTAATATTATTTCTGGCTTACTAACACCATCTGTTGGGCGTGTGTACTTTGATGGTGTTGATGTGACTGATCTTGATACCGCAAAGCGCAACGTTGCCCAAGTTTTCCAATTCCCAGTTTTATACGACACGATGACCGTTCGTGAAAACCTTGCATTCCCACTAAAAAATCGTGGGGTTAGTAAAGATGTGAGCGCAAAGCGGGTTGAAGAGGTTGCTGAGTTATTGGATATAACAAAGTATCTTGATACTCGCCCACTTAAACTGCGATCTGATTTACAGCAACTTGTCAGCCTTGGCCGTGGCTTAGTAAGGCGCGATGTGCCTGCGATTCTCTTTGATGAACCCTTAACAGTTATTGACCAAAACTTTAAGTGGACATTGCGTGGTCGCCTAAAGGAATTGCATAATTTAACCCGCTACTCCCTCGTATACGTAACACATGATCAAACTGAGGCGCTCACATTTGCAGATAAGGTGGTTGTGCTAAATCAAGGAAATGTTGTGCAGACTGGTAGCGCCTCAGATCTATTTTTAGCTCCAGAGGATGAGTTTGTTGGCTTCTTCATCGGCTCCCCTGGCATGAATTTTATTGATGGTTCAGTTAATAATGGCTCAGTCAATATTGGCTCAACAGTTATTGGTAGTACATCTGGTGATAAACCAGTAGCAAATGGAAATGTTCGAATTGGTATTCGCCCAGAGTTTTTAGCAGTCACATCTAGTGGTACTGGCGTAAATGTAAAAATAAATCGGGTTGAGCATCGTGGTGGTTATAAATTAGTTCATGCTGATGGACCAAATGGGGATGTAATTGCAAAAGTGGATAGCAATTCCGCTCTTGATGCTGGTAAGACCGCACAACTCAGCTTTCATCCAGAGCGCACCTATATTTACCGTGATTCCAAACTCTGTGGCAGCGTTAGTGTGAAGGGGGCATAGCGGTGAAGACCCGTAATAATAAAGCTTGGTTCCTAGTCCTTCCGGTAATTCTGGTTGTTTCATTTACTGCGCTATTACCGCTTATGACAGTTGCTAACTATGCGATTCAGGATATTTTTAGTCCAGATAACCGTTTATTTGTTGGTATGAAATGGTTTTATGACATAACTAATGATCCTCTTATTATTGATGCATTCCAACGCAGTTTTCAATTCTCAATTCAAGCCTTACTAATTCAAATTCCACTTGGTATTGCGATTGCTCGAATTATGCCAAAATCTGGCTGGAAGGCATCTGCTGCATTAGTTGCAGTTTCAATACCTTTAATTATTCCGTTCAACGTAATTGGCTCAACATGGTTGATTTTCTCCCGTAAAGATATTGGGCTAGGTGGATTCTTATTAAACAAATTATTTGACTTTGACTTTACCTCTGATCCAAAAGATGGTTGGGGTTTAATTTTGGCAGTAGATGTTTGGCACTGGACCCCACTAGTGACATTACTTGTTTATGCTGGCCTGCGTTCAATTCCACCTGCTTACTACCAAGCAGCTGCAATTGATGGCGCCTCACCACTTGCAGTGTTTAGATTTGTTGAGCTTCCAAAACTTCGCAGGGTTTTACTAATTGCACTTCTACTTCGCTTTATGGATAGTTTTATGATTTACACCGAGCCATTTGTTATTACCGGTGGTGGTCCAGGGGATGCCACAACCTTTGCCAGCATCTTGCTTACTAATATTGCTGTGGGTCAGTTTGATGTTGGTCGAGCAGGTGCGTACTCATTAATCTTCTTTATTTTAATTCAGATCATGTCCTTCTTGTTCTATACCGTTCTTACTCTGCAAGATCGAGAAGAGGTGACTAAAACTAAATGAGTAAAACAGAGAGTTTAGTTAAAGGATCCTTCTCACCTAGAAAAAAGAAGCGATCTCTTCCTTGGTCAGGCTTCGTATTTTGGACAGTTATTGCAATTTGGATGGTGCCAGTTGCCTGGTTAATTCTGATGTCAGTTCGGCCATCAGCTGATATTTTAGGTACTTTTGAAATTATTCCTTCTCGCTTTACTTTTGATGGTTACCGAGATTTTATTTTAAAAGAGATGTGGTACAAGGCTTATTTAAACTCTCTAACATATGCAACTCTTAACACAATCTTCTCAGTTACTTTAGCCCTGCCAGCTGCCTACGCCTTCTCAAGATTTAGTTTTGCCGGTGATAAGCACCTGTTCTTCTGGTTGCTCACTAACCGTATGGCACCAGCTGCTGTGTTCTTACTTCCTTTCTATAACATGTATAACGCAGTCGGATTATTTGATAAGACACTTGGTGTCGCAATAGCTCATATGCTCTTTAACGTTCCACTTGCGGTCTGGATTTTAGAAGGCTTTATTTCTGGTATTCCGCGGCAGGTAGATGAAACTGCTGCTATTGATGGTTACTCACTGCCTAGATTTTTTATCAAGATCTTCTTACCTATGATCCGCTCTGGTATTGGTGTTACTGCATTCTTCTGCTTCATGTTTAGTTGGGTAGAGCTTCTAATTGCTCGCACAATTACTAGTACAGATGCAAAGCCGATCAGTGCTGCGATGACACGAACAGTCTCCTCCGCCGGTACCGACTGGACGCTGCTATCAACCGCTGGTGTTATGACAATTATTCCTGGAGTGTTAGCTATCTGGTTCGTTCGCAAGTACATCGCCAAAGGCTTTGCGTTAGGTCGTGTGTAATTATGTTTAAGTGGATGGTGTGGACGCTACCAGTTGCAATTGTCTTCATTGGCGTGATACTTCTTATTATTGGTATGACAATCTGGGGACATTATCGTCCACCAAAGGTGCATAAAGGATTTTTAAGAATTACCACCGATCGTGGGGACCGGGTATATATCGCCTATATCTCCTTCGCATTTTTTATGATCTGTTGGATATCACTAGTTGAAGGCATGCTCTATACCGGAACTGGCATAGGTGTTGCTTTAGCTGCAATCATTTTAAAATGGGGATAGATAGAAAGAAAAAATAGAATTACTACAAGAATACTTGTGGTGATAGTTAAATCCACCCACCTGGGTGGCTTTAGGGGAAAGGAAATATAGTGCTAGGAAAAAGAGCAAAGTTTGCCCTTATACCTGTACTAGCAGGCACTCTCGTGCTTTCAGCATGTAGTAGCAGTTCAGATTCCGCCGGAGATGCGGCAGAATTTGAGGCAGCGGCTGCAAAATGGATAAATGAAGAGTTCCAGCCAAGTGCAATTTCAAAGGATGAGCAAACTGAAGAAATGAAGTGGCTTGTAAATGCATCGGCCCCATATCGTGGCCTTTCCATTAAAGTTGCTTCAGAAGGTTTAACAACTCATAAGTATGAGTCAGAAACCCTAACCAAGGCTTTCAAGGACATTACTGGAATTACAGTAACCCATGACATCATTGGTGAAGGTGACGTAGTGCAGAACATCCAGACTGAATACCAGACTGGAAAGCCAATCTACGACGCATACATCAATGACTCAGATCTAATTGGAACTCACTCACGTTCACAAGCAATTATTCCGCTTAGTGATTACATCGAGGGTGAAGGCAAGGATGTAACATCCCCATTCCTAGATCTTGATGACTTCATTGGTTTAAAATTCACAACTGGTCCTGATAAGAAGCTTTATCAGTTGCCTGATCAACAGTTCGCAAACCTTTACTGGTTCCGCTACGACTGGTTCACTGATCCAGCAATTAAGTCACAGTTTAAGAAGATTTACGGATATGACCTAGGTGTTCCAGTTAACTGGTCTGCTTATGAAGATATCGCTAAGTTCTTCTCAACTCAGGTAAATGGCAACGGAAAGATTGATGGAACCAAGGTCTATGGTCACATGGATTACGGCAAGAAAGATCCATCACTTGGCTGGCGCTTTACTGATGCATGGCTTTCAATGGCCGGTAACGGTGACGTAGGTCTTCCAAATGGTCTGCCAGTAGATGAGTGGGGTATTCGTGTTGAAGGCTGTAATCCAGCTGGATCATCAGTAACCCGCGGTGGCGATACCAATGCACCTGCCTCTGTTTATGCAATCCAGAAGTACATTGACTGGTTCAAGTACACACCACCTACCGCTCGCGGTATGGACTTCTCAGAGTCTGGTCCAGTTCCTGGACAAGGCGCAGTTGCACAACAGATGTTCTGGTACACAGCATTCACCGCAGATCTTTCTAATCCAGAGATCTCACCAAAGGTTGTAAATGCTGATGGAACTCCTAAGTGGAAGATGGCACCATCTCCTCACGGTTCATACTGGCAAGAAGGCATGAAACTCGGCTACCAAGACGTAGGTTCATGGACATTCTTCAAATCTGTATCAGCGGAAAATCGCGCTGCTGCATGGTTGTATGCACAGTTCATCACAAGCAAGACAGTTGACCTTAAGAAGTCAATTACTGGTTTGACATTCATTCGTGAATCCACAATCCAGGCTCAATACTTCACTGACAACGCAGCTAAGTACGGCGGTTTGATTGAGTTCTACCGTTCACCAGCACGCGTTCAGTGGTCTCCAACTGGAACTAACGTTCCAGATTATCCAAAGCTTGCACAACTATGGTGGCAGAACATTGCACCAGCAGCTGTCGGTGAAAAGACCGCACAACAGGCAATGGATGCTCTCGCAAAAGCACAAGATGATGTTCTTACACGTCTTGAAGCAGGCGGAGGACAAGGTGACTGCGGTGTGAAGATGAATCCAGAGAAGGACGCCAAGTACTGGTTAGACCAGCCAGGTGCTCCTTATCCTAAGTTAGCTAATGAGAAGCCAAAGCCAGAGACTGTCGATTATGACACTCTTGTAGCCTCATGGAATAGCTAGTTAACTAAGTTAAAGTAAATGATTGGCCGACTAAATAAAAGTCGGCCAATCATTTTTTATTGAAGATAATTAAGTAGATATTTTAAACAATACTTTGCGACATAGAAATCATCTGCCATAAAGTAGTTCGCATACGTCGCGGTTGTTCAAGCACAGTTTCCACAGCAAATGCAATATCTGTCGCCTTCATATAACCAGTGCGCGCATCATCATCAAGGGTTCTGCCATCACCTACTGCAAAGTTGGTCTCAGTAGCAGCCGGTGCAATTAATGTGACTCGAATTTTATGTTCACGAAGCTCATCATCTAAACCAATCGCTAAGCCAACTTGGGCATGCTTTGTTGCAGCATAAACTGCTTGATTCTTCTTAGATCGATAACCAGAGATAGAACAGATGATCACAATATCACCACCATTATTTTTCTTAAGGTGTGGCACTGCTGCTCTTACCGTCCAAACTGTTCCTTGAAGATTTGTCTGCATCATTTCATTTAATCGCTCATCGGTGTAGTCCATAATTCCACCGTATAAACCAATACCTGCATTAACAATAACTGAATCGATTTGGCCAAAGGATTTAACTGCTAACTCCATCAACTTCTGGCAATCCTGCGGATTTCGAATATCACAGGTGATACCAACGACTTCACCAACTTTTGATGCTATCAGAGCGTCAATCTCTGTGGTGGTTCTAGCACCTAATACAACTCGAGCACCTTTAGCTAACAAAGCCTTTGCTGTTGCTAAACCCATTCCTGAGCTTGCGCCAGTAATTACAATCACTGAACCTTTGATATCTCGCTTCTCACTCACTGCATAAGTATAAGTTGTAGTTGCTACTACCACCTTTTACATAAAAAGATGAGTCGCCCTATAAGCCGAAGACGCCATTGCTATGTGTGAGGTCAGGCTCAAAGATACAATCACCCTCATTATTGCCCCCAAAGAATGAGCAAGTTCTGTAATCAATTATTTAATGATTGGAGCTTGAGAAATTCAATAGAACGACTCCCGCAATGATGAAGGCGATAGCTGTTATACGTGCTATCGAAACAGGATCCTTGAAGATTATCATTCCTAAGATTGCCGTTCCTGCTGCGCCTATTCCTGTCCAAACAGCGTATGCGGTGCCGATAGGTAGAACCTTTAGCGACCAAGCGAGCAGGGAGAAACTTCCCGATGCAAAAACTAAAAATCCAATACTTGGCCAAATTTTTGTAAAGTTATTTGAGAGTTTAAGCATTGTGGCAAAGCCAACCTCTAGTATTCCTGCCGTAATGACCGCTAACCATGCCATGCAAAAATATTACCAAAGTAAAGAAGCGTCGCCCTACAAGCCAGAAATTTTAATCCAGATGCGGCTAGAGACTAGATAAGACTTTCTTAGCTTTAGCTGAGACAGCCTTTCTTGAATCCCTCTGCAGAATTTTCGCTACTTTGACTAGCTCTGGTTGAATCTTGGGATCAATCTTGGCTAGTTTTTCAAGAAGCTTTAACCCTTGGGCAAGAATCATCCAATCTTGACTCCCTTTCAACCACTTTAAGGTTAATGTTTTTATGCTCTTTAACTCAGAGGGCGAGAATTCTTTAATGAAATCGAAGTACAAAGTTATCAATCCAAGTCTGACTACATTGTGCTTACTCTTAGAATAAATCTTCACCAGAGATTGCTTTTGAGGGTCAAAGAAATCCTTATCCGCTCGCATTAAACGCTTTGTGGCATTCATGGCTCTCATGGCAACGATGGAATCTTCATGGAGTAGCAGCTTTAAAAGTTGAGAGAACAGTTTGGGATTTGATTCAACTGCCTTTACAACTTTCAGTGTGTTACCGAGCGAATTAGGTTTTCCTATCGCCAACTCTGAGGCGAAGTCAATCTTCTTAACACCAGCTGCCATATAAAAATTCTACAATACAAGAAATATAAGAAAAGAGTTAGCCTATGAGCTGGCGCAAAATTCCCCTCCTGTATCCTTGTAGTTACAAGAGGGAGTGATCTCATGAGTAACACAATTGCGTGCCAGTTTTTGTTTGAACCTGGTGAATACGATGATGAGTTCCACCTTCTAGATGGCCAAATAGATGCATTCGCATCTGAACTTTCAGGCTTCATTTCAGTCCACCGCTGGGTTTCACCTGATGGTCGATTAAAGAATTCCATTTACTTTTTTAAAGATATGGAATCTGTTAAGGCTCTAGCTAAGTACCCACAGCATTTAGTTGCTAAGCAGGAAGTAAAGCGTTGGTATAAGGGTTACCAAATTCTCATCACTGAAGTAACTGCCTCATATGGTGATGGCAACCTGATTTATCCTTAATAAAAGAAGAGTCGCCCTATAAGTCAGACAATCTCAGAATCGGTGTCTAGGTGTTAATTACTTGGAATTAAAAGACTAACTCCCAC
>Ga0208485_1000475_pt1 | contig 11823 bp, 9 predicted proteins | sample LakMenEpi27Jul12_FD_150707 | JGI IMG/M metagenome (GOLD analysis project Ga0208485, IMG submission 150707) | Freshwater microbial communities from Lake Mendota, WI - 17JUL2012 deep hole epilimnion (SPAdes) | ecosystem: Environmental > Aquatic > Freshwater > Lentic | place: Lake Mendota, Madison... | reverse complement strand
AACGTTGGGCTCTGGTGAAACATGGAGAGATCTAGCTAAAGATTCCTTCGATGTTGAAGCTGCAGGTGCACGTGGATATGGCTATGAACTAGTTGATCAACTAGCACTAGAGCACTTGATGGGCGTTAAAGCTTAAAAAGAGCGTCAAGTAACTGTCGAGCCGCGACGAGAAATCGCATCAACGCCAGCAGAGATGAGCAAGACAAGTCCTGTGACAATGAACTTGATTCCTGCTGCATATCCTAAAAGACCCATGCCGTTATCGATAACGGCAACTACAAGGCCTCCAAGAATCGCATCGCGCACCTTTCCCTTACCACCAAACAAAGATGTTCCGCCAATAACTGCAGCGCCGACAGCGTAGAGAAGTGTTGAGCTTCCACCTGTTGTAGGAGAGATAGAGTTTTGGCGAGATGCAAAGATCATTCCAGCGATTGCAGCTAATCCAGAACAAATCATGAATGCTGTGATACGAACACGCTTGACGTTAATACCTGCACGGCGTGCTGCTTCTGCATTTCCGCCCACTGCATAGATGTGGCGCCCAAAGGCTGTGCGGCCAAGAACGAAAGTACCAACAACTAAAAGTAAGAGAATGACTGGCACAACGTAAGGAATACCCTTAAGACTTACTAGATCTGGGTTATTGCTTCGCTCTAAATTCAATGCAAAAACTGCCACACCAGTAATTCCAAGAAGACCAGCAGTCTTTAGTACCCAGAGCTTGATGAGTTCAGATTTTAATCCTGCCTTACGGCGGGCATAAATACTGTTCAATCCCATGAGAACATAAACAACTGCAACAATTATAAAAAAGATCCAACTATAAAGCGGAGAAAGATTTGAGTTTTCTACTGCCAAAATAGTCTTATCTTCAACACGGATAGTTCCACCTTCACCTGCAAGCAAGAGAAGAATTCCTTGGAAAGCCAAGAAGGCTGCCAAAGTAACAACGAAGGATGGAATTCCAAGACGGGCGACTAAAGTTCCAAGGCCAAAGCCAAGAAAGACACCCACAATGATTGAGGCAAGTAGGGCTGCATACCAAGGCACATCGTGATTGGTAATCAAGATAACCAGAACTGCTCCAGTTACACCTGCTGTAAAGCCGGCAGAGAGATCAATTTCTCCAAGGAGGAGAACAAAAACCAGTCCCATGGCAATAACGATTACTGCAGCGGCTTGTGTGAGTAAGTTTGCAAAGTTACCTGGCGTTAAGAAAACGCTGGACATTGAGCCAAATACAGCGCAGAGAGCGATTAGACCAAGAACAGCCGGAAGTGAGCCGATATCACCAGCTTTAACTCGAGCCCAATAATCGCCCATGGCGCTTTTGATTGTTGCATCTTCATGCTCAATTACAGCGCTCATTATTTTGCTCCCTTGTTTGCTACAGGTGCTTGGACGCCGGCAGATTTTCCTGTCGTAATTAATTCAATTACTTGGCGCGGAATAACTTCGTTCTTATCAACTTGCGCAGCCATGTTTCCTAGATACAAAGCAGCGATGTTATCGGCCACTTCAAAGACATCGTTGAGATTATGGCTAATCAATACAACAGCTAAGCCATTATCGGCAAGGCGACGAACTAGGTTAAGAACTTGTTCAGTTTGTGCAACACCAAGGGCTGCAGTTGGCTCATCCAAAATAACCACTTTGCTATTCCATAGAACAGCGCGCGCAATTGCAACTGTTTGGCGTTGTCCGCCTGAGAGTGAAGAAACTGTCTGGCGAATAGATTTAACTGTACGAACACTCAAGCCATCTAGAGTCTTGCGGGCGAGTGCTTCCATTGAAGTTTCATTTAATACTGGGCCGCGCTTTTGCTCGCGTCCTAAAAACATGTTGTGGACAATATCTAAGTTATCGCACAGCGCTAGATCCTGATAAACGATTTCAATTCCAAGAGCGGTCGCATCGCGTGGACCATTGATATCAACTTTGTTCCCTTCAAAGTGAAAATCTCCGGTCTCAGGGGTGTAGATACCGGCGATACATTTAATGAGTGTGCTCTTACCGGCACCGTTGTCTCCGACAAGGGCAGTTACTTTGCCTGCTGCGATGTCGAAGTTAACATCCTTAAGGACGTGTACAGGTCCAAAAGATTTGTTGACGCCTCGAAGTGAAAGTATCGGTGAGCTCATGTCTCTAACCACTTTTCTTTAGATTCTGCTTGCAGACGGTGAAAATATCCTATAAAAGAAGTTGCGGCTCAGGGAATGAACCCCGAGCCGCAACCTACTTTCTATTGCCTAGCTTATTTCGATCTTATAGACCGTTAGCTGTGCAGAGGTCTTCGATATCAGCACACACTGCTTCGCGTGTCTGGAAGCCATCAGCAATAACGTCCTTGACGTTTGCCTTTGTGATTCCAACTGGTACCAATAGAACTGATGGGACATCAATTGTTCCGTTGTTTACAGAACCTGTTGCTGTTGTTGCTTCTTCTCCACGTAGCAATGCGATTGCTAGTGCAGCTGCACCTTCAGCTTCAGCCTTGATGGCCTTGTATACAGTGTTTGACATGTCTCCTGTGAGGACTGCACGCAATCCGTCAACAGTTGCATCTTGTCCAGATACACAGACCTTGCCGTTTAGCTTGTTCTTCTTAAGAACAGCAATAGCTGCAAGTCCAAGACCTTCGTTAGCTGAAACAACTGCATCAAGCTTTCCGCCAGCCTTTGATAGCTGCTGTTCGAAAATTACTCCACCCTTTGCGTTATCCCAGTCTGGAACAGCCTGGTCATCAACAAGTGTGTATGCCTTTGAATCGATTAATGGACGAAGAACTGAATCGTATCCAGCCTTGAATAGTGTTGCGTTGTTATCTGTTGGTGAACCGTTTAGGTAAACGATACGAGCAGATGACTTTCCTGCTGCATCTAGACATGCCTTGATGCCTTCACCTTGTAGACGACCAACTGCTTCATTATCAAATGAAACGTAGTATGAAGCTGAACCATTAAGTGTTAGACGGTCGTAGTCGATTGTCTTAACACCCTGTGCTGCAGCCTTGTCCTGAACAGCCTTAGCTGAATCTGAATCTAGGTTTACAAGGATAAGAACCTTTGCACCAGCTGTAAGCATCTGATCTGCAATAGTTGCAAACTGTGCCTTGTCGCCGTTTGCGTTCTGAATGTCAACCTTTACTCCTGCTGCATCAAATGCTGCTTGTAGGAATCCGCGGTCAGCAGTTTCCCAGCGATTTGATGATGCTGCGTCAGGAAGGATTACACCAACAAAACCATCTGCGGCTTCGTCAGTACTTGAGCAACCTGTAAGTGCGATAGCAACTGCAGCAAGAACTGCAGTTATCGCGAGGCGGCGCTTTTTCATATATGAAACACCTTTCGAAAGGGATCGCACCCCTGGGCGAATCTTTTTCCACCCGGATGAGATAGGAGCGATAGTGAGGTAAACGCTAGTGGGGATGCACGGGTTAGTCACCGTCTTTTCGAGGAAATATCACCCCATCACCTAACGATTTGATAACGCTCAACTGAGCGCACGATAGCCTTAGGCAGTGTCCACACAGGTAGAGCAGTTAGAAGCGGCGATCAAAGCCGCCCTTGAGCGAGCGTTCAAAGCTGGCTCACTATCTGGACAAATCCCGGAGGCCATCAAATTAGAGCGGCCCAAAGATCGCGACCATGGCGACTATGCAACTTCTATTGCACTCCAACTTGCAAAGCCTGCCGGCAAAAATCCCCGCGATGTTGCACAGATTATTTGTGACCTATTAGCCGGCACAGAGGGTATTTCCAAAGTAGATATTGCAGGCCCAGGATTTATTAACATCACGCTTAACCGTGCTAATCAAGCCGAGTTAGTGGCAACAATTCTTAAGGCAACTAAGGATTACGGAAAAGGCATGGCGCTCGCAGGAGTAAGTATCAACCTTGAATTCATTAGCGCTAATCCAACAGGTCCACTGCACTTAGGTCACACGCGATGGGCGGCAGTGGGAGATTCATTGGGACGTGTCCTATCTGCTGCAGGGGCCGATGTTAAACGCGAGTTTTATATTAATGATCGCGGCAATCAGATGGACTTATTTGGAGCATCAGTTGAAGCTGCTGCATTGGGAAATCCCATTCCTGAAAATGGTTATCAAGGTGCATACATTGCAGATTTAGCTAAAGAAGTCGTTGCAAGTAATGCATCCATTGCCTCATTGCCAGAAGGGGAGCGCCATCCAGCATTTCGCGAAGCTGCTTATGCCCTTCAGCTAAAAGATCAGCAGAGAGTCTTAGATACTTTTGGAACACATTTTGATGTCTGGTTTTCAGAGCGTTCATTACATGATCAAGGCGCGGTTGAGCATGGCTTAGAGAAGTTGCGCAAGCAGGGCCATGTCTTTGAAGAAGAAGGTGCAATGTGGCTGCGCACAACTGACTTTGGCGATGATAAAGATCGCGTATTAACTAAATCCGATGGCTCACTTACTTATTTCTCTTCCGATACCGCTTATTACATCAATAAACGCGAGCGGGGCTTTGATATTTGTATCTACATGCTGGGCGCTGACCACCATGGATATGTGAATCGTTTAAAAGCTATTGCCGCATGTGCTGGTGATGATCCTGAATACAACATCCACGTTCTTATTGGTCAGCTAGTAAAGATTATGGAAGGCGGCGAGGAAGTTAAATTGTCTAAGCGCGCCGGCACGATTATTACCTTAGAAGAGCTAGTTGAAAAAGTAGGCGTTGATGCTGCCCGCTATACATTGATTCGCTACCCAGTCGATACGCCGATGGTTATGGATATCGATATCTTGAAGCGCAACACCAATGAGAACCCGGTCTACTACGTTCAATATGCCCATGCTCGCATCGCTGCCGTGTTGCGAAATGCCGCTGAATTAAATATCCCAGTTGACCTCAGCGCCTTTGATTCTTCACAACTGACCCATGATCGTGAAAACGAACTACTAGGAGCTTTAGCTGAATTTCCACGTGTGGTGCAAAGTGCGGCTGAACTTCGCCAACCTCACCGCGTTGCTCGCTACCTTGAAGAATTAGCTGGCACTTATCACGGCTTCTATGCCGATTGTCGAGTGCTACCAATGGGAGAAGAAAACCCATCTCCATTACACACTGCCCGTCTATTACTCTGTGCTTCTACGAAACAAGTAATTCAAAATGGTTTGGATTTATTGGGCGTTAGTGCACCGGAGAGGATGTAGCAATGTGGTCCTCTCACGTTAAGACTGATAAAGAGTTAACTATCTCCTCTATTTCAGCTACTGCCTTAGCAAAAGAGTTCGGCACACCTGCATTCATTATGGATGAATCAGATTTTAGAGATCGCGCAGCAGCCTGGAACACAGCTTTGAATAACGCTTTTGGAAGCAACGCCGGAACTGTTTATTACGCAGCTAAAGCCTTTATATGTGTGGAAGTTGCACGCTGGATTAAAGATATTGGAATCGGTATTGATGTCTGCACCGGCGGTGAATTAGCCGTTGCGCTTAAAGGCGGAATTGATCCTGCCAAGATTGAAGTGCATGGAAACAATAAATCTGTGACCGAAATCGAAAAGGCTGTGGCAGCTGGTGTTGGCACAATCGTTATTGATTCACTCTATGAAATAGAGCGGGTAAGTGCTGCTGCAACTAAGCATGGGGTTGTTCAAAAGGTATTGCTGCGCCTAACTCCAGGTATCGAAGCACACACTCATGAATCAATTGCCACAGCCCATGAAGATGTGAAGTTTGGTTTTTCAATTGCAAGTGGTTCTGCGTGGAATGCAATTACTCAAGTGCGCACCCACTCATCCCTAGAGCTTCGTGGCTTCCATGCCCACATCGGTTCACAGATTTTAGAGACAGAGTCATTTGAAATTAGCGCACAGCGCCTCGTTGCTTTACTTTCAAAATACCGCGACGAGTATTCTGTGGAGCTACCTGAACTTGATTTAGGTGGGGGATATGGCATTGCTTATTTGCCAGGAGAAGTTAATTTAGATCCAGCATCAACGATGAAAGCTTTGGCAGAGGTTGTTAGCACCCAATGCGCAGCGCACAAGCTTTCTATCCCACGCATCTCAATAGAGCCAGGACGAGCAATCGTTGGCCCAACAATGTTCACGCTCTATGAAGTTGGAACGGTTAAAGATGTCACTTTAGAAAATGGGGCTAATCGCCGCTACGTTTCAGTGGACGGCGGCATGAGCGATAATTTGCGCCCTGCTTTATACGATGCTCAATACTTTGCAGCCTTAGCTAATCGCACCAGCAGCGCGCCAAAGATTTCTTCACGCATTGTTGGAAAGCACTGTGAAACCGGAGATATTCTCATTCGCGAGATTGAATTAGAGAGCGACATAGTTCCTGGAGATTTATTAGCCACCCCAGCAACGGGTGCATATGGGCGCAGCATGGCAACTAATTACAATCACGTGCCACGACCACCAGTAATTGCAGTAAAAGATGGAAAAGCCCGCGTGATTCTGCGCCGTGAGACTGAAGCTGATCTGTTAGGGCTAGATATTTAACGCCGTTACAGGCATCTGTGAAAGAATAGCCCGCATGAGCGCAGAGCTAAAGACAATATCTATTGGCATGCTCGGCTGCGGTGTGGTCGGCAGCCAAGTTGCTCGCCTGCTCCAATCTGATGAGCAAGAGCTCTCTGAACGCTCCGGTGCGCTACTTGTCCTTAAGAAAATTGGTGTGCGTAGCAACGCCGCCCGCGAAGGAATCAATCCTTCAATGATTACAACAGATTTGAATTCAATTGTTAGTGATCCAGAGATCAACATTGTTATTGAAGTAATGGGTGGCATTGAGCCGGCCCGCACATTGATCCTTGAAGCAATTAAGAACAAGAAATCTGTGATTACTGCAAATAAAGCTTTGCTTGCAACACATGGGCATGAGCTCTTTAATGCAGCTGATGCGGCAAAAGTAGATTTGTATTACGAAGCAGCGGTCGCAGGTGCGATTCCAATTATTCGCTCAATGCGTGAATCTCTTGCTGGTGATCAAATTACTCGCGTGATGGGAATTGTGAACGGAACAACAAACTATATCTTGACAAAAATGCATGAAGAAGGCCGCGCCTTTAATGATGTATTAAAAGAGGCGCAATCACTTGGTTATGCCGAAGCAGACCCCACCGCAGATATTGAAGGACATGATGCTGCAGCTAAAGCTGCTCTCCTTGCCAGCCTTGCTTTTCACAGCACTGTGACAATTGATGAGGTTTATTGCGAAGGTATTACAGGAATTTCTATCGATGATGTTAATGCCGCTAAAGCAATGGGCTCTGTTATAAAGCTTCTAGCAATTGCAGAGCTAACTGTTAAAGATGAGATTTCAGTTCGTGTGCACCCAGTGATGCTTCCAAGTTCTCACCCATTGGCATCTGTACGAAATGCTTTTAACGCCGTCTATGTTGAATCAGAGGCTGCTGGACAGCTTATGTTCTATGGCCGCGGGGCTGGCGGTGCACCAACTGCATCTGCAATCTTGGGTGACCTAGTTGCTGTCACACGCCACCGTGCTTATTCAACTGTTGGATACGGTGAATCTGACTATGCCGATCTTGATATTGCACCAGTTGGTGATGTGAAATCACAGTTCTTTGTTCGCTTGCATGTGGCTGATAAATCAGGTGTTTTGGCTTCCATTGCTCAAGTATTTGCTAGTGAAAACATCTCTATTCAAACCGTGCGCCAAGCAGGACTAGGTAGCGATGCTGAACTAGTCGTTGTCACACATGCTGCAACTGAATCATCTCTTAAGGACTGTATCAAGAAGTTAACTGACATGGATATTGTCAGCAAAGTTGAATCTGTAATCCGTGTTGAAGGAGTAGTTGCCTAAATGGGAATCTTTGGAAACAAGAAAAGCGGAGCCCATCAGTGGCGCGGAGTTATTGAGGAATACCGCCATCGCTTACCTGTGAGCGCAAATACTCCTATTGTTTCATTGCGTGAAGGTGGCACACCACTTATTTATGCATGCAACCTTTCAGAATTACTTGGCAACAACGTGTGGATCAAATACGAAGGTTTAAACCCAACTGGTTCATTTAAAGATCGCGGAATGACAATGGCTATTTCAAAGGCAGCAGAAGATGGCGCTAAGGCCGTTATCTGCGCATCAACTGGAAACACTTCAGCATCTGCTGCGGCATATGCCGTTAAAGCTGGCATGACACCAGCGGTGTTAATTCCTAAGGGAAAGATTGCAATGGGCAAGTTAGCTCAAGCAGTTATCCATGACTCAACTATTTTACAGGTCAATGGCAACTTTGATGATTGCTTAACTCTTGCTCGCGAACTTTCAGAGAACTATCCAGTTGCACTTGTTAACTCAGTTAATCCTTATCGCATTGAAGGACAAAAGACTGCAGCCTTTGAAGTAGTGGACATGTTGGGTAATGCTCCAGATATTCATGCATTGCCAGTTGGTAATGCAGGAAATATCACTGCTTACTGGAAGGGCTATAAGGAGTACTACAAGGATTCCATGTCATCACAATTGCCACAGATGTATGGATTTCAAGCTGCCGGTGCTGCACCTATTGTTAAAGGCAAGATTGTTAAGAACCCAGACACGATTGCAACCGCTATTCGCATTGGTAATCCTGCTTCTTGGGCACAAGCCGTTGAAGCCCGTGATTCCTCTGGTGGTGTGATTGATTCAGTCACAGATAAAGAGATTTTATCTGCCTACCGTTTAATTGCAGCTAAAGAGGGAATCTTCGTTGAACCTTCATCTGCTGCAGGCTTAGCTGGACTTATTAAGTATAAAAAGGCTGGAAAGCTACCGAAAGATAAGACAATCGTAATTACTGTTACTGGCCATGGCTTGAAAGATATTCCTTATGCACTTGAATCTGCGAAAAAGCCAGTTGTTGTTCCAGTCAATGTTAAGGCTGCAGCAAAAGCTTTGGGTCTTTCCTAAGAGTTCATCATGAAGCCAACATTTAAAGCACAACCCATGCAGGTGCAAGTTCCTGCAACGAGTGCAAATTTAGGACCTGGCTTTGATTGCCTTGGTTTAGCTTTGACAATGTTTGATCGCTATATAGCTCAAGTTCAAGATGAACCCGGTGTTGATGTTGATGTCACTGGTGAAGGCGCTGATGATGTTGCAAGAAATGATAAGAACTTAGTTATCAAGGCGATGTATAAAGGTTTTGAATTCCTTGGTGGCAAGCCTCGCGGTATTGCACTTCGCCAACTCAATGTGATTCCACATGGCCGTGGCCTTGGATCATCTGCCAGTGCAATCGTTGGTGGTTTATCACTTGCCCGCGCACTAGTTCTGGGTGGCAATGAGCGCATGTCAGATGAAGCGATGTTAGTTCTTGCCAATGAAATGGAAGGCCATCCAGATAACGTCGCAGCTGCAATTTATGGCGGTGCGAATATTGCTTGGCAGGATCTGCAACGGGGTGCAATGGTTGCTCAATCAGTTCACATTGAAGTAGATGCCAGAATTGGTGCTCTTGCTTTTATCCCAGCAACTTCAGTTGCAACATCGAAGGCCCGCAAGATGCTTCCAGAGTCAATTACGCATAGTGATGCCGTTCGAAACTCATCAAATGCAGCGCTATTGGTGCATGCTCTAGAGCATCGTCCAGATCTTCTCCACACTGCAACTGCTGACTTTTTGCATCAGTCATATCGCAAAGAAGCAATGCCACAATCTTTTGCGCTCTTAACAAAGCTTCGCAACGCTGGTGTTGCAGCCTTTATTTCAGGTGCTGGTCCAACAGTTTTGGTACTTCATACCGGCGGTCCATCTGAGGCTGAAGAACTGCGCAGAGCTGCTGGAGATAAATTCGTTGCAACTGAACTTGGCATTGCCCGCCAAGGAGCCAACGTAATCTCCGCGTAATTTTGCTGATTTTGCCTATCAGCGCCTTGAGGTGCTAACCTTTCCCTATCTGAACGGCCCTTATCTAGCGGCCAGCAACACATCAGGTAAATCTAAAAAAAACATCCACGGCTTAACGGGATATATCTAAAACCTGTTGACCTATATAGAAAAGAAACACATGACAACAGAAATTGAACCTGTACGTTCGAATAGTCCTGAGCTTTCTGCAATGACCCTTCCTAAGTTAAAGACAGTAGCAACACAACTTGGTGTCGATGGCGCAGCAAAGATGAAGAAGGACGCACTAGTAGAGGCGATCGCTGATTTACAGGCGAAGAACCGCGAAGCTGCAAAGGCTGAACGCGAAGCACGTCGCGAAGCGCGCAATAACCGCAAGAAGGACTCAAAGCCAACGAACAACACACAAGATTCAGATGATGATGGCGACGATGATTCAGCGCCGCAATCAAACAACGACCGTGGCGGCAATGATCGCAACGACCGTGGTGGTCGCTTTGATCGCAACGACCGTGGACGTGGACGTGACCGCAATCGCGATCGCAACCGTGACCGCGCACCACGCGAAGAGCGTGAACCAGTAATTGGTGAAGACGATGTCTTAGTACCAGTAGGTGGCCTACTCGATATTCTCGATAGCTATGCATTTATTCGCACAGCTGGATACCTTCCAGGACCTAACGATGTCTATGTTTCATTGCAGCAAGTGCGCAAAAACGGACTCCGCAAGGGCGATGTTGTAACAGGCCAGGTTCGCCAACCTCGTGAGGGTGAAACTAAGCAGAAGTTCAATGCACTTATTACTCTTGAAACAGTTAATGGAATGACTCCGGAAGAAGCGCGCAATCGCGTTGAATTCGGCAAGTTGACTCCTCTTTATCCTCAGGAGCGCTTGCGCCTTGAGACTGAGCCAAATGTATTGACAACTCGCGTTATCGATTTGATTGCACCAATTGGTAAAGGTCAGCGCGGACTTATTGTTTCACCTCCTAAGGCTGGTAAGACAATGGTTTTACAGTCAATTGCAAACGCAATTACAACTAATAACCCAGAGTGTCACTTGATGGTTGTTCTAGTTGATGAGCGTCCAGAAGAAGTTACAGATATGCAGCGCTCGGTTAAGGGTGAAGTTATTGCTTCAACTTTCGACCGCCCAGCTGATGACCACACAACAATTGCAGAACTTGCAATCGAGCGCGCAAAGCGTCTAGTTGAACTTGGTCACGATGTAGTTGTTCTTCTTGACTCAATTACTCGTTTGGGCCGTGCATACAACATCGCAGCTCCAGCATCAGGTCGAATTCTCTCTGGTGGTGTTGATTCAGCAGCTCTCTATCCACCTAAGAAGTTCTTCGGTGCTGCTCGTAATATTGAAGATGGCGGATCACTTACGATTCTTGCAACAGCACTTGTTGACACAGGTTCTCGTATGGATGAAGTTATTTTCGAAGAGTTCAAGGGAACTGGAAACATGGAGCTCATCCTTGATCGCAAGATGGCCGATAAGCGCATCTTCCCTGCGGTTAACGTTGTTGCATCTGGAACACGTAAGGAAGAAATCCTTATGGGTTCAGAAGAACTAAACATTGTTTGGAAGCTACGTCGTGTTCTTCACGCACTAGAGCCACAAGCAGCACTTGAACTTCTTCTTGAGAAGATGAAGGGTACTAAGTCCAACGTCGAGTTCTTGATGCAGATCCAGAAGACAACCTCTGGACCAGACGACTCAAAGTAAGCGTAAATTTCGTAAATCGCGGGCAATCGCCTACGATTTAGCTCTGTTAACCGCCCGTTTGGTTCACCCGATAAGGGACCCAAACATTAAAGAAGGAATAACCATGAAGCCAGAGATCCACCCAGAGTACAAAGAGACCCAAGTAACTTGTGGTTGCGGCGAGAAGTTTGTAACTCGTTCAACAGTTGCTAGCGGATCTATCTACGTTGAAGTTTGTTCTGTATGCCACCCGTTC
>Ga0208485_1000473_pt1 | contig 11845 bp, 17 predicted proteins | sample LakMenEpi27Jul12_FD_150707 | JGI IMG/M metagenome (GOLD analysis project Ga0208485, IMG submission 150707) | Freshwater microbial communities from Lake Mendota, WI - 17JUL2012 deep hole epilimnion (SPAdes) | ecosystem: Environmental > Aquatic > Freshwater > Lentic | place: Lake Mendota, Madison... | reverse complement strand
TGGTCACTACAACTCTTCAAACGCGCATTGCGCGATGCGGTAGAGTCAGGGAAGCAATGGATTGGTTGGACTACTGGAGAAACGCAGGCTGAACGCTATGACTTGAGTAAGCAGATTGGCAAGGTTGTATGGAATGAAGATACAAAAATGCTGACTGCTTATGATCCAAGTCAGAAAAAAACTGTTATTCAAGAGTCCAATATAACATCTGAAAAACTTGCAGATTATGTTGGAAAAGAAGTTGCACAAAAACTTGTTGAACAATCTCCAGATGAAGACATGGACAGGCAAATATCTGGTCTTGATCTTAAGGTTGGCGGCGAAGGCATGAAAGGATTTTACGACACGATCCTGCCTAAAGAGCTTGGCAAATATGTTGCCAAGATGGGTGGCAAGGTTGAGAAGTCTGAAATTGTTATAGAAAAACCAAGCACATTTACTAAATTTACCAGAACTCCAAATTCAGTTCCTGAAATTATTAATGTTCGTGAAAAAACCGCACCAATTTGGCGAGTAAACATCACGCCGCAAATGGAGAATGTCGTTCGCGCAGGGCAGTTGCAGTTCATGCCTGCTGAACAGACTATAAATAAAGTCCCAACTCAAGAGGAACTTGATGCAATGAAGGCACTATTGCCAAAATATACATCAAAATTAAGAAACATTAATAAAAATGAGAAATATATTACAGTTTATGATGAAAATGGAAAACACGCAGGTAGTGCTGAAATATATGTAAATAAACCAGATAATTTTATTAGTATAGAATGGATTGATACAACAATACAAAAAAATAAAGGATTCGGACAGGCATTGTATCGAGAAATAGCAAAGTATGCTCAACAACAAAATATTGATACAATTGAAGGTGAAATTATAAATAAAAAAGCGGTAAAGCGAAGAGAAGAATTATTTGAAACAATTTCAAAATCAGAAGGAACTCTTGAGGGGGATTATGATGAAGACCCTAATAAAGGATATTATGCAGACTTGACCAGCAAAGTTCCACCTGACATTCGCTTCATGCCTGCTGAAGTTGACGCTCGCTATATCGACCTTGAAGCAAAAGCTAAAGCTGGAGACAAGGAAGCTGAAGCGGAGGCAATAGCTATTGTTGAAAATATTGCAAAAAATGCAGGGGGCATTGAAGCATGGCATTTTGGATCATTTGATCCTTCTTATGATCCTATTCCCAAAACAAAAAAAGGAATGCATTTTGGATCAAAAGAAGCGTCTATACAAAGGGCATTCGACAAACAACCAGAGGATGAGCGCAGATCATTAGAGATTTTTGAAGAAAACGGATTGTGGTATTGGAAAACAAATACAAACGAAAGTTTAGATGGTTTTTCTACAAAACAATTAGCAGAAAATAATGCCAATAACGCAATAGCAGAAATGTGGATGTATCAAGATTATGATTATAATGATGTTGGTAATTTGACAAAAACATATTTGTTTTTTAATAACTTAAAAACAGTTAAAGATCAAGGTGATAACTGGAATGATACTATTATAAAATCAAAAGAAGAAGGATACGATGGTTTAAAATATAAAAATGAATTTGAAGACAAAGGATCGACTTCATATGTAATATTTAATCCTCAACAAGCAAAATCCGCAGACCCCTTCACCTACGACGATGCAGGCGCATTGATCCCGCTATCCGAGAGGTTCCAGTCTGCAACTCCTGACATTCGTTTCCTTCCTGCTGAACAAGGCGAACCAGAAGGCTTGCAAGGCATCGAACTGCCACAGACATACCGCAGGATTAGCGACATGATTCCGCCTTTGCGCGATATTGAGCCTCCCGTGCGTCCTGTGCAAGCATTGCCAAACATTCAGTTCTTGCCAGAGGAAAAGACTCCAACTGCAAAAGAAGTTCTTAAAAAACCACTTGAAAATCTTCCATTAAAAGAAGTAAGCACTTGGACTGAAATACAAAAAGCACCAATAATTACGCTTAAAGACTTGATTGGGAAAAAAGTATTCCCAACATTTGCTGACATTACATCTGCTGGAAGAGTATTTAAAGGCATTGATTCAAGTGAACTTTTAATACCGATTGAAACTCATGGAGGCCCGGAATGGCCATTGATTCAACCAGAAAAAGTTGGAGAAGAAACAAATATTTGGTCTAATCAAGGCGCAGGTGTATCTACAACAAAAGCAAAACGAGCAGAAGAAGGGGCAATAATGCTTGTAACGCTAATGGATAAAAATGCACATTTATCTAATACTGAAGTTGCTAATGCAATTATCGGAACAAATTTAGCCTATGTAAAAGATGGGAGAATAACAAAAAATAATTTAAAACTGCTTAACAAAAAAATTAAAGAAGAAGAGGCATTTAAAGATTTTGTTGGTATTGATTCTACTGAAATCAATGATTATGTGGCAAAACTGCCGTTCCAAGGTGATAAAAGCAGAGCAAGACTTGCAACTATTTTGTCTTCAAAAGAAGCAGAATCATTGGGATCGGCAAATGTTCAACGCATTCTTGATGAGATGCGTAGTCCTGCGTTTGAAGGCGGCAGGATTGGTGATTCTGTAATCGCACTTCAATTATCAAAAGGCGCACCAGTTGTTAAATTGTCTGAATCTGGCGCGATGACTCATCCATCGTATCAATATGCCGTGAGAGGAAAAGTAATCGGGAAGTTTGCTCGCCCAATAAATGCAGAAATGATTTACGATGATTTTCTGGCACAAAGAAGATTAGAGGGCAAACCTACATCTGGAGATCGTAGGGCGATTGATCTTGCAAAACCAGTTCAAATTATTACAAAAGAAATTGCAAATCGCATTCCACAGACTCCATATAAATATTTAAAGTCAGCGCAACACGCTAAATTATTAAAGTATGCACTTGAAAATGACTGGAAGGATTCAGCCGTTGCAAAAAATAAAGGTGGAATTTCTCCAGCAGAATTTATTGACACTTTAAATTCAAGCGAAGCAAAAGTTGCTCTTAATGATTACACTCTTGATTCAGTAAAAAAAGAAATCAAAGATGGCAAACTAAATTTGTATCAACTTGGAGACTCTAAAGTCTTTTTTGGGACAAAGAATAGCGACCCAGCAAGCGACTATGGATTAGACCCGAAAGACTACGGGTTTGGTGAAAATGAGAAAACGCTAACATTGGTATTGAATGCCGAGCGTGGAACCGCTGGCATGGGAGATGCCATTATGATGAAAGCGTTGTCAGAAGGCGTGACTGCTCTCGATTGTTTTGCAATTAAAAACTCAAGATATCCAGATGGTATGTTGCCATCATTGTACAAGCGATTCGGATTTGAGGTTGTCGGTGAAATCCCATTTGACCCGCAATATTACACTCCGCAAAAATTGGCAGACATAAAATTGTTTTGGAAAAATAATGGTTGGGACGAATCTACTGGACTTCCTTCCGTTGTTATGATGAAGTGGAAGGGAAATGAAAATGACCGAACAAGAAGCCTACGAGACATTGCTGGTAAAGCTCCAGCAGGTATTCGGGAACGAAATTCCTCACCTATCCGAGACACAGAAGGATATTTTGGACGGACTGATATTGGACAGGGTGGAGGCTCACAAGGGGGATTACAGCAAGGTGACTCTGGACGAGGTAGAGGGAGTCAGGGAGATGCTTTACAAGGAATTCAGCTTGGCAGAGGCACAATAAATGCAATCCAAGAATTGTTTGGAATGAATGATGCTGAACTCAAAAATCTGGGGATTAATCCTTCTCAAATTCAAACAATAAAAAAAGCCATAGGATATAGTACTGAAAAAAAGAAAAACTAACTATGCCTCTACGAAAATGTGCTTCCCAAAATTGTTTTAATCGCAATGTCTCTGCTGAAGTGAAGGCTGGAAAACCAGTCAAGCAGGCAGTTGCAATTGCATACTCTGTGCAACGCAAGGCGAGGGCAAAAAAAGCGGCGGCAAAACGCAAAAAATAATTTTATCGCAGGATAGAGAAAAGGTATCTCGGTAGGCCCATAACCTACAGTTGAGGGTTCGATTCCCTCTCCTGCAACCCCGCGAAGCTAGTGTTTATGCGGGTCTGCGGACTGCTTGGGTTTTTGATCAAGCGTCAAGCAAAAATGTTTTTACTATGACACAACGGATAAAAATAGTTCTTGATAACCCAAGCGGGTTTGGTATTGTGATCCCAGATCGGAGGCGCAACGCCGACGACGAACCAACAAAACTCAAAATAAAAAAATGAACACTCAAGACGAATACCAAACAGCATTCCGAATCGCTTCAGACTATTTGCAGTTTTCAGAAAACTGCGCGAGTCAGGGACAGAGAGCAGGAAAATTAAGCGGCAATGAAACTCACTTCGTTCAGCAACGATTGTATGATCTTTCTGGGCAAGAAGCTAATTTGATCGATCACCCTTTCTACGATGAGTGGAAGTGCCTGCAAACAAAGGCAGGAAAAAAACGAGTGGCGGCACAACTTCAATTTATTGCTAAAAACCTATTGTTTACTTTTAAAGACAAGTATCCCCACTTCTACGCTCAAGTCACAGGATCACCAAAAATTGTTCAGCCACTTGCCAACATTGCTTTGAATACACAAACAGAATACAAAATTAAAAATCGCTATACTGGAGAAAGATTGACTCGCAACAAAGGGCAACTTGCTTGGAGTCACCATGCGCGAGGTTTAGTTTTTAAAACAAGAAAAGCGGCAGAAAAAATTGCCAATAATTTTCCACAAGAAGCAGTAGTTTATCAACTGGAGGCTTAAAATGAACATCACCAAGAAACAAGTCTTGCAGGCTATAAAAGAAGTCATTGAAGCATACTTCAATCCAGATTCTCCAGAAGCACTTGCTTGTGCCATCTATCAACTTCGCAAGGTATATAAAAACTATGACACAACTTCTGCTTGCAAACCCAACCTGATTCGATATCCTCAAGCCATGAACCTGACCAACAAAACACAGTCCGAAATCAAAGCGCACCTCAAGCGCACTCGCAAAACACGGGTGCGTGAGACTTGCGCCAAATACAACACGGCAAGCTACGCTCAAGCCTCGTTCCTCGAAACAGCAGACCTCTGCGCCCGGATCAACGCTCACCTCGCATCACTTAAAAAATAATACCATGAACATCACACCACCCACAATCCATCTGAACGGAACATCGCCACAAGAACTCTGGAAAGGCTACGAGGCGGCATACGATGCCGTCCGAGCCGCGCAGGAGGCATTAGGCAAGATTGAGTTCAACTCTCGCGATTACTATGTGCAATCACCATTGGCATGGGATAAGGCACAGGAAGATCGCTACGAGCAACGCCGCGCCTTGGATCAGGTCGAGGAGTATTTGCTACAGCATCTGCTCGCGATTCGCAGGCAGAGTGGCATTTGACAATGGATACCCTTACGGCATTTTTGCGCGATGGCGCGACCTGTAAACCACCCTGCTTTCCCTTTTGCTGGAGGAACGAATCCTCCAGTCAAGAGCAATAGCGGTATGTCCATGCGCGACTGGTTTGCAGGTTCAGCCTTGCAGGGGTATCGAGCGAGTGATAAATTTTCCCAAGCCGATTCGCGTTTAGTTGCTGACCTGTCATTCAGGGATGCGGATGCGATGCTGGATAAACGACAAAACGAAAATATATGAATAAAGAAAATAACATTGACAACGAAACGCCGGGAACCCCGGAAGAAGAGATCGCCAACAGCATCGATGCGGTGCTTGCCAAGGTCGATTTCGACAAGATCACCAAAGACGATGTGTTCCATGATCTCATGCATAACTCGAAACTTTTCAGCTTCCGATTGATGGTTGCCTCGGCATTGCTGGAGCAACTCCACATTCGTGATCTCGCAAAATCTGGCGAGGCAACTCCTGACAATGTTGTCAGGTTTAATGACGAAGATCAGGAACCGAAATCGTGAAGACAATCAAAGACTCTGAATGGTCTAGAAACGGAAAAGGTGACAAACCTCGCACCGATACGCAGTCCAAAAAGTATCAGGAAAACTTCGACGCCATCGACTGGACGGCACACAAAAAATCAAAGCAAAATGAAAAGTAAAAATGACACTCTCCCATCTTCTGTTCGACGCTTCTTGAGTGAGATCGGAAAGCGTGGTGGAAGCGCATCGACCGATAAAAAAAGATTGGCGGCGGCAATCAATGGACTCAAAGGCGGAAGACCTCGCAAAACTGCGGTAGCCTGCGAAGCCTGATTCTATCGGCATCTGCGGGTGTCAATAGATTTTTGAAGTGTGACAAAAATATTTTTTAAAATAATTATTGCAAACCCAAGCAGGTTGCCTATTGTTGAATCCATCGAAGGCGCAACGCCGACGAACCAAAAACAAAAACCAAATAAAAAAATGACAACAGCAACACAACTCAAAGCAGGCACAGAAACAGGTTCATTGATGAATCACATTATTAGCGGATGCCGTATGTCTGCTCCAGAAACAGGAATGGGTGCAACGATCCTTGGATGGACTGATCGCCGCGCCTGCACAATTACCGAAGTGAGTAAGAGCGGCAAGCGTGTCGGAATCGTTGAAGACATTGCAACCCGTGTTGACAAAAACGGAATGAGCGACTCTCAAGAATACTCTTTCGAGCGCGGGACGGGATCGCCAACCTTTTTCACCCTTCGCAAAAATGGCGCATGGGTTCGCCAAGGCGAATCAATTCGCGGTCAGCGTCTCGCAATCGGCAAGCGTGATCACTACTACGATTATTCTTTTTAATTTTAAATTGGCGAGGGTTCTATCCCCTCGCCCCACAACCAAACCAAACCAAACCAAATGAACATCATCATCCCAACACTCGAAACTGAACTCGTAAACACGAACCCCATCACGGCAGTCCATGCCGCGCCAACCCGTAGCACCCGCTACGGATTCATCAGCACTCAAGAGATCGTCAATGCTCTCGGAGAGTCTGGCTACACTCCTCGTCAAATCCAGTATGGCAAAGTCCGCAAGGATGAGAACAAGGGATTCCAAAAGCACATCATCAAATTCCAGCACCAAGATATCGCCAATATCGGCGGCGAGGTTGCTCCAGAATTCGTGCTGATCAATAGCCATGATGGAACCTCCTCGGCGCAACTCTCGCTCGGTCTGCGAGTGTTTGCCTGCTTGAATGGACTTGTCACAGGTGACATTTTCCAGACCTTGAAAGTCTATCATCGCAATACCTCGGTGAGCGACTTCATCTCGGCGGCGAATGACCTTCGCTCCAATGTTCCTCAACTGGTCGAGCGTGTGAGCCTCTTCAAGCAGAAGGAACTCACGCAGGCGGCAACCAACCAATACATCATCGATGCGCTATCGCTCCGCTATGATGCGCCAAACGAGGAATCGACCTATGCTGACCAACGCGAATGGAACACTCGCCTGTTCTACTTGAATCGCGCTCGTCGCTACGCAGACGGCGGAACCAACCTTTGGCAAACATTCAATAGGGTGCAGGAGAACTTGACCAAAGGACGCCCCGGTTCTGGCATCCGCAAGCTGACTGCTCCAGCCGCTGACCTCAAAGTCAACAAGCAACTCTGGAACCTCACCGAGCAGTATCTTTTGAACAACTGATCAATCGGGGGCGGGGGAGCAATCCCTCGCCCCATAACAAAAATAAAAATGAAAAATATTTTGCAAAAACTTTTCGAGATTCGCGGAACCCGTCCAGCAACAAAACGCGAGCGTGAAGTGGCAACGCATCTAGCGTCTGGATTCACAAATCAGCAGACCGCAGACTTGCTCGGAATCAGCATCAAGACTGTCGAAAAACATCGCGACAATCTGCACAAGAAATTTTTATTCCGTAACACGGCAGACCTGACCAGATGGGCATTGGCGCAGGGTCTGTTAAAAAATGAATGGCTATAAAAAAAATATTGACCACCCAAAGCGGTTGGGTTTAATATCCGAAATATGGAAATACCAACAACAATAGTTCTCCAGCATTGCTGGGATGCGTTTGTAGCACTCGCGCCAATCGCGGGACTCGCTCTCTTAACCCTGCTTTTAACCATAAACAAAAAATGAACGAGATCGCACTTACAGCAATCGTCGGAATCATCGGCATTTTCGTTGCCTATCGGCAGGGACAGTTGTCGATCCTCGACGAGTGGGAACAATACAAGAAGAAGCGCAAAGAACGGGAAATCCGTTGGCGCGAATTTGAGGAGGAGGACTAATATGGCTACGGAAAAAACCGAATCCACTTGCCTTCCTCCCGAAGCATACATTCGCATCATCGCTCGTTGCACAAACGATCAACCGCCGAAATTCAAATCGTCTGTTTACCCTCCAAAACCAAAAAAACAAAAAAAATGAAACTGCTGACAGCAACCCTAACGCTTGCGCTTTGCGCCTGCTCAAGCGTCTCGAAAGAGACATACACAGAAACTCGCACCCTTAATTACCCGAAGGGAATCACTCCCCACCTGAAAGATTTCTACCTCCAGCCGGGGGCAGAACAACCGCAACCACAACCAACAATCAATAGCACTCCAGACTACGCAGGCGTCCTGCCAGACTCGGATGTTATTCCAACCGACAACACGCAAAACATCGCCGCCGAGATCGAGCGGCTCAAACACGAAAACGAATTGCTTGAGGCTCGCGCCTACAACCAAGCACTCCAAAACCTCTAACCTAATAAAATAAATATATGTCACAACTAGTACCCATCACCGAACTGGAAGCAATGGCTTCGCACATCGTCAAATCTGGCTTATTCGGCCTGAAGCGTCAGGAGGAGGCAGTAGCACTTATGCTTGTCGCGCAAGCCGAGGGCAGGCATCCCGGCACAGTTGCCGCCGAGTATCACATAATCCAAGGCAGACCAGCACTCAAGGCAGACGCTATCCTTGCTCGATTCCAATCGGCAGGAGGCAAAGTCGAGTGGCAGGATTACACAGACACGAAAGTGTCAGGCACATTTAGTCACCCAGCAGGAGGTTCACTCTATGTGGACTGGGACATGGAACGCGCAAAAGCCGCAGGACTCGGAGGCAAGGATAACTGGAAGAAGTATCCAAGGCAGATGCTCCGCGCCAGAGTGGTCAGCGATGGGGTTCGCGGGGTGTATCCTGCCGTGCTTCAAGGGTTCTACACTCCAGAGGAAGTTCAGGACTTTGTTTCTGCTCCAGCCGCAAACGCACCTGTTGCAGTATCTGCCACACCTGTGATCGAGGATAAGCCGAAACCCGTAAAGAAAATCAAAGATGTTGCTCCTGTTATCGAAGCGGAAGTAATCGAGGCGACTCCTGAACTTGCGGAAGACAGAAGCTGGACCGCGCCTATGGAGGCATCGCTCGGAGCGGAAGAGAATGCCGTTAATGCATTCCTCGCAACCAAGGGGCAGATCGATGCTGGGCAAACATGGCGCGACCTTCCAGACGCAACCTATCGCCAGCGCATCATAGCGAATCCTGAAGGATTCGTGAAAGCCGCAACCGCTACAAAGGAGTAATATGATTCGGCATTCAGCACTTCCCAAACTGCAAAAATGCCCATGCTTTGAATCCGCTGGGGGGACATCCCCAGCGGCAAGCAGGGGGACAAAGATCGACTCTGTGATCCGCCGAACACTTCAAGGCGAGGACTGCATGGCAGAACTCTCCGCAGAGGATCAAGAGGCGGCAAAGCGAGGCGTCGAGATGGTCAAGAGCTTGGTTCCTGAAGGAACGGAACTCGAAACCCGCGAATCCGAACTTTGGGTAAAAACTCCCGGCATGGATCATGTAGGGACTGAAGACATTCGCGCCCAGAAGATTCGCGTCTCGTTCGATGTAAAGTCAGGTCAGGTATACGATTACGAGGCTCAAATGGGGGCATATGCGCTCGGCAACATGACTAGGTTCTTTGAGCCAGAGTGGACTTGCTATTTGTTATTCGTTGACCAAAATCGAGTTGTTGAGCATAAGTTCACGATGGATTCGGCTACAGAGTTGGTCGATTCGATCATTAAAGCATACAATGATCCAGATAAAAAGCCTGTAAGCAATTCATATTGTGGCTGGTGTGCCAAGAAAAATACCTGCCCACAGGTTGTTAAGCCTACCGAGCAGACCCTGCGTGTTGTGAATAACGAGGTATCAATTGATACCCTGAAGGCGCAACTCGCGGAACCAGAGAAGCTGGGCAAGTTTCTAAAGGCTTGCAATATCTTTAAAAAAGAACTCTGGGACTGGGCGAAGGAGGAGGCTAAAGCCAGACTGGAGCGAGGCGAAGAGGTTCCGGGCTGGAGGCTTTCAAAGGTCAAAGGTGCTGAACAATACACTCCAGACGAAGTTGCTACTGCCGCTCAAACGACAGGCGCAACATACAAAGAAGTGGCTGAACTCTATGGCAACATTGGCGCAGAGGATTTCCGTAAGTGGGCAAACGCTCGCGATTATTTTCCTCTGCCAGAAGATGCCGTTCGCAAACCCGAAACAACCAAAATGCTTGAATCAAAGAAATGAGTGAGAAATATAATGAGTTTATGGGGTTTGAGCTTCGTTGTCTGCCAGCGCACCAAGATGACTGCATGAGATGGGACTACGAGGTGCGGATCGGCGATAAGTGGCACACAGTCATACCTGAAGGGCTGGGATGGCGCAGGGAAGAAGCACTAGAGTCTTTAGTTAAAATCCTATCTAATAAATTAAATAAATATGAACCAATTAAATCTGAACTTTGAACCTATAATTGAAATAAAAGGAGATAGTATTCCTGAACGCTTTAAACGATTCCACGCCGCAAACCGCCATGTTTACGATGCTCTGGTCAATCTCGCTCGCCAGTTTCGGCAACGCCGGGGGGACAGCAAGATCGGTATTGGAATGCTGTACGAGGTCTTGCGGTGGAACTATTACATGACCACCGAATCAGAAGACGATTATAAGTTGTCGAACGATTTCCGGGCTTGCTACGCTCGTTTGATTATGTCGCAAGAACCAGACTTGAAAGGCATCTTTCAGACTAAAAAAAGCATAGCAGATGAGTGAGATGATTAATAAGATTATAAATACCAATTTATGTTGTGAAGAATTCTATCTTGACATAAATGAAATATTAGAAATAAAAGATGAATCGGCTATTCCTCCTGATGAGTATGCAAATACCGGGTCATTAATAAATGTTTTATCTAATTGTATTATTAAATTAACAAAAAAACAACAATTTGTCATTGTTAAAAGGTTTGGATTGTTTGGATACAATATTGAAACAAGTGATACGATTGCAAAACAGTTAGGTTATAAAAACAGAAATAGTGTATTGAATATCGAAAAACAAATAATCAGGAGATTGGGTCATCCAGCTTTTAAATTAACAGAATTAATAAATGAAATCTAAATCACCCGCTTTTCAATTCTACCCACAAGATTTCCTTGTTGGTTCCGCCATGCTCTCGGCAGAGGAAACGGGCGCATATATTCGCCTGCTTTGCTATAGTTGGACACATGATGGATTGCCTGACGATGACGCACAACTTCAACGATTGGCAGGATGCCATGGCAATGCCATCGCATCGATTCGGCATAAGTTTGGCATATGCGACGATGGAAGGCTTCGCAACGATAGGCTAGAATCTATTAGATTTAAGCAAAAAGAGTATCGTGACGCTCAAAAAGCCAATGCAGAGAAAAGATGGCAAAAACAGCAAAAAACTAATACTTCTATGCCACCGCATATGCCACGGGATATCCCATCGCATATGCCATCGCATATGCCATCGCATGAATCTGGCATACCAATTGGCATATGCCAAACGGATGCTCTTCATACTTCAAACTTCGTTAACACAATAGCTGACGCTATTGTTACCCCTTCCAAGGCGGAAGGGGCGGAAGGCGAAGATGCCATGGCATTGCC
>Ga0208485_1000471_pt1 | contig 11883 bp, 13 predicted proteins | sample LakMenEpi27Jul12_FD_150707 | JGI IMG/M metagenome (GOLD analysis project Ga0208485, IMG submission 150707) | Freshwater microbial communities from Lake Mendota, WI - 17JUL2012 deep hole epilimnion (SPAdes) | ecosystem: Environmental > Aquatic > Freshwater > Lentic | place: Lake Mendota, Madison... | reverse complement strand
CTTAACTTCTAATTGGCCAGATAATTAGCCTTTAAAGACTCCGATAACTGCAATTATCAATAGCGCAACAAAAGAAAGTTTCTTCCAAGATCTTTTATTTTTATGAATTTCTTCATCACTAAGACGCTTCTTCTCTCGAAGGTCATCTTTCCAATCTTCATCGTTATACATAGGTATAAGAGAGTACAAGGTTTCTAGGCCTACTATCTAGTAGGAGTGATGAATAAAAGCTTTCCCCCATCAGTTGTGGCCACTAATTCACCTGTTGGAAGGACCTCTAAGTCTCTGAGGCGCTCATTAACTAAATGAGTGTGAATTTTACCTACGTTACTTGGACTTTGTAATTCAATAAAGATTAAAGATTGCGAAGCTAGAGTTCCCATCACAATGTAATTGGATAGATCCCCCCAAACGCTGTTTTTAGGAAGTAAAACTAGTTCTGTGGGTGCAACAGAGGGGCTCCATTGGTATATCGGCTCTTGATAACCGACATGCGTTCCTGTTTTCGCCGGTATTACGTAATCACCAGAAGTGTAGGGTTTCCCATAGGTAACAAAAGGCCACCCATAGTCTTTGTTAGCTTCAATAAGATTTAATTCATCCCCGCCACGCGGGCCATGCTCAGAGATATAAAGATTGTTTCCAACTTTAATGATTCCTTGTGGATTCCTATGTCCCCTAGAGATTTGAACTATTTTATTCTTAGAAATCTTAAAAACTCCACCCAGATAGCCACGCGCAGAGACCTGATTGATACGACGAAAACCTAGGTCACCAGTTGTCAGATATGCACTCTTAGCACTCAATATTTCAATTCTGCCTGCTGCGTGTTGTACAGCGCCAATTGGAACACACGGCTTTCCTTGGAACCATCTTTCACGTTTTGTTATTGATTTCTTCTCAAGATTTAAGCTATAGCGAAAAACCACCAATCTCACACAGTTCTTTGCGCCATTTAGTTGCGGATAAGAGATCAGAACATCGATGCCCTTAACGTCCTGTTTTAATACTGCTATATCTGTTGGACCAAAACGAGAGTCTCGGATTCGCTCAGATTGGCTATAAAGCTCTCCAATTAATTGCAATGATGAATCTTTGTAACGATAGAGAAGATTTCCAGCACTTCCTCCTCCTAAGAGTAATGATCCATCACTTAAAACCGCAAGGGCTGCTCCTCTTGAAGACTCAACAAGAGTTTCATCGATATTTTGGCTTTCAATAGATAATTTCAATTCCCCTTCACTTGCTACTGCAAGAGCAAAGACCTGGGGAAAAGCGAGAATGAAGACTAGAGCTATGCGTGGGAGTGCGGAGATCACGCGATAACTTTATACTGAGACTATGACATCAGATAGTCGTATTTCTGCGGGAACCTTACTAATTGCCGGTGTTACTGGTTTTCTGGCCTCATTTATTTTAACAATTGATAAATTCAAAGTTTTAAAAGATGCAGGCTTTACTCCATCCTGCAATATAAATGCCAGTTTAAACTGTAAAAGTGTGATGCTTTCAGAACAAGCAGAGGTCTTTGGGTTTCCTAATTCCTTAATTGGAATTGCAACATTTGCAATAATGATAGCTTTGTCTGTCGCTATGTTTTTGCAAGTTGAGTTTCCAAAGCTATTTTGGCAGCTTCTCGTATTAGGGACCGCGCTGGCAGTTGTATTCTGCCACTGGTTAGCATTCCAAACTATTTTTGAAATTGGTGCACTGTGCCCTTATTGCATGGTTGCTTGGGTAGCGACGCTACTGGTTTTTTCTGTTGGCCTTCGTGAGTTGCTACAAAAAAGAAAAGAATTAGTCACTAATGAGTCTGAAAAGGTAGCAATCGAAACTATTGCTAATTGGATGTTGCCTCTTCATATTCTCTGGGCAACACTTTTAGTTGGCGCAGCATTTCTTGGTGTTTAGTTAATTTGAAGAGCTAAATTGCTTATAGGTAAGAAAGTACTGATAAGTGGCTTTGAGCCATTTGGTGGATCTCATTTAAACTCCTCACAGCTTGTATTGGAGGCAATTTCCAAAGAGAGTCTCTCAGGGCTGGAGCTATCTGCAGTAATTCTTCCTGTCGAGTTTGATAAGGCAGCAAGAGTCCTGCTCTCTAAAGTTAAGGAGGTCAATCCAGAGATAATCATCTCTTTTGGACAGGCTGAGGGCAGAAAGGCGATAACTCCAGAGAAGATTGCAATCAATCTTGATTCTGCTCGAATCCCTGACAACGCTGGGGAGTTGAGAGTAAATAAAGTAATTGTTGAGGCAGGCGCAGATGGTTATTTCAGCACTCTACCTATAGAGAAGATGGTTGAAGCCGTCAAAGAGTGCGGGCTAGATGGTGAGATCTCACTATCTGCTGGAGCATTTCTCTGTAATCACACTTTTTACCATCTCCAACATCAACTTCTTGAAAGCGGAGTTAAATCTGGCTTTGTTCACCTTCCATTAGTGAATGAGCAGATAGCCCAATATCCAAATCAACCTAGCTGGGCATTGAAAGATCTCGTTCAAGGCGTTAGAGCAGCAATTCTAAGCACTTTATGATGAAAACTTATCCCTTAACTCACTATCGAAGTAAAGACTCATAGAATAATTGCCTAATGAGCGAACCTCGTTTAGTAATTCATGCAGGATTCCACAAATCAGGGACTACTGCTCTGCAGGAATCCTTTGATTCTCAAAGCCTTGAGTTAAAGCAAAATGGAATTATCTATCCAAATATTGGAAGAAAAGCTCATCATCGGATTGCTTGGGCTTTATCTCAAAGAACATGGGGCTGGAATAAGAAAGGCGGTGAGAAAACTTCTAAGAAAGAATGGACTCGTCTAGTAAAGGCTATTAATGCAGATAAATCTGAAACCGTATTACTCAGTAGCGAATTCTTCTCAGAGCTGGATATAGAACAGATACAAACAATCTTTAATGAGATCAAAGGAAGAAGAATTGAAGCGCTCTTTACCGTCAGGCCTCTGGTAAAGCTTCTTGGCTCTTCTTATCAACAATATTTAAAATATGGGCTTACGGTAGATTATGTGACCTGGCTACACTCAGTACTAGATAAACCCGGCGAGTCAAAGATCAATCCAACTTTCTGGATGCGTCATTTTCATGGGCAGGTGGTTACAAAGTGGGTAAAAGTCTTAGGAACAGGAAACGTAACTGTACTAATTGTGGACGAATCAAAACCAGAATTTCTCTATGACTCAATAAATCAATATTTAAGGCTACCCAAAGACTTTATCAAGCCTCAAAAAATAGGTAGTAACCGTTCCCTTAATCTCGCGGAAATATCCCTACTTATAGAATTAAATAAACAATTTCCTAAAGACAGAACCTGGAATGAATATGAAATCTTTATCAGGGATGGATATATAAGGCGATTAACTGATGAAATTAAGTCTCCAAGTGATTCAGCTAAGTTACTAACTCCTAGATGGGCAATAGAAAAGGGCAATGAGATCGGAGCGCAGAATAAAAGTGAGCTCGTAGCAAGCGGAGCAACAATCATCGGAGATATCAATACTTTAGATTCAGCATTGGTGCCCGAGGGAGATCCGGTATATCCAACAGAGATATCGATAGCGCATATTGCTCAAGCAATGCTGGTTTTTAATAAGGATTTAATCAAGAGGTTACCGTTGAGCTGGATTAGAAAGAATTTAGTTAAACGTTATCGGAGAAAGTTGCGAGTACAAATTTCTCGTACTCGTAATCAGATTTAGACCAACCCTTTATTTGCCCTCTCTAAATCTGCTTGGAAATCAACTTCAACAGCAAACAAATCAGAAATATCTACAGGTTCTAGTTTAATACCTGCTTTCTCTATGGCTAATTCAAGGCCTCGTTCGAAGTAGTCATTATCAGCGCACTCCTCAAGATGGTTAATTACAGCTGCTTTTTCACCCTTACCGATAAAATTAATCCCCACTGCTTCGCCTAAGGCATTGACTACTTGCTTGGATAAAGAGTTAATATTCCCATTTGAATCTACGGTGTATTTAATTTCCTCATCAGATGTTGCTGAAGTATTCACACATACAAAGGATTTCTCCTCACGCATGCGTGATTGAACGCGCTCGAGAACTCTTGGATCAAAAACTACATCGCCATTTAACCAGAGAACTCCGCTTTCTTGGGATGCACGAAGCGCCTTAAGAAGACTCTTTGATGTATTTGTTTGATCATAAACTTCGTTATAAATAAAGGCTGCATTTGGGTGAGCCTCCATAATCATTTCCATCTTGAATCCAACTACGATTGTTACGCGAGCTTCTCGCCCAAAGACTTTCTCAACATTTTCTAATTGTTGGGCCATAATCGAGCGACCATCAGCTAAGGGGGTAAGCGGCTTTGGCCATGGTTTTCCAAGACGGGTGCCCATTCCAGCCGCAAGAATCACAACTTGAAGGGTCATAGATTTATACTACAGGAAATGGATAAATCCCTTACCTCTCTCGTTGTTACCTCTTCAACAAAGGTCAGAGAAATCCTTGATAGTTTCAAAGCTTTAGATAGCGACTTACTACTCTTAGATCAGAATTCAATTATTGCGCAACCACATTTAGAACTCCTCACTGATTATCCAAGAAGCGCCTCAGTAGCTCTTGTCTCAACCCAAAAAAATGGCGACACATTGGTTCGTCAAAATCGGATTGCTAGCGCTTCATCAAGTTCACATAAAGTCACAATTGGTAATCGTAATTTTGCAGGTGCTATTCGAATCTCTCAGAGACAACGAGATGAGGTAATAAAGGCATTAGAAGGTGCGGCCAATTCTGAACTATCTGGTAATGCGATAGATCTGGTCTTGGTTGCATTAACGAGAGCTAGAGTGCAAGTTGATGCTGCTGAACTTTGGGCAGCACCTTACGCGCGTAGCTCCGATGATTTAGTAAAAGACAATGTTAAAGGTGAGCTTGCTAATTTAAACATGGGTAAATTGCGGCTTAAGATGGCAAATCGAGCAAATGATGGGTTTTACTCCGTATTTTTCTTACGTAAGTTTTCTAAGCTTTTAACTTGGTTAGCGGTAAGAGTTAATGCAACACCGAATCAGGTGACTTTAATATCTTTTGCAATTGGTCTCTATTCAGCATTTTGTTTTACAAAAGGAACTTTTTCTCAAACTTTACTAGGGGCAGTATTACTACAGCTAAGCATCATTGTGGACTGTGTTGATGGAGAGCTAGCGCGCTACACCAGAAAATTTTCCAAATTAGGCGCTTGGCTTGATGCCGTGACAGATCGAGTCAAGGAATACATGGTGTTTCTAGGACTTGCTATAGGTGCTGAGAAATCAGGGCAAGATTTATGGATCCCGGCATTAGTGATGATGTTGATACAAACCTTTAGACATCTTTCAGACTACAACTTTGCTCGCTCAATAAAGCAGCGAGCTGAAGAGCAATTCTTAGCTCCAATCGATTTCTCGGCCGATTTTGATGGAGTTATTCCTTCAGAACGTGAACCTAAAGGCCGCCTGCGTTATTGGTTAGGCAAAATTATCCAATTCCCAATAGGTGAGCGTTGGTTGGTAATCAGCGCTAGCGCTGTGATTGGTGGGGCAAGTTTCACATTCACAGTAATGCCGATATTAGCTTTCATATCTGCCTTAGTCGTTTTTCGTGGTCGAACCATCCGCACTCTTAAAATGCAGAAGGAGCGAAGTCGAGGAATATTGATAAGCGCTCAACAAGATTCTCTCTTTGTAAGACTCGCATTTCTGAAGAGGTTCGACTGGATTGAACCCTCTTTCTTACGAGTAATTGAATTTGCTCTTTTGTTTTGGATTTTCATAATCAATGAGCAGATAAATATGGTCTCATTTATTATTTTCTTTGCCCTCGTCTTTCACCACTATGACAACCTTTATCGCTCGCTTCAAAATGAGAAGAAGCCAATCTGGCTCTCAAGTCTTGGATTATTTATCGAGGGGCGATTACTGGTTCTAGCAATAGCTGCATTCAATGGTCGGAGTTTGGATTACTTTGCCTGGTATTTTTCAACACTATTCTTAGTAATTTCCTCTGTGCAATGGGTTTTAAGTCATAGAGCCAATAAGGTTGGATAATGATAGATAGGCCGAAGAATCCGACGATTGCACAGATTCGAGAGATTTCCCAGCCAACCTCAGTCACTGGGAGAGCCAATGCGGAGCATTGGGTTGCCGATCTCTATTTACGCAAAGTTTCACCTTACTTAACAAGGCTTCTACTAAAAACTCCAATAACAGCCAACGGAGTGACATATTTGATGATTGCAACAGGTCTATCTATAAGTGCTGCATTACTAATCCCTGGCTATCAAGGTATTTTGCTAGCTCTTTTTCTTTCTCAACTGCAGATGCTCTGGGATTGTTGTGACGGTGAAATCGCCAGATGGAAAAATACTCAATCCCCTAAAGGCGTCTTCTTAGACAGAGTTGCGCACTATCTAACTGAAAGCTTGATTCCTATTGCATTTGCACTTCGACTTTCAGGTTGGCCCGAAAATGAAATTTCTGACTGGAGGTTGCCTTTTATTGCAGCTTTGATCTCCGTAGCAATCTTGCTAAATAAAGGATTTAATGATGCGGTTCATGTATCGAGAGCTTTTGCTGGACTTTCAAAACTAGGAGATAGTAAAGAAATTGGTAACCCTACAAAAACCTGGCTAAGAATTCTTAAATTACCCTTCAAAGTCTTTGCTGTTCAACGCCTATTTCACTCTGTTGAAATGTCTATAGTTATAGCCATCTTTGGCAATAATCCTGCATTGATTGAAGTAGGCATTTTTGTGGCCATCTTTGTAACTATCGGTCACCTAATTTCCATTTTAGGCTCAAGAAAGCTTGATGGAATACGAGAAACCAAATGATTGCTATCGCTAAGGAGATGATTAGTGGGTTTCGTTATCTATTCCCTCGAGGCAAATTTCGCATTGTATTAATTGCTTTATCGTTACTTGCAGCGACAATCTCTGTTTCTGAACTTCTTGTTATGAAAATCTTTGCAACTTTAGTTTTGAACGAGGAAGAATTCACTCGAGAGTTTTTAGGATGGGCAATTGCAGGATTTTTTCTCTTCTTTATTCTGACCAGGGTAAGTCAATATTTCCAGAGAAGCTATCGAGTCAAAGCCTTCGCCAGGTCCTTCAGAGCAGCTAAAAAAGATCGCACTGCGAAGGAGGAAAATAGAGAGTGGGCGATGGCCTTTGAACTGAGCAATATTCTTAGTTTTGCCACCCAATTAATAGCAATAATTACCTTCTTTTTCTTCCTAGACCCACTTCTAGCACTGATAAACACCTTAATATTAATTGTCGTACTGCAGGCTTTGGGCTGGATATTTAATAAGCAGATAATGGTTCAAAAAGATCTTGTAATAAAGAATCAAAAGAAACGGATAAAACCTGAGAAACGCTACAGTGCAAGAATAAAAGCGGGAGAGTCAGGGGCACTTATTTCCAGCGCAGGAACGCTAGTCCTTCTCGCTTCACTCTTATATTTAAGCGTAGATTCACAGATAAGCCCAACAAATGCTCTAATCGTATTTCTTGGAGCGCGGCTACAGAATTCTGTAATCTCTAATACTTCACGTTCATTAATGCGTTATGCAAAGTCAAGTGCGCGAATTGATTCAGATGATGACTTTGAATGAAGTAACCCTAACAATTGCTTACTCAACATTAACTAAGCGCTTAGGCAATATCCAATATTCAAAGAGTAGCTCTGATCGAGAAATCATTGTCCTAGTACAAAATCCAGATGAGAGTCATTACAACACTGAAAAGTTACAGGGGAAATTAGTTGAATTAAAAAGCAAGGGTGTAGCTAAGAGTAGAAATGCGGCAATCCAGTACGCATCAGGAAAGTATCTGATTTTTGGAGACGACGACATTACTTTTGTGGAAGAAGGAATACAAAAGTGCATTTCCTACTTTGAGTCGCACCCTGATTGCTCCATAATTATGGCTCAAACATCTGATGAGTATGGAAAACTTCGTAAAACTTATCCAAAAAAAGCACATAAGTTGAGTAGATTTAATTCTGCCAAGGCGGCAACTTATGAACTCATGGTAAGAATTGAATCGATAAGAAATGCCGGAATAAAGTTTGACGAGAATTTTGGCGCAGGAGCAGATAACTACCTCGGAGATGAGTACATTTTCATTGCAGATTCCATAAAAAAAGGGCTTAAAGGGGTATTTCTACCAATCAAAGTAGCAATACACCCATCTGAAAGTTCTGGGAGTGCTTGGGGAACTCAGAGGGATCTAAAGGCCCGCGCCAAGGTTTTTAGTCGAGTATTCGGCCCAATGGCACCATTTTTTCGGACGCTATTCCTTATGAAATCCCAACTCTTTAAATTTCGAAAAGGGCGAGTGGGAATACTCAATTCACTAAGGTTCATAATCGGGCGATGAAAGTTTTTGCCCATCGCGGATTTAGTCATAAGTATCCCGAGATGACACGAATTGCCTATCAAGCAGCTATCGAGGCTGGTGTTGATGGTTTCGAATGCGATGTTCGCTTAACAAAAGACAAGGAAATTATGTGTTTCCACGATTCAGACACCAAGAGAATCACGGGAAAGCGCAAACTTGTGTCACGTGTAAGTGCTGAAGAATTAATCAGAGATGCCAATGCAATGAGGTTGGAAGAATTGCTAGTCATGGCAATTGAAGCCAAAAAGGATTTATTAATTGAATCCAAACATCCAGTGTTAAGCAGTGGCGAAATAGAATATAGAACAATGGATTTGATAAACAAATATAGGCAAGAAATAGACAGAGCAGGAATAGATGTAGTTATCATCTCATTTTCCTTCTGGGCCGTGCGACGAGTAAAGAAGAGAGATGCCAAGTGTGCAAAGGTCATTCGATATGGCATCAGTGCGTTATTTGCAAGATATGAATATGTTGCAATCAAAAAAACTACCCTAAGACGTTACCCCTTTTTGATAAATCTAATGAGAGCGAAGCGAATATATGTTTGGACCGTCAATTTAAAAGAAGACCTAAAATGGCTCAAAAGCAGAGAGATTTATGGAGTGATAACTGATCGTCCAAAGCGGGCTCTTAAAATCCTAAAAAACTAGATCTCTACCGCTCATCTTCTTGTGCTCTAGCCAATCTCTGTGAAATATAGACAGGTATGAGCGACAGCAAGATAACAACAGTGGCAACAACATTTACTACGCTTGCTTGATTAGGCCTTCCAACTTCCTTCAAAATCCATAATGGCAAGGTGTCAACCCCTGGTGGAGCTGTAAAAATTGTTACTACGACTTCATCGAAACTTAGAGCAAACGCTAAAAGCGCTCCTGCAGCAAAAGAAGTTCTGAATTGAGGAAAAGTTACAAGTCTAAATGTTTGCCATAAGCCAGCTCCAAGATCTGCTGAAGCTTCTTGAAGGTTAGGGTTCATCCGGCGCAAACGTGCAAAAACATTATTAAAAACCATGACAATACAAAAGGTTGAGTGCGCCACAATCATTCCAAAGTAGCCAATATTAAATCCCATAGGCGTAAGGAAATTAGAGTAAGTATTACTAAAGGCAACACCTGTCACAACTCCAGGAAGCGCAATGGGTAGAACAATCAAAATATTCACAGTGCCTTTACCAAAAAAGGAGAAGCCTTTCATTGCAAAGGCAACAAGCGTTCCAAGTATTGAGGCAATAACCATAGCTCCAGTTGCTACAAGAACTGAATTAAGAAGTGCATCTCTAATTGGTTGATAACTTCTAGCGAACTCCCACCACTTAATTGAAAAGCTTTCAATAGGCCAGCCTGAAATCTGCGACTCATTGAAAGAATTTAGTATTAAGACCATTAACGGGGTATACATAAAAAATAAAATGAATAGCACAACGCCGCCAAGTGCTACTCGGGTTAATCTCGACAGCCTTAACATCTACATGCGCTCCAAAGATCCGGTACGCCTTGCCACCATTAGATAGATCACGACAAAAGCAATTGGAATCATGGAATATGCGGCAGCAACTGGGGGATTAAGGTTGATATTTGCAGCAATAATGCTTCCGATCATTTGCGTTGCTCCACCTGTGAATCGAGCAGCAAGATAATCACCTAAACTCAGAGAAAAAGTAAAAACAGATCCAGCAATTATGGCTGGAACAATAAGCGGAATGACAACCCGGTAGACGGTAGTAAATCCTTTAGCTCCCATATCACTTGATGCGTCGAAAAGATTTGGTGGAATCTGGCGGATAGCGGTGTATACCGGAAGAGCCATGTAAGGAAACCAGAGATATGTGAGGGTCAAAATAACGATTGGAATTGAGAATCCAGGCCCGCGAATACCCAGCGGAGCCATCAACCAATTAAAGAAACCTTCTTCTGTAAAAACTAGTCGCATAGCAATGATTTTTACTAAGTAACCGGCCCAAAGTGGCAGAGTTATTGCTACAGCGAGAATATTTCTGAGCCAAGGCTTAGCAATCTTTGCCATGTAGATACCAAGTGGCACAGCTAGAAGTACACAGATAGCAGTTACCGATAGAGCTATAAAAAGAGTACGAATTGATGTTGCAATATAAGCAGGGACTGTGAAAACCATTATGAAGTTCTCTAGATTAAAACCAGGGCTAACTCTTGATGTAAAAGGATCTACATTCCAAAAAGCTGTTATTAGTAAAAGAAAAAGTGAGACTATGTAAACGCCAACAATCCATGTCATTGGAAGAGACAAGAGAGAAATCAATCTAACCCTTGGCTTTCTTAGAAAGAAGGAAGAGATTGGTCGACTGCCCCTATAGCCTGATTTTGTTGACATATTTTTTTGATTAGTTTGTGTGGGAGTCGATTACCCGACTCCCACACAACATTTATCAACCTTTAACGGTTGCCCAGGCGTTAGTCCACTCTTGGAAGCTAGTGCACTTAACATCTTTTCTACCATCAACGCAGGTTTCAATTGGAGTTGTCCAAGGCCAAATTCTCTTGAAGAACTCTTCATCTTCTGCAAAGAAGGTATCGCAGTGAGCTTGAGCCTCAGGGCTGGAAGCGCAGTATGCGACGTTGGCTGGTGCCATACCGAAGTTAACAGCGATAGCGCCATTTACCTCTGGCTTGCTGGTGTAATCCATCCAAGCATAGGCACAGTTGATGTTCTTAGTAGTTGAGCTAACCAACCATGAATCAAACCAACCAGTTGAACCTTCAACTGGAAGTGTTGTCTTTAGGTTGTCTTTAGCAGCGAACTTACGAAGAACTTCCCATGAAGTACCAACCACAGTATTGCCACCAACGAATGAAGTTATCTGAGCAACTGGATCTGACCAGTACTCGCCAATAACTTGATTCTGCTGCTTCAATAGATCGATAGCAGCAGCTAACTGTGTTTCATCTAGAGCGTATGGATTCTGAATACCTAGCTCTGGCTTGTGATACATCAAATAAACTGCAGCATCAGCAATATAGATAGGTGCGTCGTAAGCAGTGATCTTGCCTTTATAAGGAGTGTTTAGCTCCCAGACAACATCCCAACTCTCTGGTGCTCCACCTGTTACTTCTTCATTGTATTGAAGCAGGTTAGCGCCACGACCAATAGGAACACCGTAAGGCTTTCCATTTACTGTGTCGTAAATATTTCCCTTCATACCAGCGGCAATGTCATCGCTGAAGTTTGGAATTAGGTCAAGATTTAATGGTTGTACGTCGCCACCGACAATAAGTCTTAGAGCGGCATCACCTGATGCAGAAACGATGTCATATTGACCAGTTCGCATCAAGGTAACCATTTCATCGCTGGTACCTGCAACGCGAGGATTTACTTTGCATCCGGTATCAGCTGTGAATTTATCGGTCCAGGCTGGTTCAACAAAGCCTGACCAGTTAACGATATTTAATTCGCCCTCAAATTCACCCATTGCTTCATGCATTGGGA
>Ga0208485_1000464_pt1 | contig 11940 bp, 1 predicted proteins | sample LakMenEpi27Jul12_FD_150707 | JGI IMG/M metagenome (GOLD analysis project Ga0208485, IMG submission 150707) | Freshwater microbial communities from Lake Mendota, WI - 17JUL2012 deep hole epilimnion (SPAdes) | ecosystem: Environmental > Aquatic > Freshwater > Lentic | place: Lake Mendota, Madison... | reverse complement strand
CCAATCCTTTATGGCTAACTATCCAACTGACATCAAAATCACTGATACAGAACTACTTCTTTGCATAAATAGACTAAGACGTGCGGAAGATAGACAACCACTGATCCACCTTCCTCTTCCATACTCTTTCTTGTCTGACGAACAACGTTATAACGTTTACAATAGATACGATTCAGAGTATCGTATTCATTTGAGAGACAAAGCAAGATTCCTTGACTACAAGTTTCAAATCATACTCAATAAGACCGAACACAAGTTGTACGTTCACAATAAAGCTAGAGTATCAAGGGATCAACCTCAAATTCATTTCCTTCCATTCAAAAATATCGCGACACAAGACGTCAAGTACTACTTTCCAAATAGTAGACTCACACAGGCTCAAAAAGTCTTTGTAACCGATACTGATTGCAAATACATCACTTCGGTCATCCAGGTAACATCTGGAAGAACGTCTCAAATACGTGCATCGCACACGTTCCACTTGTCCATTTCATTTAACGAACCATTGATAACATTTGATCCACCAAGAAGTTCATCTCCAGAGTATTTCACTCCTCAGTCCTCAATCGGCTCTGTCCAAACTCTAGAAAGTAGCACTGAACTTCCTCCGATCCTAATCAAAGATAACTCATTACCAAGAGTCTATCCTGACTTATCAGACATCTTTGAAATCAAGATGAGCTCTCCATCAAAAAGGAGAACACCTTCTCCACTAAAAAGATCACATGGTTCCGCAACTCCATCTCGAGACACTACTCCTAATCCGCCGATAACTCCTCACACGGTAGAGTTTAGCCCTTCCAAGTTAGCGGCTGCGCTTGAAAAGGCAAACATCACTGGTTACAGAGACCAGTCAACGCTCCAAAGTAGTACAGAGACTCTAGCAAATCCTTTATGGAAACAGCATCAGGTGGAGGAATTAAAACATCCTCCATCCACCCTGGGAGCGATACCAAAAGGTACTCGCACCCAAAGACAGTCTGATCCACTAGCAAAACCAAATTTCTATAAACCAGACGATGCTAAAGACAGAATGCTAGAAGAAGCTCATAAGGCCACTCAGTTGTTAATTCAACAAAACACTGAACTCCGCAATAACATCATCATGATGAGATTGCAATGCGATGAATTGGCCCTTAAACAGAGAGAGTCTCCGCAAAAGACAACTCCTTTTCCGAGTCCAACTCCTCCTCTGACACCTCGAGAAATTACTCCAATCCAACTCGATCCTCCTAGAATTCCAATTCCAGGAGGAGGCAAATCTTCCAGTCTTATTGCCTTTACCCCACCAAAACTATCGAGTGCTCCAGTTTCAACATCGAATTCGCCTGTTCAATTCAGACCTCCAAAACTAACAGGGTTAACAGAAGAAAACGAGGTCAAACGATTAAAACAAGAAATGGCCCAACTAGCAGCCCAATTTGGCACGCTAAAGATCAAAATGGCTCAAACAGACAAAATAATTGAGTCATCAAAGTTGACGGATGTTGAAAAGAAGGCCTTAGACAAAATAGCAAAAAAGGTCGCTCCTGAAGCCTCAACTTTGATCTACGCATTAGCAAAACCTGCAAATCTGATCCCAGAAACAGAAGTCAGAGAACCCAGATTTTTAGCGATCCTAAAAGGACACGCAGCAATTGCAACACTGGGTACTTTTGATCCTGACAAAAACTCTAGAGCTGATTTCAGAGACATATGGGACAGAATCCTAAATTATACTAAAAACTATAAGATGTACGAGCATGAGTATGTTGACCTTCTCATGACAGTCATGAAAGGATCAGCAGCAACCATCTTAAATGGTATGATTAGAGAATACAAGGGAGATTTAGAAACCATCATTGAAGCCATTCAAGACATTTACATTCCTCAACACACGATCTATGACGACGTAGAGGAACTCAATAAGTTTAAGAGACTCCCTAATGAAAACATCAAATCCATGATGAGAAGAGCTTCAATGATAATCGAAAAGCTCAAACCTACCTGTACGGAAGCCGCATGGCCCGACAGAAAATACCACCTACTACTTACTCTTCTTAAGCAACTAATAGACAAGAAAACTTTCAAACACTTGCATAGTAAAGAATTAGAAGCAGCTCAGATAGGTACACAGATGGACATGAAAGAAATCATAATGATAGTTGCTCTGTACGAAGCCACACACGAGCTCATTCCTAGAAATGAGACAGGTCTCGTATACAACATCAATTCGTTACAAGTCATGAATTGCCCTGACCCAACAGCGAAAGAGATAGAGAAACTGCAGTTACAGATAAACTCCCTCATGCCCAAAAAGCCAAGAATGGATAGCAGGCCAAACCCTTACCAAAGACCTTCAACCGGAGGGTTGAAGCGTACGCATCAGGGTACTCAGAGGAACTCTCCTTTCACATCCTCTCAGGCCTCATCAACTTCATCCTTTCCAAAGGCTCCTTTTCCAAACACGCAACGCCGGGGTAACGGAATGCGTGACTTCAAGAGCAATTCAATAAGCTCTCAAGGGTCAAACAAATCCTTCAATGGAATTTCCAAATGGATAAATTCGAACCAGTCTGGTTCCTCAAATTCCTCACGACCAATTCTGTCAGCAAACAAATGGCGTGAGAGTAGATCCAAATCTCGCGAACGATCCAGACCTTCTCAGAGTCATGGGAACAATTATTCCTATCCACTCAATTTTAGACAATCGAGATCTTACTCCAGATCTAAATCCAACGATAGATATCGTAATGGATATGACAGGCAAAGAAGCACAAGTCGAGGACGTTCATCGTCACGAAATCGATACAATTATCTAAGTAAACCCAGTTACATGAATCAAGCAAGGGGTCGTTCTCTCCACAGAACTTTTGAAAAAGGACCCAATACGGTTACGATGACCTTCTATCAATGTAAACTCTGCCCAAAAACTCATCTTGCGGGCACTCCATGTAACTCGAAACAATACTAAAAATGAATTCACTGATCAACCATTCATTACGCATTCAGTTAAGTCAATGTAATTCTCTTAACGAATCCAACTTAGCTAATGTAACTTATGACAATGACAATAATGACCTAAAAATCAACCAACTGGTTGCAACAATGCACCATTTGGAAGTTACGATCTTTCATCCTAAAACCATCAAATATTTGGGAAAAACCAAAACTTTAGTAGACACAGGCTGTTCGATGACCTCGATATCATCGACCTTCTTCAATCAGTTAAACTCATTGGGTACACTAGAATTAAGTAAGCCCAGATCGAATATAACTACAACAACCTGTGATGGTTCTGAAAACGATATAGCGGGAATAACTACCCTCATGGTAGCATTCAATACCAAAGAACTTGATCGATCCTTTGGTATCCCAATTAACGTTCTAATCATTCCTAATCTACAAAGCAAAATGATCTTAGGATTAGACTTTCTAGCTTCCAAATACATGCATAAAATGACGCAAAACAAAATCTATTATGACTACAAAGGGCATATAATCTCTGAGTATTTTGATAAAACTCAATTTGAAGTTAAGAAAACACCCGATAACATTATGCTAGCTCCAAACAATTCCCTAGAAATTAAGATACACCTAGAGGCGGAACCAACTGACTACGAGTTCACGCCTCTCATCAATCTCTTAAGAATCACCCGTACTGACATTGACAAGGATATGGCCACCTTCAGATTGGTGAACGATTCGCCGTTCAATCTCCAAATCCCGGGAGACTCACCAATAATCTCAGTAAACAAGGTGGAAAATAAGAGTAATTTTGAAAACTACATAGATGACTACATGGACGACAATGAAATATTGCAGTCCGAGGCACTAATGTTAGAAAATGGCCATTATCAACCCTCATTAACCTCATTCATCGAATCTAAACCAACAATCACTGAATTTGAACTTATTGATGAACCAGGAGAAATCTCCAATGCTGAGTTGTTGAAGCAGTTTGAATTAGATCATCTGGAACCAAGGGCACGAATCCAAATGACAAAAATAATTCTCTCCTGCAAACCAGCATTTTCATTGCATAAGTACGACATCGGGAAAACAAACGTACTAGAAATGGACATAGACCTAATCAATGAACAAAGTCCAAAAATACAAAAGTATATACCCATTCCTCTACACGCGAGAGATAAAGTTAGAGATATTCTAAACCAAATGGAGAGACATGGTATAATTCGCGTATGCCACGAACCCTCTCAATATGTCTCAAACATTATGGTCATCCCTAAGAAAGACAAAGATAGTATCAGATTACTGTTTGATGGTAGACTGCTAAACTACGATACAAAACGCTTGCCAATGGCATTTGTATCCAAGCCTGAGATTCTGGGACACCTGATGGACAGAAACCATCTATCATCACTAGATTTCTCAGACGCTTTCTTTCACATTCCTTTAACAGCAAAAGCACAACCTTTAACAGCATTTTATTCAGAAACAAACAACAAACGCATGTGTTTTACCAGAGCTCCACAAGGCTTGAAAAACAGCCCTCTTTACTTAAAAATTCTCCTAGACAAAATTTTCCAAGACCTATCTGATAACTTACTATTCTACGTAGACGACTTATTAATAGCAACAAAGGGTACCCTAAAAGAACACTTCGAATTAGTAGAAGTGGTTCTTCATAGACTAATGAAAGCAGGACTTAAACTTAGGCCACAAAAACTGTTACTTGCAAGAAAACAAATTCAATTCCTCGGAATGATATTCGAACGGGACAAACTTTCAATACCAGAAGCACGCATAAAAGCATTTAAAGAACTTCCTTCACCAAAAACTGCAAAGAAATTAAAATCAGCAATTTGTGCATTCTCTTACTACAGACATTTCATCCCTGAATTCGCTACCTACAGTAGAGAACTCATGGAACTAGCAAATTTACATCCAACTCAATTTTCATTCACTTCAGATCATGAAACTCTTTTCCGCAACTTAATTGACCACATTTGCAAAAATACTTCTACTTACTTTCCCATTCCGAATAAACCATTCTACATCCAAACCGACGCATCGGTATACTGCGCCGGGGGTAGACTATATCAGTTAGATGATGCAAACAATGAAAGATTAATCGCTGCTGTCTCTCGTACCTTCACAAAAACTGAACGAAACTATAGTATATTCAAAAAGGAAGCACTTGCACTACTGTATACCCTAAGATCCATGGAATTTTTCGTTAGATACGCACCTAAATTAATTTTACTCGTCGACGCAAAAGCGCTCATTTACATAAGACTAGCAAAAGAATCGACAGGCATCCTCCTTAGATTCTCACTCGAACTAAGCAAGTATGAAGCCGATATAATACACGTACCAGGAAAAGATAATGAAATTTCAGATTTACTTAGCAGATCGCACAAGGACATTGAATCCATTCAGCAAGATATCGCTGACAATCGTACAATATCGGAAAAAGATAGCATTAGAATAGTCAGGGCTCTCACATTACCATCAGATTTTAAACTTACAAGCGATCAATTAGTCCAACTTATCGAGGGGCCTAGCCCTAGGAACGAAGCCCCTCCTAAGTCCAAAAGAGTGGGGAAAGCGGCTCCGGGTGTTAAATTTGTCAAAAACACCCCCACTACTTTATCAAATAGAAAACCAAACCTACCCAGGCTGACTAACACCAGAAGACCTGGAGTTATTTTACCAGTAAGCGCGCTAACAGAACGAAATAAGAGTCCAAAAACTACTTCTAATCAGGGTAAAGCCAAAGAACCCAAAGCTAAGTCTAGAGCGAAAGTAAAACCTCCCTCTGACAAAAACTTGCTTGACAATGACAGTACGAGAGATAACAAACAGCAGACACCCTTAGAAACAACAACCACTAGAACAAACAATTCTGAAAATTACTATAATCTTAGAAACCGTAAGGTATCTTTCGATAGAGTAATCCCTAAGAGTCGACCAGTAAATCGAATAAATGACAAACAACAAACCCGTCCATCCCAATCCAACCGGGATAATCAAAATAATGGCAATTCAGAGTTACAAACAAGTAATACGGTTAAAAGTAGGACACGAAAAAGCAGCACCTCACAAAATAAGAACAAAAATGACAAGAACAATGAAAAGAAAGACTGCGGCCCAACACCCTCTAACGTGTCACGTAAAGTTAAAACTAAGCGGGCAGTTACTGAGAAACGTCCTTGCGGTAGGGCCCTCAGTAATCAGTTAGCAGATCAAAACGGACCAGACAAATCCGACGGAAGGTTTTATCAACCTGATCCAATCGCAATTTCTAACCGTGCAAGCCATAAGAGTAGAAATCTGGGGGAAGATGAAAATTTACCACTTCCGACCCACCATAAACAGTTAGCTCCTCATATGGGTATAGACACGGAAACTCCAATAGGGGTAGATCTAAAAGGGGGATTGGTATGGTTGCGCCCATCGACAATGAACTCTCAGCAAGGTGAACCCGAGTTCATTGAAGGTAAAACGATGGCTCCACAACCACTTGACCTGGCGAGCACACCCACAGCCGAACTTGACTTCCCCACTAGCCGGGGCAACGATGCATCAGAGGATGCATCGCGTCAAGTCACGAGAAAGGCAACACGTCTGACAGTAGAGCCAGACAGTACGGCCGAAGCCCTGCGTTGCCGTGCGCGTAAGTTTAATGATAGGGATATGTCACTAGGACACAGGGGAGTGCACACCCCACCTAATGATAAGGAACTTCACTTACGTAAGCACAACCGAAACACTGAAGCTAGCGCTGCTAATGACATTGTCCCATCGCGGAGTATGCATATACCGCAGGACATTGCACATGGCACCTACTTCCCGGGGACTAACGCCGATGACTATACCTCTCGAGGTACTCTGACGCCTCCACCCCCAGGTACGATAGAAAGTGACCAAGCGAACGATTTCAAATCACACTTGCCTCACTCATATCATACCATCTCAACGGACAGCTTACTTAATAAGCAAGGTTTTCTAGGTAGTCGGGAATTCTTGACGCTCCAACTTCAGGACCAAGATCTAATTGAGCGTCAACGGGCTAATGACGAATTCCTAAAATTTGATCAGGGAATCTACTTTTATAACCATAATCTGAAAGGCAACAAACCATTATTACCACAATCTTTGGCAAGATTACTAATTAACTCACATCATTTCTCACAACCTGGTCTCCACAAATCAAGAGCACAAATAATAAGGGACATCAATAGCATCTATTTTATAAATCAAAAGACACTGAAAGAATTAGTTGACAACGATACGGGAAGTTGCCATGTTTGTCAGTTATTTGATACCGCCTCTCAATCAGAGAGAATCGGAAGTCTGCCAAGGTATGATAAACCTAGACTTTCCTGGTCATTAGACTTAATCACAGATTTACCTAAATCAGATAAGAATTTCAAAATTATACTGGTGGCAGTAGATGATTTTAGCAACTACTTGATAGCTGTTCCCCTGAAGGACACTAGCTCGATAGAACTAATTAGGGCAATAAGGAATCACATCTTTACACCGTTCGGATGCCCAAAAAGCATTCGCACGGATGAACAACCTAGCATTTACAATTCTCGTGAATTTTATGAATTTCTCAAAAGGCATTCTGTCGAACTCTTCGCAACAGCAGTAGCTTCACCTTTCTCAAACGGTCGCGCAGAAAGGCACATAAAAACCTTCAAACACAGTGCAAGAAAATACTTTTACCAAAACAATTGTATCAATCAATGGGACGAACATTTAACCTTTATTGTCAACTCTTTAAATACTTCAATCAATTCTTTCAATCACTCTCCAGAAGAGATAATGTTCGGTCAGACACTGCCTAGCAAATTAAAACTAATAGACATCGAAAGCAATGATTCTCAAGCAGAACCGTCCTCTGCAATTGACAAATTAATAGAAAGAGCCAACAAAGCTCGCACAGATTATCAAAATAGAAAGAAAATGAAAGAAGCTTCAAATGCCACTTTCAAAAACAAAACCTCAATAGACAAAAATTTCAATCTTGGAGACTTGGTACTACACAGGCAATTACAAGTAAGCACAGGCACATCTTCAAAATGGAAACCAATTTTCAATGGTCCATTTGTAATTGAAACAGTAAACAAAGACAAAACATTTTCCTGCAGAAACCTTTTAAATAACAAAGTAATCAAAGCTCATAGCACAAATCTAACTCACTACAAAATAGACCGATCTACAATCAAACTTAACTCTGATCAACTATCCAAACCAATTTTCAAACAATCCCAAAAACAAGCGATATGAAAGGTTGACTCAGTAGAAATTCACAAGTTTTGAATGGCGCGAACGTTCAAAAACTCGTTTTTAAAGCCTTAAAAAGCTCCCAAATGGCGCGAACGCTACAAATTCATCAAGTCAAAACGAAAAACTCCGAAATGGCGCGAATGTTCCTTTTATTTCGAAATTTTTTATTCCGCCTTGTTTCATCTTGATATCCACCTCGCATCCATTCCCACCTCGAGATTAAAAACTAAAAATCTCCACCTCGAAGTGACATTCTTCGAACCTTTACGGTCAAAAAGAACCAAATTTCACAAAAGTCAATCAAACTCAATTAATTACAATTGTTTAAGCCCTAAAACAAAGATTCTTTTGTCCACCAAAGACATCCACTTCATCAATCAATTTCAAAACATGGTCATTTAATATCATCAATCACATAAACAAAGAATTTCCGACATCTGTAAAACAAAAATCCACTGAGTGTGAATCAATCTATCAATTTCACCTCAGGAATTCCTATCAATAACCTTTTGATACAAATTAACACAAATCATCCACCCAGCGGTATTCAAATTTTGACAACTTAAGTTCATTTTGTGACAAACCAATCAATTTAATTGAAACAAAAACGATCCGACGCCTGTCACTCAACTCATCGCACGCCAAAAGTCGGATGCGTCAAACGACGCGCACGCGTACGCGCACACGCATCTCCGCTGTGCGACGCGCGGCAGAGTCAAACGGATCATAATACGGCCGCGCACACGCATCTCCGCTGTGACGCGAGCTACCACCTGAACACTCAAGAGAGCTTCAGAACAACTCTCGGGGTACAGGGGGGACTTTCGAAAATCCAATAAAAACCTCAAGAAGGGGTTAAGACAACAGAATGACCTTCACCCCTCAACCACTAATTGGACCAATCGAATTATTCACCTGTTGCTAACGTCCCATTGGACATTCACCCCTCATAGCAATTTTGCTTGCCCCAATTTGCTTAAAAACCCAGGAGTAGCAACAATCCTGACCATTCCATCTCCGACCTAGTTCGAGATAGAACCTCTGTCCGATTTCAATCACAATTGTCCAAAAACTAAGTTTTTCTCCAAGTTGTCCAAACAAAAGTTTTCTCCAAGTCGTTCAAACATTTCGCCAAAATTTCGTCTCCAAGCCTCAAAACCAGCATCCAACAAAGGATCGACCGCTTAGAGCATCTCCTCCACGCAATCAGAATTAATCTTCAAAGAGTTAGAGAGATTCTTAATCTAAACTTAAACATCCATCAAAGAAACTACATTGTTCAGTATATGATACATACTTGCAAACAATACAAAGATATTCTGGAAGCCTGCAACGCTTATAGAATAGCCTTAGAAAAAGTAATAGCATATTGTGCTGAAAACAACATTGACTTAGAATATTAAATCTCTACCTCTTTGATCCTTAACTCTACAAGCGTTCCACATCTATTTCGGTAAGCGACAAACTCCAATTTTCCTTTCGACAGTTTGTGATAATAGATGTTAGCAATTTTTGAAAATCAGAATGATTAAATCAAAGGCTAGTGACTTCAGTATTAGCACAATCCTAATACTCCTCAGCTTACTCCCTCTGGCTGAAAGTGACATGCAAACAGCATCACTCAGAGGCTCATTACTTTATGAGCAATTGGCATTCAGACCAATCACAGTGAATCCGCAATACTTCAACTTCTACAGACAATTCAACATCTCGCACATCCTAAATGCGCTTGATGTCCTAACTGAATTTGAAACACTTTACTCCAAACTATGCAAAGACATAGATTTTATGCCTGAATTAATTCCTGAATTTATAAACATACCCTATGAAAAACAAAGATCCCCAATAGAAGCATGCGAAAGTAGAAATGCCATTCTTCCTGAACTCAGAACAATGGAAGAAGTAGAACTAATGCTAAATCTAATGAATTCTTGGGGAATTGATTCTACTCAAGCAGGCATTGATTATGTAGACAACTTATTAGTCTATCAATCGTCAAAAGAACCTATCAATCCAATAACCAAAGTGAGATACTGTTCGGACCAATGTCCACTTCTTGCTAAGCAATTAAAAATGAAAAACGAAACTTCCTTCGCAAATCACTATACAATCTCGCAAAATGTTCCTCACTACAGAATAGTCAATAATGTTCTTGTAGTAACTCCTGAGAAAATTAAAGCTAACACTCACATGTGTATGAGGAAAAGAGAAGTAGGACTCACAGCCCTCCATTTTATGCTAAAAAGTTCCTGCACCAGAGATACGCAAGAAATAAAAGAACAAAACAGATTGCTTACAACAGAAATATCCAATTTCCTTGCACCAAATCAATCCAATTTCTTCTTTGTTGATACCTACAAGCAACAAACAATCAACCCAAGACATCGGGTAAAAAGGGCAGCAATAATACCCCTGATGTCACTCTTTCTCTTAAATGGTGCAGTAGCTCAAAAGTCGCCCTTAGACGCACTAGGCGCACTAGGCGCATCTATCTTTGGATTAGGATCTAAACAAGATATGATAATCACCAAACAAAAATTACAGGAACATGCGACTCAAATAAGTAATTTAGCAATTAACCAAGAAACAATAGTCAAAGCAATTACGGAAATTCAAACCCAAATTCAAACTGTTAGCAGACAAAACAGTTACGCAGCTCACAAGATTGCTCAAGCTTACGCAGAAATTGATAACAAAGGCTTGATAAGACACTTGCAAAATTTAATTCAATTAACACTTTTAAAAATGCAAACCGCCATCAATGCGGCTACGCAAGCAATTCCATCTCCTTACGTGTTTTCAAACAAAGATTTGCAGAATATCACTCATACCTTCAGAATGAATGACATAATGCTGACAACAAACCTAAACGAAATCTCAGCATCAGTACTAACGGTAGACGATCAAATAACCTTTATGTTTAATGTACCAGTAAACGACGACAGAAACAAGTTTCATTTCTATGAAGTTAGACAACTGCCCGTATTCGTTGACGGGAAATCATATAAAATTGATATCAAACACAAACATATAGGTATTAATGATTTCACCAATGAGTATATACTGTTGTCTCAATCTGAGTTCCAGAGATGTCTTATTCTCCCTATTTGCATTCTGCCAACCCCTTTCATTAGAATAACTGATAGGAGTCCTTGTGAAATTTTAACGTACAAAGATAACATTCAAACATGCCCTCTAATCGAATCCTTGGGCCTGCCGCCTGTCTTTTACACATACAAAAATGCAACAACTTACTCAATTCCTAAACCAATTCAAATTCACATCACTTGCAAAAAAGGACGCCTCACTCAAAGCAATTATAAAACAATAAGCGGCATGGGTACATTTGATGTAACCCCTGGGTGTACCATTCACGTACCCCCAGACACAAACATCCGACCTGAATACATGATCGGACAAGAGTTTATGTCCAGTAACACACTCACTGGAACCATAAGGGAATATACTAAAGACTCGGCATTTTTGCCACTTTTGCTTAACGTTTCAACTTCAACTTTTAAACCTCTGGTCCTAAACGAAGTAAAAACCTTTCAACAAGGCGTTGACTTAATCTTTAATCACGAAACACTATCAACAGAGGTAGTAAGAGTAATCGCATACATATGCATAGTTCTAATTATCCTTTGGTCTTTGACATGTTGTTTCCCAAAATTAAAATTATGGCTAAAAAGCTTTTGC
>Ga0208485_1000462_pt1 | contig 11951 bp, 10 predicted proteins | sample LakMenEpi27Jul12_FD_150707 | JGI IMG/M metagenome (GOLD analysis project Ga0208485, IMG submission 150707) | Freshwater microbial communities from Lake Mendota, WI - 17JUL2012 deep hole epilimnion (SPAdes) | ecosystem: Environmental > Aquatic > Freshwater > Lentic | place: Lake Mendota, Madison... | reverse complement strand
ATCTTTAAGGTCATAATTAACAATATTATTTTCAAAAGCTTACCTATAGGAAACATCGACATTCAATTTAGGTTTTTCGGCTAGCAAAGGCCTTCTGTCAAGAGAAGGACCATGAATATCAAACATTAATTTATATTCTGATTTTTCGAGAATAGATTAGCTTTCATCTAGACTAAGCTTCTTGAGAGCTGCGCTCATGCGATCTCCTTATTGCAGGCCTATAAGCCCTGATAAATCACCCTAGTTTAGGATTGTAGCTTAGATCTTTATCGCACTTTAAGTGCAAGGAATCTGAATCTATATTATTTATTCTTGTATTTTATTTCTGAGGCAATGTGTCTTATATGCAAGCATATCGAGAGAAGCAATATGGATGTCTTAGACCGTTTTAAAAATAATATTAACTATTTCTAAAGGAAATTATTTTTGATCATTTGATTATTTTATTTGGCTCTCGACTATTTTCCAAGCTTGTAAATTTTGTATGGTTTTAAAAGGTGATTTTTTCTTGTCTTAATTGTATTTAATAAAGCTATTTTGAGATTTATATGCAGTAAATTCTTATATTTTTAATAAAGTTCTCCTTCTCTTGTTCTTTACTGTATCTTGCTTCTTTATTTTACCCTAAACTTATTTAAGATACCTCTTTAATTCTTATACAATAGCTTAATTTTATGATTTTTTGCTGTTAATTGGCTACTATACATTTCTTTATAATCTAATATGAACTTTTTTTAAAGGTAGGAAGGGTTTTTTTTCTTATGAGACAGTTTCAAGGTAGTTTTGTCGAATATTTTGGCCCTTTTTTTACAATAATTATCTTTTACTAATCCTAGATTATTTTGATATTGGCTCGCTAAGATATGCATTATTTTCTAATATGAATGGTCTTTAGTCATTCTCAACTTAAATCTAATGCTTTTTCTCTTTTCTTCCTGAATAAACATTACTTTCAGAACTAAATTGCGGCTAAGTCCCTTTTATAGTTGATGCAGCATTATTGATTTTATTTTTCTATCTGTTTGGAGATGGAAGGTATGTATTATTTGGGATTGTTCTTTTGGGAAGATTATTAGACGCTTTTTCCGGAGTAAATTCTGATGCTCTATCCGATTAAACTGTGTAGGACATTTGAGAATATACAGCATCATCTGACCTATCCCTCCATTAATCGACCTTACTTCGAGATTTATCGACATGATTAGATGAATGCTTATCTGCCTAATAGCCGGAAAGCAAGAAGTCTACACTGCAGATGGCAACTTCCTCTACTCCTTGCATTTTATCATAGATAGGAACTCTCAAACTATTATCGATAGCGTTTTTATCAAAATTTACCACTCCCTCTCCGATCAGGAGCTCACTTTATTTCGAAGAAATAGAGATTAACTTGATCTTCATAAGCAGTCTCTCACCACCCTTAAGCTTAACACCTACAGGGAAGGTTTGTGAACCTAGGTTGCTTATATTTAGAACGACCGAATCAGTGCAGTCTCCCGTTTGCTGGTTAATTAATCGAAGTCTGAAGTTCTGCATTTCGCAGGAGGTACTGAGAAGTTTTGTTTGGAGAAGAAATGGATGGAAAATATTGATAATTCGTAGGAATAGATCATCTCCAATTAATATTATTATTTATTCTCGTTCATTACTCAGAGAATGATTAGTAATACTAATAGGGTCCATAAATGTATGGATAATTTGCAAGAATAAGAATTCTAATGTTTTATGATCAAGAACTGTGAAGATGGATCTAACGCAATCCCTTTGCAAGAGAGCGACGATGATTTTAGAATTAAACTGTATTTTCTAAGCGGGTCGAAAACACTGCCTATCGAGTTTTACCAATATAAATTGCTTACAAGTGAGATCGCATGATTGTCTAAAGGTCTTATACCATTTCTCCGAAAGCAACTAGAACTTATTCATTTTTTTCTTTTCCAATCTTCCTCTTCTAAATTTTCTATATCAATGCTAAGTTACTGATTTTTTTAGGTATCCAGTGAGATCAACAGCACCATTATCGCTTTGAATGCTTAATTCAATCATTACCGTTGTATTAAGGGAAATAGTTGCTTCATCCCCTACAATCTTTACATCAGCAACGTTGAAAGAATCCCAACTGCCTATAAATCCGAACTAATTGGCTTAAGAACAATCTAAATAGGACTATATTTACCCTTTTTAACATAAAATCCGATGCTGAAATTGTTATTATCTGAACCTTCGCTAACATAGAGACTGCTAATTCCGCCATTTCCGTAATAGAGTTTGGTATATTAGCTGAATAAAACATTTCCAAGTTCTTATATTGCTCTCAGCTCTCCAGTTGGTTTGTATCCCTCTATCGGTGGATAATAACTGTTATCAAAGCATGAGCGATAAGAGTCTCCATCTCTATTAAACTATGTTTTTAGAAAGGGATGATCTTGATTTGCATTTTCGATTTCTCAATAGGTGAGAGAGTACACAATGGGAGATCAATTTTCTCCATGAGTACGTCTTCAATCTCTGGTGCTAGATTGATTAGTCCTATCAAATTCTTTTTGATTTTGGAAGGAGGCATTGTTTCAGCAAGGCTAATGGCAGATTTTAGTTTCTCAACAGGGGAAATATGTGTTGCTTGGTCTTACATATCTAATATTAAAGTAATAATCATATAAGGAATGGTTTGAATATATTCTATTGACAATGAGCTCATTTCTTATCCTTTTTGGTGGTGCTCTTGATGACTCCGACAGCGACGGTTTGTTTCATGTCTCTGACGGCGAATCTTCCGAGAGGAGGGTACTCGGTGAAGCTCTCAACACACATGGGCTTGGTGGGCTTGAGGATGATGAGGGCGGAGTCTCCGTTCTTGACGAACTTGGGCTCTTCTTCAGTGGCCTTTCCAGTTCTTCTGTCGATCTTGGCAGTGATCTCGTGGAACTTGCAGGCGATGTGGGCAGTGTGGCAATCGAGGACGGGGGTGTAACCGTTCTCAATCTGTCCGGGGTGGTTCATGATGATGACCTGGGCGAGGAAGGCCTCGACTTCTCTGGGGGGATCGTTCTTGGAGTCACCACAGACGTATCCTCTCTTGATGTCCTTGACGGAGAGACCTTTGACGTTGAATCCGACGTTATCTCCGGGAATGGCCTCGGGGATGGATTCGTGATGCATCTCGACGGATTTAACCTCAGTCTTGACATCAGCTGGGGCGAAGGTGACGTTCATTCCGGGCTTAAGGATACCGGTCTCGACTCTGCCGACGGGGACAGTTCCGATACCTCCGATCTTGTAGACGTCCTGAAGAGGAATTCTGAGTGCTTTTTCAGTTGGTCTTTTAGGGGGCTCAATCTTGTCCAAAGCCTCAATGAGCGTGGGACCCTTGTACCAAGGAGTGTTGAATGATCTTTATATCAAATTTTCTCCTATCCATCCTGAAATAGGGATAAAAGGTATATTTTCTGGTTTATATCCAACTTTTTTCAAGAATTCAGAAACTTCCTTCTTGATTTCGTTGTATCTCTCCTCAGAGTAGTTCATTGATTTTTCGTCGATCTTGTTGCAGCAGACGATCATTTGCTTGACACCGAGGGTGAAGGAAAGGAGAGCGTGCTCACGGGTTTGTCCTTCCTTGGAAATACCAGCCTCGAACTCTCCTTGGGGGAGGCGATCATCGCTCAGTCTGCTTCCGAAACCGCTCCTCGCCTGCTTCGCTTTTCTGTTCGCTGATTTTGTATTTGGCGCGGCTGGCGGGAGGCCTGCTGGTGAGGATGGCGCAATCAGCTTGAGAGGTACCAGTGATCATGTTCTTGATGAAATCTCTGTGTCCTGGGGCATCGATGATGGTGAAGTGATATTTGGGGGTTTCGAACTGCCAAAGGGAGATATCGATGGTGATACCTCTTTCTCGCTCAGACTTGAGCTTATCCATAACCCAAGCGTATTTGAAGGAAGCTTTTCCCATTTCAGCAGCTTCTTTCTCGAACTTTTCAATAGTTCTCTTGTCGATACCACCGCATTTGTAGATGAGGTGACCAGTGGAGGTTGACTTTCCGGAGTCGACGTGTCCAATGACGACCAAGTTAATGTGAACTTTATCTTTCTTTGACATGTTGAAATATTATCTTTTATAGAAATTAATAGATTGTTGAAGAATTAAAATTCATAATTTTGCGATTAAATTTAAGATAAATCTTAAAAAATATCACATCCTTCAACAATCGATTTCAACATATAGTTCATCTTATTCTTCTTTTCTAAACTGCTAGAGAGACTCCTATCAGCCTAAATTATAAAATAACCACTTTCTTTTATATTTTTCCAATTTTTCACGGTGGAAATTTTTTGTAAATTATGACTGATATCCCTTTCTGCAGGAAAAAATAATGTTGCATTAAATGTTTACAAAAATGAATTATAGATTAGAAAGATCATTTTTTGGGCTATAAAGATTTTGGAATATATTCCAAAAGGCTCTTTAGTTCTGATTTTAGCATTACTTTGATTTCTTAGGAATTTATTCCACCTATATCACCAAGTGATTTTTCCATCTCTTTGATGTGCTAATCAATCAGAAGCTTGATTCTGTATGGACGATCCCCCATTGATGAACTTTCTTTTATTACTTTTTTAACCTATTTAGAGCTAGCTTAAGCCTTCTTTAACTTATCATCGTATACATTTATCACATTTCCAAGCTTCTTAATCTCCTCTTTCAAAGACATATTCTCAGCTAAAATACTTTTCTTCTCTTTCTCTCTATTTTTGCATTATTACTAAAGTTTTTTCTTTTCTATGAAAAAAGCCTTGATTTAGTCAATCTTCTGAAGCTTGAGAGAAAAATTGCTATTAATAAACTCTAAAATGGCTTAAGAACTCTTTGTATTTAGCAGCTACTCTTTATGCTTGTTCATCTAGTTTAGCTTTTTGATTAGTGCCTATTGAGATTCCAAATTTTCTTCAATATATCGAATATGCTCTATTGTACTTTGGAATTTTTTGATAAGATCAGTTGCCTTAAGTTGTGAAACTTTCGTATTGATTTTCTTTGGAAACATGACAGATTCTCCAAGAATTTAATAACTAGCACTATTTCCTTTTGAATTTAGCATATCTATTTCTTGATTTTCTTATGTGGCATTAGATTCTCCAATACTAGCTATAGTGCTAACTAAGAATGATATTTATTCCTTATGCCTTTCAACTTATCTTTCTAATTTTTGCATACGCAGATTTCGAACATCTTCCATCTAAATCATTTCCTTGATTTTCTTTTCAAGGGTTAATGCTTTTGCTTTGTTTTCTTTGAGCTACTTGTATTCTTTATCGCTGATGATGACATCGTAGTCTTACTATGACATACTTATTAGATTAATTAAAGAGTTTATGATTCATAAGAAAAGCTAATCATTATTTAGTTATTTTGAAATAAGGTTAGTTAATTAGATTTTGTTAAGGAATTATTATTTGAAGCTTTTTGACATTGATTTGAATTACGAGTGAATTATTACAATTTTTTTACATTGAAATTGATTCGAAGAGGTTTTTATAAATCATGTTCTATTACAACTCACGAGTAACAAAAGTTTATTTATTTATTTTTATTATTGAACATTTTAGGTATTAAGGAGTAAAATAGCACAGAGTATGATCAGAATTTCAAATAATAATAGAATTTCTTCTGAATTAAGAGCCTTTATGATGAACAAAGATAAGTAAAAAGTAGAAAAAGTAAACAATATGACTTACAAATAGTAAAGATGATGATTTTAATTCTTTTTCTTACAGGATATTATTTAAGTTGAAGAATCTCCGCTAATATCATAATATTAAGTTATTGATTCGGATGAAGAGAAATATCAGTTTACCTCTTTTCCAAGTGGCTATTTTCGCTCTTATAGTCACCTTGGCATGCGCCCAAAGTTAAACTACCTGCACAAACTTTGACATTAGATGTAATCTTTGTACTTCGATATCATGCCTCAGTTGCTCTGCAGGATACATTGTCAATCCAAGCACTAATCAATGCTTTTAATGCAACGTGCCCAACTGCCTTCAATGCTCCTCTCCAAATTTTTGCTCACAATGTTCAACTAACTTCTCGGTCTCTGTTTTTGGAGGTGCTTGTTAAACATGCAATTTAACAAACTGTCTAAACTGTAATGGGCCAAACAGCTGCGTTAGTTGTGCCTCACCATATACTGCTTATTCAGGAGGATGCGTTCTTTGCAGTATCAGTGGATGCACTCTTTGTCAAACTACAAATAAATGTACAACATGCCAGTCTGGAAATCCAACAAACAACCAAACAGTTTGCGTCAGTTGCAATGTTCAACAGTGTGCCAGCTGTATTTCGAACAATTTTTGTCAAAATTGTCAAAATAATCTCACAGTTAGTTCTACAGGAACATGTGTGAGTTGCAATATTAATAGCTGTGCTACCTGTTCAGCAAATAATATCTGTGCAACTTGCCTTAATACATTCACTCTTTCATCTGATCAAAAGACATGCTTTCAATGTAATGTTGAAAATTGTAATAGCTGCACCGGAAATAATCTTTGTGGACAATGTAAAAATGGATATAGTTTGAATAATGGAGGTCAAGGAAGTGCATGCGATATCTGCAGTATTAACAACTGCTTTTCCTGCCTTGGGGCTAATCAATGCTCTGTTTGTAATTCAGGATACTTTTTGGTAACCTCAGGCTCGAATAAAGTCACCAGCTGTAGTCCTTGTGTTCTTGCAAACTGCGCGAACTGTACTTCTGCTACTGTATGCACAGGATGCAAATCCGGATTCATACTCAACGGAGGTAGCTGTAAGCCCTGTGCAGTTCTTAATTGTGCTAATTGTCTTGAGTCTATATCTACTTGCACTGCATGTCAGCCTACATATTCTTTGACAGGAGGAGTTTGCCAACTATGTAATATCCCTGGATGTGCAACTTGCAGCGGTTTCAATCAATGCTCGGCTTGTAATAACAATACTGTTTACACAAACGCTATTACTGCCTGCTATGTTTGCGATCTTCCTAACTGCCTCAGCTGTTCTGCTAATAGCTTTTGCCAAACATGCAATCAATCTTCATTTCTCCCCAGTAGTGTTGGATAGTGCACTCTCTGTAACATTCTGAACTGTACAAGTTGTGATGTTTCTAACGTTTGCCGATCATGTGTCATCAATAACCTCATTTATGTCGCTGCTAACAACCAAACTTTCTGCTATTTCTGTAATCTTACTAACTGCATTTCTTGCTCATCACCTAATGTTTGTGCTAGTTGTGCAACAGGATATGTTGTTAATAATAACTCTTGTACTCTAAATTGCACTATACCAACTTATTGTAACTTCTGTTCAGCTCCGAATGTATGCGGACAATGCATGTCCTCTTTCAATTCAACAACAGTTACTCCTTTTTCTGGCAACTGCTTCCTCTGTTCTGATCCAAACTGTTTAGTTTGCTCTAGCAACAATGTCTGTAAAGCATGTAATGGAACACAATTTTCGATTGCTTCTGACAATGGTTTATGTGTTCAATGCCCTCTTAATTGTATGACATGTAGTAGCAATGGCACTTGCAGTGCTTGTGTAAATTCTTTTTATACTCTCAATACTGCTAATAATACCTGTACAAGTCTCTGTAATATCACAAGTTGCATCACATGCAGTGTAAATGGAACATCCTGCCTCACTTGTAGCTCTTCATTCTCCAACGTCAATAATTTTTGTGTAAACTGTTAGGTTCAAAATTGTCTATCATGTAATTCATCTTTAAGTTGCTCTCAATGTGCTCAAGGATTTTCGATTCTTGCAAATCCTAACAACAACACCTTCGGATGCATCCCTTGCAACATCTTAAATTGTAATCAATGTTCAAGTAATAATGTTTGCAGTGGATGCTTCACCGGATTTACCTTTAATAATGGCTCTTGCGTTCAATGTAGTGTGACTGGATGTGCATCATGCTCTCAGATCAATTTCTGTAATTCATGCTCAATGGGAACTCTGGACACAGTTAAAGGAGTTTGTGTCCAGCCTTGTAATCTTACTAATTGTGTTACCTGTCCTGGAAATTTATGCACTCAATGCAATATCGGAAACACTCTTAGCAATGGAATTTGCATTACATGCTCAATCAATAACTGTATTAATTGTCCCCAATCAAATGTCTGCCAGCAATGTGATAGCAATTATCAACTATTTAATAATACCTGCATTCTTTGTAGCATTACCAATTGTCAAACCTGTAATACTGCTAATAATTGTACGGCTTGTGTTGCTAATTACAATTTGACAAGTAATACCTGTAATGCTCTTTCTTGTGCTATTTCAAACTGCGCTAATTGTATTCTAAATAATGTTTGCTCGACTTGTGCAACCAATTTTACTCTCAATACAAATAGTAACAGTAGTAATGCAAGCACTTCATGTGTCTCTTGCCCAATTGCTAATTGTCAGCTTTGTGTATCAGCTAATGTATGCCAAAACTGTAATCCCTTATATACTCTCATTAACAATGCCTGCTTTATCTGTGCAATTAATAATTGCCTCACCTGCAATAACATAAGTCTCTGCGCAACTTGTGCTACTGGTTACACAACTCAAGATGGATATTGCTATCCCAGCTGTCCATCAGGCTGCTCAACTTCAGGCTGCAATCAATATACTGGAATTTGTTCAAGCTGCACAACCCAGCTAACTCTTGATCCTATCAATAACGTGTGCATTCCTTGCTCAATTTCCAACTGTATGACGTGCAGCTCTAATAACGTTTGTCAAGCTTGCTATAATAACTTTAATCTTAACAACAATACATGTAGTTGCCCAGCTGGAACCATTTCAAACAATGCTTCAAGTCCAACCTGTGTATGCCCTTCAGGTGGCCAAACTTACAATCCTGCTACTTTGCAATGTGTTGGAAATTGTAATGTTTCTAATTGCATAGCGTGTGGTAATGAGAGTAATGTCTGCTCTAGTTGCCTTGCTACCTACCAACTTAAAGGAAATACATGTGTGTAGTTTTGTCTCATAACTAATTGCCAAAGTTGCTTAATTGCTGGTCTCTGCTTTACTTGCAATTCTGGATTCCAGATTTCAACATTTGGTGATGCTTGTATTCAATGCAATATAAACAATTGTCAATCTTGTGAGAACTCAAACGTCTGCTCAGTTTGTGAACCAGGATATAGTCTCGTAGCTGGAGCTTGTCTTCAATGTGCTGTTGCCAACTGCCTTCAATGTAATACGCTTAATGTCTGTGATTAATGTCTTGGTAATTTTGCTCTAGCGAACTCTGGAACTCTTTGTCAAGTCTGCCTAAACCCCTGTGAAACTTGCGGAACTAATGGTCTCTGTTTGACATGCTTATTCCCTTATAGCTAAACTCCTAACAGTCAAGGCCAATGCTATGCCTGCTCTTCATTTAAATGTATCAATTGTGAATATCCTGATGTTAACTACTGTAATAAATGCATTGACGGGTATGTTGCAGTTGGTGGAGCATGTGTTACTAAATGTCCTCAATAACAATGCTTGTAATGCAGTTCTATAAACAAAAACCAATGCTCAAGTTGCATTCCAGGATACTATGTTGACCAAAAATCTGCTCAATGTCTTCAATGCGCTTTTGCTCCTCGCTGCACTCGATGTGTTGCTAATCAGCCTAATATTTGCATATAATGTGCTCCTGGATTTTATGTAAACTCAAATTCTTCATGTACAGCATGCCCATTATTCTGTGCTACCTGCACATCAGCTACTGTTTGTACTGCTTTAATTAATCCTATTGGCAATACCATTACTTTAGTTGGTGGTCAACCAACTCTTGGAGTTTGTGATCCTGGATGCTATTCATGCTCTCAGTCAAATCCGATGTCTTGTATTCAATGTATTCCTGGCTTCTATTTATCTATTAGCTCTACGAATGGACTTGGAGTCTGCGTTAACTGTGCTGCTGGTTGCTTCTATTGTTCTCAAACAAACCCGAATACCTGTACTGCCTGTTTCGCTGGGGCCTATCTTACAGCTAGTAATACTTGCCAAAGTTGTACATCTAATTGCATTACTTGTGCTAATCTTAACCCATCTGTATGTACTTCTTGCCAATCCGGATATTATCTTACTACATCTGGAACATGCAGCAATATCGCCTCAGTATCCTCAGCAAGTACAAACTGCGGTCAAAACTGCGGTACCTGTGTGTAGCCTTCATCAGGTGCTACTCCTATCTGCACCAACTGTATTCCAGGATATGTCTTACAAAATGGCTTCTGCGTTCAGTGTCCTGGAGCTTGCAGTATTTGCAGTTTAAATCAAAATACCTTCACTAATAATCAGCCTGTATGTACTGCGTGTAATATTGGATACTTTTTAAATAAGCAAAATCTTGTTTGTCAACCATGCCAAACAGGCTGTGGTGCATGCTTCAATTCAACCATTTGTTTATCTTGCTACTCCGGATATTCTCTTACATCAGTTTATACTTGTATAGTTAGATGTGTTTATCCATGCGCTACATGTTCATCTACCAATCCAAGTCAATGTACAAGCTGCGTCAATGGATTTACCTTCAATAGCAATTCCCTACAGAACTGTGTTTCCAATATGAATACTTGTAATCAAGCGAATAATTGTGTTGTTTGTCCATTCGGAAATGCAATCAAGATCTAAGGAACCTCTCAAACATGCGTTGCTTGTGATGCAGCATCAAGTTGTAGCAGATGTAATCCAACTTCAATAAGTACTTGTACAGCATGCTCATATGGAAGTTATTTATCAAACGGTGTCTGTAAAACTTGCCCTATTGGATGCACTAATTGTCTCAATGCTGATTCATGCCTAAGATGTGGAAGTGGATATGTCTCTTCTCTGCCAGCAACAATGGTGACTGGAGCATCAACTGATCCTCTTCTTCAAGAGATCACAGGAAAGAACAATATCATTTATCAAATAGTTAGCTGTGCTAAATGTGCCTCTCCTTGTGTCACTTGTATAAGCAATCCAAGTTCATGTACATCTTGTGTATCAGGATATACTCTCTCAGGAACTATGTGTGTCAGTAATTTTAATTTTGGATCTTCTATTGTCTTCGATACTAATCCTAGTAATTTCGTTCAAAATTATTATAATCTTTTAGTTCAGACTTCAAGCTCTGTGAGTCAATCAATCAATACCATATTTGTTAATTCGATCGTCTATGGCTCAGCTACTATCAACTTCACAGTTAGTACTCCTAACGCTTATGGAACATCAGCAGCTACAAGCCAGCAAACTAATCTTAATAATTTCCTAAAAAGCTCTACCATCTCAGGAATGCCTGTTCTTAAAGCCAATTTGGTGTTAAATGGCGCTCCAAGCAATAATAATAGTGATGAATCTAGTAATAGTAATACTATATTGATTATCGCTATTGTCGTACCTATCGCTGCCTTGAGTACTTTTCTATTTATTTAGTCATTATTGCCACGATTGTGATCGTTTGCTGTATGCGTAGAAGAAAAGAACATTTGAATAGTCTGGAAAAGAAGATTCATCTGAACATGGATATGGATACAAATAGAGATGTCTAGCTAACCAGCGCTGGCGTAAAGAGAAATTATTGATCATCATCCATTCTTATTATCATCCTTTATATTATATAAATCATTTTAGATCAACATACTTCAAGAAATCAAGACCAATAGGATTGAGCAAATAATAAAATATTTAATCATAAATGAAAGGAATATGTTTTAAGATAATGCATTTAACTAAATAATTAAGTTTTTTAATGAAACCAAATATAATCATGGCCTTTAAAAATATGTCATAGGCTAAATAATGTGATTATGAATTATTATTTAAGTATATTGAATCTAATAGAAGAAGAGTAATATTTTAAAGATCATATATGTCATTTCTTTTCCTTTTTGGTGGTGCTCTTGATGACTCCGACAGCGACGGTTTGTTTCATGTCTCTGACGGCGAA
>Ga0208485_1000455_pt1 | contig 12077 bp, 9 predicted proteins | sample LakMenEpi27Jul12_FD_150707 | JGI IMG/M metagenome (GOLD analysis project Ga0208485, IMG submission 150707) | Freshwater microbial communities from Lake Mendota, WI - 17JUL2012 deep hole epilimnion (SPAdes) | ecosystem: Environmental > Aquatic > Freshwater > Lentic | place: Lake Mendota, Madison... | reverse complement strand
GCAGCAACAAAGGCCGATGCTGCAATCTGTGAATTAGATTTCCAAGGCGGAATCCTTGCGATTATGGATTTTTGTAAGAAAGTAAATGGCTATGTAACTGAGAAAGAGCCATGGATTCTTGCTAAAGATCCTGCTAACCAGCAGATTCTTGAAGATGTTTTATATAACACCGCTGAATCTCTACGTGCACTTGCCGTCTTACTCAACGCAGTAATGCCACAAACTTGTGAGATTTTGTGGAGCAGCTTGGGTGCTCAAGCATCATTAGGAGACCTTGGTTCACAAAAGATCTCTGATGTTGCAACATGGGGTCAATTGCCTCCGGGTGTCGTTGTTACTAAGACTCCAGTTCTATTTCCTCGTTTAGAAACTAACGCTTAACAAATATGGCTGATCGCCACAACCGCGATATAGATCGTCAGCGGGCACCTTTACCAGAACCACTTCCTGCTCCAACAGTTGATGCACATGCACACATGGAGATCATTACTGATACTGCGCCAGATTCTCCTGAGGTTGCAGAAGTAATTGCGGAAGCCAAAAGCGTCAACGTTGATCGAATCATGCAAGTTGGATACTCGGCCGAGCAATCAGCGTGGTGTGTGGCTGCGGCAGAAAAATGGAATACATCAGTTTTGGCAGCCGTTGCTCTGCACCCAAATGAAGCACCGGTTGTTGAGAATCTAGAAGCTGACTGGGCAGTCATTGCTAAATTGGCAGAGCATCCTCGTGTTCGTGCAATTGGCGAAACAGGTTTAGATTATTTCCGCACGCCACCAGAGCTTCGAGCACGACAACAAGAATCCTTTAAGTGGCATATTGAACTAGCTAAAAAGACTAAGAAAGCTTTAGTTATTCATGACCGTGATTCTCATGATGATGTTCTCTCTGTCTTACTTGAAGTAGGAGCTCCAGAAAAGGTTATCTTTCACTGCTTTTCAGGTGATGTAGAGATGGCTAAGACCTGTATAGAACGTGGCTATGTTCTCTCATTTGCTGGAACTTTAACTTTTAAGAACGCACCCGCACTTCGCGAAGCCGTAAAGCTAGTTCCAATCAATCAACTTCTTGTTGAAACAGATTCGCCTTTTCTCTCACCTATGCCTCATCGCGGTGCACTTAATACTCCTGCGCAAATTGCAAACATTGTTCGGGCAATGGCCGTTGAGCGAAATGCAGATCTTGGTGAATTAGCTACAGCCCTTGGCGATAATGCTGAGCGTTTATTTGGCTCATTTGCCTCATGACGCTATTAGGAGCAGCACAAATCCGCGAACTTGCCGCGGCCCTAGATCTAAAGCCTTCCAAGTCACTTGGACAAAACTTTGTTATTGATTCAAATGTGTGCACAAAGATTGTGCGCACAGCAGCCGTTGGCCCAACCGATATCGCACTTGAGATAGGTCCGGGTTTAGGTTCTTTGACGCTCGCTTTGCTAGAAAGTGCAGCCTCAGTAGTAGCCGTTGAAATTGATTCGCGTTTAGCTGACCAACTTCCGATAACAGTTGCTAATCATTTTGAACATCCAGAAAATCTGACAGTGCTAAACCAGGATGCACTCACTATTCAAACTCTGCCAGTTGACCCAACGGTATTAGTTGCAAATTTGCCATATAACGTTTCTGTGCCGGTGCTGCTGCATTTACTTGAAAAATTTGCTTCTCTTCGAACTGGCGTAGTCATGGTTCAAGCCGAAGTGGCTGATCGTTTAGCGGCAAAGCCTGGAACTAAGGATTATGGAATTCCATCTGTTAAAGCTGCATGGTGGGCTGAAGTAAAGGGAGCGGGATCTGTATCGCGTTCAGTATTTTGGCCAGCACCTAATGTTGATTCAAAGCTAGTTTCATTTACTCGCAGACAAACTCCTGGGGATGAAGTACTACGTCGTAAAGTTTTCACAATCATTGATGCAGCCTTTGCCCAGCGCAGAAAGATGCTGCGCTCAGCTCTATCTAGCCTGTATGGCTCATCTTCTGCGGCCGAGCAGATTCTTCAGCGCGCAGATATTGACCCCACTCTTCGCGGTGAAGCTTTAGAGATCTCTTCTTTTTGTGCCATCGCAGCCGTTGCACCTGACATTTTCTAGCCAACACATTAAGGTCAATTCATGCCAATAAAAAACGTGACGGTTCGGGTGCCTGCAAAGGTCAACCTGCAACTATCCGTTGGCCCACGTGAAGAAGATGGTTTCCACAATCTTGTCTCAGTTTTTCAAGCTATATCTATCTTTGATGAAGTAACGATTTCCCTAGCTCAACCAAAATCAGGAGTGAGCGTTTCTGTTACTGGCGAACAAACCCATGGTGTGCCAGCAGATGCTAATAACTTAGCGGCCCAAGCTGCAGCTCTTATGGCAGAGGAATATGACATTGAAATTGATGCCCACATTGAAATTAAGAAATCCATTCCAGTTGCAGGGGGAATGGCTGGGGGCAGCGCAGATGCTGCAGCAACAATTGTTGCAATCGATTATCTGTATTCACTTGGAATGAGCCGTGAAGAGATGGCTGATATAGCAGCCAAACTCGGTAGCGATGTTCCCTTTATGTTAAATGGTGGAACTGCAATTGGTACTGGGCATGGAGATCAGTTAACTTCAGCGCTATCTCGTGGCACCTATCACTGGGTTCTTGCACTTTCCACACATGGTTTATCAACACCTGCCGTTTATGCAGAGTGTGATCGTTTACGAACTGGACTTGAAATTGTTGAACCTCAAACTAATGAAGCACTCATGCAAGCATTACTTGCAGCTGATGCAGAATCAGTGGGTGCTCATCTTGTAAATGATTTGCAACCAGCAGCATGTTCATTGCGTCCAGCACTTCGTCTTGTTCTAGATGTTGGCCAGGAGTATGGAGCCCTTGGCGCATTAGTCTCAGGATCAGGGCCAACAGTTGCTTTTCTCGTTGCCGATGAGGAAGCTGGACTTGATTTAACGGTGGCATTGACCTCTAGCGGAGTAGTGGGCAGCGTCGTTCGCGCATATGGCCCAGTGGCTGGGGCAAAAGTAATCTCGTAAAGAAGGTGCAATGTGGTCACAACCATCCCCATTTATGAGGGAGAATACGTGTTCCGCCATTGTGTAGTGGCTAGCACATGGGCCTTTGAAGCCCAGGGTCCAGGATCGATACCTGGTGGCGGAGCCACCGATAGGATTCACTCGTGACCGTAGAAACCGTGATCGTTCTCGCAGCTGGCGAAGGCACACGGATGAAATCGGCAAAAGCCAAAGTTCTCCATAGCGTTGCAGGACGTTCGTTACTTGGACATGTCTTACACGCAGTTGATCACCTTAAAGCTAAGAACGTACGAATTGTCGTGGGCTCTGGCCGTGAATTAGTTGAAGAACACATCTCACTCATTGCACCAAAAGCCTCAACTGTTTTTCAAGAACACCGTGGTGGCACAGGACATGCTGCGCAGTTAGCGCTCGCAGGTCTATCTCCTAAAGGCACAGTTTTAGTTCTAGCTGGTGACACTCCAATGCTCACCGGAGAATCACTGGCAGCCTTTATTGATGCTCATAATGCAGGAAAGTTTGCAGCATCTGTTCTCACCGCTGAGCATCCAGATCCAACGGGTTATGGCCGCATTATTCGCGATGATGGCGATGAGCTGTTAAAGATTGTTGAAGAAAAAGATGCAACAGATGATCAGCGCTTTGTCTTTGAAATCAACTCTGGGGTCTATGCATTTGATGGAGCAGCGTTAGCAGCATCTATCGGCAAGCTCAATAACTCCAATGCCCAAGGTGAACTCTATTTAACTGATGTCATCGGTATTTTGAAAAATGAAGGTGCATCAGTTGCAGCAATAATGATTGATGATTTCACTGAAATTCTTGGTGTGAATGACCGAGTTCAGTTAGCTGAGTCAGCAGCGCTTCTGCGCGATCGCATCAATGATGAGTGGATGCGTGCTGGTGTGACGATTATTGATCCAACAACAACTTGGATTGATGCAACTGCCACAATCGCTTCAGATGTGACTATCCATCCAGGCAGTGGGATTTACGGAACTACTTCTATTTCACAAGGGGCATCCATTGGCCCCCGCACAACCCTTACCAACTGCCAAGTAAAAGAGGGCGCATCAGTTCTTGAATCAATTGCAACCGATACTGTGATTGGTGAAGGCTCAACTGTTGGCCCATTTACTTATCTGCGCCAAGGAACAGTCCTTGGTGATGCAACTAAGGCTGGCGCATTCGTTGAAATGAAAAATGCCACAGTCGGAACTGGCTCAAAAGTTCCACATCTTTCCTATGTTGGCGATGCCACTATCGGCGAAGGCAGCAATATCGGGGCAGCAACAATTTTTGTTAACTATGACGGGGTCGAGAAGCACCACACCACTATCGGAGATCACGTCCGAATCGGTAGCGACACAATGTTGGTTGCACCACTCACCGTGGGCGATGGGGCATATACCGCCGCTGGATCTGTAATAACTGAAGATGTTCCTGCGGGCGCGATTGGTGTTGGCAGAGCGAAGCAAAAAAATGTATTAGGTTGGGTCATGCGCAAGCGAGCAGGATCTAAGTCAGCAAAAGCCGCCGAAGCTAAAGAGAAGAAGGGCTAATAAATGAGCGAGATTCGTTTATCTTCTGAAAAGAGATTACGCCTTTTTGCAGGCCGCGGATTTCCTGAATTAGCTGATGAAGTTGCAGCAGAGCTTGGCATTCCGCTCACTCCAACATCTGCATATGACTTTGCAAATGGTGAAATCTTTGTTCGCTTCGAAGAATCAGTTCGAGGTTGCGATGCTTTCGTAATCCAAAGCCACACAACTCCAGTAAACAAGCAGATCATGGAACAACTCATCATGGTCGATGCACTCAAGCGCGCATCTGCAAAGCGCATCACAGTTGTTGCACCTTTTTATGGTTACGCACGTCAAGATAAAAAGAGCCGAGGACGCGAACCAATCACAGCTCGCTTAATGGCAGATCTTTTCAAAACAGCTGGTGCTGATCGATTGATGTGCGTTGATCTTCATACTTCACAAATTCAAGGTTTCTTTGATGGTCCAGTGGATCATCTCTTCGCACTTCCAATGTTGGCTAACTATGTTGGTAGCAAAGTCGATCGCACACGCTTAACAATCGTCTCTCCAGACTCTGGTCGAGTACGAGTTGCAGAGCGTTGGTCAGACTTACTGGGTGGTTGCCCAATTGCATTTATTCACAAAACTCGTGACCCACGTGTGCCAAATGAATCAACAACCGGGCGCGTAGTGGGCGATGTGCAGGGTCAAACCTGCGTAGTTATTGATGACATGATCGACACTGCAGGCACAATCACTAAAGCAGTTGAAGCTCTCTTTGATGCAGGTGCTGCAGATGTCATCATCGCTGCAACACATGCCGTGCTTTCAGGTCCTGCAGTTGAGCGCTTAAAGTCTTCGAGGGCCTCAGAAGTTGTTGTTACAAATACTCTGCCAATCTCTGAGGATCAAAAATTTGATGGACTCACAGTCCTATCGATTGCTCCACTTCTAGGCCGCGCCATCCGCGAGGTATTTGAAGATGGATCAGTCACCTCCCTCTTTGACGGTCATTCCTAAGCGGGGATTTGCTTCAAATAGCCCCTCGAAGATATTGTTCGCTTTGTTCCGGCGAGGGTAAGAATTTACTTCCGTAATCGACGGCTTAAGGACTTAACTCCTCATCGGAACTTTGTGCAGAGACCGAAGTTACGAAATCTAAATATTTAGAGGAGATTTAAAATGGCAGAAATCAGCATCAACGGCGTACGTCGTACCGAATTTGGTAAGGGCGCATCACGTCGTGCACGTCGCGATGGTTTGGTTCCTGCCGTCATCTACGGTCACGGTGAAAAGCCACAACACATCACGCTTCCAGCACGCGAACTTGGCGTTGCTCTCAAGCAGTCAAACGTTTTGCTTGACATCACTATCGATGGCAAGACAGAGCTCACACTTCCAAAGGCAATTGTTCGCCACCCACTCAAGCAAATCCTTGAGCACGTCGATCTAGTTCTAGTTCGTCGCGGTGAGAAGGTTGTTGTTGCAGTTCCTGTTCACGCTATTGGTGAGCACAGCCGCGATGGAATCCTTGAGCACGTTCACAACTCAATTGAAGTACGCGTTGAGGCAACTGCAATTCCTAGCTTCCTAGAAGTTGATATTGATGGAATGACCGCTGGTGAATCACGTTATGCATCAGATGTGAAGCTTCCAGCAGGCGTTGAACTTGAATCAGATCCAAAGACAATCGTTGTTCACTTGTCTGAGAAGTCCACAGCAGTTGAAGAGGTAGTTGCTCCAGTAGCAGCAGCAACTGATGCGGCAGCACCTGCAGTAGATGCAGAAAAGAAGGACGCTTAACCCTTACGCTTACCGTTATGACGTGGTTGGTAGTGGGCCTGGGCAATCCAGGCGATAAATACGCTGCCACCCGTCACAACGTGGGCCAGATGGTGATCGATGAATTAGTTCGACGCCACAACGTTAAATTATCTTCACACAAATCCCGCACACACATCGCAGCCTTTAAGTTGGGCGTTGGTGTTGATGCACACCCAGTCATTGTTGCTAAATCACATTCATTTATGAATGAGACGGGTGGGCCAATAAAAGCTCTTGCAAACTTTTATTCTGTGGAACCACAAAAGATTATCGCTCTGCATGATGAGTTAGATATTCCTTTTGCTGCTATCCGCACCAAGATTGCTGGCGGAGATAATGGCCACAACGGTCTTAAATCTATGACTTCTGCTTTTGGCACCGCTGAGTATTACCGCGTGCGCTTAGGTATTGGTCGTCCTATGGGCGAACAAGATCCAGGTGATTTTGTATTAAAAGCTTTTTCGAAAGTGGAACAAAAAGATTTAGGTGAGTTTATTGTGCGGGGAGCAGATGTAGTTGAGTCTTTGATAAGTGATGGCTTAGAGCGAACACAAACGCGTTATAACTCTTGATTTTCGGGAGTACACATAGTGTGAAATTGTGGGACAGAATCAATCTGGATTGTGTTAATCCTAAATTAATCAAGGAATTTATATGAGCCTGAGTCATACAAAATGTCATACAACTTGGCGAAGTTCTTTCCATCTTGACTATTTGGTTCATAGATTGACTCCTGTGGCCCTATAACACTTAAAGCCATGCCATCTCGAGCCAGTAACTTAAGACCATACGGTGGTACCTCGTCAGGAAATATAGTCTTATCAAGATCTTTTTCACTAAAGTAATAAGCAGTCATAAACCAAACCTTCTCGCCTTCAATCGGCTGATAGGAAAGCGTCACAACAGCAACAGCACCGCTCTTTGCTGCATCAGTAGGCTGATCCTGCACTGTAACTCGCTCGGCTATACCTGCCGGCACTTTCATCTCATATGGCACTGGGTTTAGAGCTACCCAAGCCTGATCATCGCCGGAACTTCGCATTGAAATTGCGATAATAAGCAAAAGTATCGGCAATATGAGGAAGATACGGCGGTACTTCATAATTTCTCCATTGACTCTTAATCAACCTGTATTTCTAAGTCCTGCTGCCACACCGTTAATTGTCAGCAGTAGAGCTCTGCGCAATAGTGGATCTGCTGAATCTCCAGCATCACGCACACGCTTGAGCAAGTTGATTTGCAGCAAGTGGATAGGTGAAAGATAAGTATCACGAACTTGTAATGTTCGAGCTAAGATTTTTTGATCTCCTAGTAGTGATTTCTTACCAGTTAACTTCAAGATTTCAGCCACAGTTAAATCAAACTCAGCTTGAATCTGGTCTAAGAAGTGATGGAGTTCCTTAGGAACCAAAGTTTCAACATAGCGGCGAGCAAGAGCTAAATCAGTCTTGGCCAAAGTCATTTCAACGTTGCTAATGAAAGTATGGAAGAAGTGCCATTCACCCATCATCTTTTTCAATACATCTGTTTTTCCGGCCTCACGAGCAGCCTTTAAACCAGAGCCCACACCAAACCAACCTGGAACAATCTGCCGTGATTGCGTCCAGCCAAATACCCACGGAATAGCACGCAATGAACCAAGGCCACTACTTGCATCAGGGCGACGTGATGGACGTGAACCTAAGAAGAGATTTCCTAACTGTTCAACAGGAGTAGATGCATAGAAATAAGCAGGAAGATCTGGATGATCAACAAGAGTGCGATATGTAGAAAATGAACTATCGCTCACTAGCTGCATGCATTCATTCCAGCTTTGTAGATCTGCAACTGATTGGCGTGGACCACGGTTAAGCACCGTTGCCTCTAATGATGCAGCCAAAGTTAATTCAATGTTTTCACGGGCAAGGGAGGCCAATGCGTACTTATCGCTGATTACTTCGCCCTGTTCAGTCATTTTGATCTGACCATCAACTGAGCCCCAAGGAAGAGCAACTAAGGCTTCATATGTTGGCCCACCACCACGACCAACCGAGCCACCACGACCATGGAACAAACGCAGCTTCACGCCATGCTTCATTGCGATGTCGCGCAAAGAACGTTGTGCACGGTGGATTTCCCACTGGCTTGTTGCAATTCCGGCATCCTTATTTGAATCTGAATAACCCAGCATGACTTCTTGGACATCTCCGCGAAGTGCTACGAGTGCGCGGTAAGCAGGATTACTTAAGAGCTTTTCAAGAATTTCACCTGAGGCACGAAGTTCTGCCACGGTTTCCAGCAGTGGAGCAAAGCCGATTCGAGCTTTCTTGTTCTTCAAGTTCACAAGACCTGCTTGCTGGGCAATAACCACTGCAGCAACTAAGTCATCGGCCCCTTTTGTCATCGAAACGATATAGGTCTCAATTGCTTGTGAGCCAAAGCGATCAATGAGATCTGCGATTGCAAAGAAGGTATCTAGAGTCTTTTGTGCTCCTGTATCCAATTTTGTTACATCTAAGTTGGTATCAGCAGCTAATAGGGCTGTAAGAATCTCAAACTTTTCTTCATGTGTTTTTTCGCCATAGCCAGCAACACCAGTTACTTGGGCCAAAAGGTGATGATGAGCATCAGAGTGCTCACGAACATCCATAGTTGCGTGGGTAATTCCAAAGGCTGCCACTGTGCGGATTGTGCGCTCAAGTAGGCCTGTAGCAATTAATTCACCCTTATGCGCAAAGAGAGAATCACGCATCAACATTAAATCTTTAAGAAGTTCATCAGTATCTGCATAGTCGCGATGTGGAACATGAGCAGTGCCCTTTGCATGGCGCTCACGAGTAAAACCTAAGCGATGCACAATTGCTGTGGCCTTGAGGCGATAAGGCTCCTGCACGTTAAGACGCAAGAAACGTGCTTCAAATTCACCGATATGTTTTAGATCTTCTTCAACTGAAGCAGTGAGCTCTGGAGTCGCCCCAATAATGCGCGTTGAGATTGAAAGTACTTGGCGCAGTGAATTCATGGCATCGATTGTTGCGCGAATTGCATGAGCAACTTGTAGAACCATGGCATCGGTAGTTACTTCTGCCGTCACATTTGGGTTGCCATCTCGGTCTCCACCAATCCAGCTACCAAAAGATAATGGACGTGCTGTAACTGGAACGACAACATCAATACGCTTCATTTCGCGCGCAAAGTCATTGAGAACTTCAGGCACAGTTTGGCGGAATAGATCATCAAGGTAATACAAAGCGTTCAATGCTTCATCAAGTGGCTCAGGTTGGCCAACACGTAGTTCATCTGTTTGCCACAGTAGGTCAATAGTTTCAGCCAGGCGATCTCTTTGAGAAGTATTACGACCGTCTTCTAATAAATCTGCAACCTGACCTAATTTACTGAGCACTGAGCGACGAGCTGCTTCAGTTGGGTGAGCAGTAAATACTGGACGTACTGACATCTCATTTATCCATGAAGAAATCTCTTCAACGCTTAATTCATGTCCAGGTGTTTGAGCTTTAAGCGCGGCTTCAATTTTATCTACAGCACGTGCCAACCACGATCCTCCGCCAGCGCGAGCATCGGCTAACACACGAGCACGGTGCACTTGTTCTGCCACGTTTGCTAAATTGAAGTAGGTACTAAAAGCGCGTACCAACTGCACTGAATCTTCAACAGATAACGTTGCAAGCAATTCAACGCTTTCATCCTTGCCAACAGATTTACGAACTTTTTCAACGAGAGCCAAAAGCTCTGGGCCTTCTTGACGAACTAAAGTCTCACCCAGCAAATCTGCCAACCTACGGACATCGCTACGCAAAGCAGCTTCATCTGCCGCTATTGCACCGCTAAACCCGCTGGTTTCCATTGGGTAATCCTCTCAGGTCGCCGTAGGTGGTGCGAACAAATTACAATGAATCCATTAGCCCCCTCCCTTTTGGGAACGGGGCCTAACGGCGTTTATAGGGAGGTGCACAGTGCGCGGCTTAATTTCATCACTGCCTACGCAGCTAGATGCATCTCATATCGTGGCACCTTCACCGATATATCCATTTCTACTGGCAGCTCGCGCCGCAGATCACCCATTACTTGTTGTCACAAGTTCTAGCCGTAGCAGTGAAGATCTTGTTAATGAACTCAGTGAACTACATTCCAATGTTGTGGAATTCCCTGCTTGGGAAACTCTGCCTCACGAGCGCTTAAGTCCTCGAAGTGACACTGTTGCTAAGAGAATTCAAACTCTTTATGAGTTAGAAAAGAATCAATCTGTATTTCCGATCGTTGTTACACCTGTTCGAGGAGCAATTCACCGCATCATTGCAACACTAGGCAAAGAAGAACTTCTGCAGTTAGAAATTGGTAAAGATCAATCTCTGGATGAACTAGTTCGCCATCTTTCAACCCTTGCCTATACACGTACAGATTTAGTAGAGCGCCGAGGCGAATTTGCAGTGCGTGGTGGAATCGTTGACTTGTTTCTGCCCTTAAATGATTATCCAATCCGTATCGATTTCTTCGGTGATGAGATTGAGGATATGAGCTACTTTGAGGTAGCCGATCAGCGCACCTTGAAACCAGTTGTGGGTGCAATCAAGATTTATCCCTGTCGAGAACTTCTCATCACTAAGCACATTCGCCACCGCGCAATTGAACTCAAAGATTCATTACCAGCTGCTGCTGAACTACTTGAAAAGATAAGCGAAGGCATGAGTTTTGAAGGCATGGAATCTCTTATTCCATTGCTTATCGATGAGACTGAAACAATTATTTCTCGCATGCCAGCCAACACCCAAATAGTTTTTATTGATGAAGAGAGAATTAAATCAAGGGCTGCGGACTTGCTGGCAACAAATGAAGAGTTCCTCAATGCCTCATGGAGCAATGCCGCACATGGCGCTTTGGCACCCATCCATGATGGTTCTGGAACATATATGTCATGGGAAGAGTTAGCACAGGAAATCACTGAGCAGAAAGTGGCAACAGGTTCACTCTCCCCATTTGGTAGTGATTTAGCCGATGACACAGAGTTCTTGGACTACAACGCAATAGATCCCATGCGCGGAGATATTGAGCGCACGATTGAACAACTGCGAACTGCAGTGGAATCACATTTCACTGTTGTTTTTGCAACTCATGGTCACGGAATGCTTGAGAGATATGCAGGAATATTTAGAGCAGCTGATTTGCCCGTGCAAGTAAATGAGAATTTGTTAGCTACCCCTACCAAGGGCACAGTTCACTTAACCACTTCAATCATTGCTCATGGCTTTGAAAGTGCTGCGCATCAAATCCTCTTTATAACTGAGCGGGATTTAACTGGCAGTAAGGGAAGTGTTAAAGATTCAGAGCGCATGCCAACCAAGCGCAAGCAGGCAATTGATCCATTAGAGCTTCGCGCTGGGGACTTTGTCGTGCATGAACAACATGGCATTGGCCGTTATGTTGAATTACTTGAGCGCACAGTTGCCGGTGTGACCCGCGAATACTTAATCATTGAATACGCACCTGCCAAGCGCGGCCAACCCGGTGATCGCATATTTGTTCCAACAGATGCACTTGAGCAAGTGAGTAAGTATGTGGGTGGGGAAACACCCACCGTGCACCGCATTGGCAGTGGGGAATGGCAAAAAGCTAAGGGTCGTGCGCGCAAAGCTGTGCGCCAAATTGCAGGCGAACTTATTCGTTTATATGCAGCGCGCACTAGTTCTCCTGGCTTCGCTTTCTCACCT
>Ga0208485_1000451_pt1 | contig 12111 bp, 14 predicted proteins | sample LakMenEpi27Jul12_FD_150707 | JGI IMG/M metagenome (GOLD analysis project Ga0208485, IMG submission 150707) | Freshwater microbial communities from Lake Mendota, WI - 17JUL2012 deep hole epilimnion (SPAdes) | ecosystem: Environmental > Aquatic > Freshwater > Lentic | place: Lake Mendota, Madison... | reverse complement strand
ATCCCCAATAGGTGCTTAGCTTTTTACACAAGCATTAATACTGTCTAAATTATAGCCAGAATAGCACTAAACGCATCGATATAATTGCACATTGAATGTTTTGCAGTTCGGATCAGATTGAAGGCAATTCCCGTTCGCATCAAAATAATATCCAAAAGAACATTTAACACATTTGCCTGTTATTGAATCGATTTGATTGCAATTCGGTATGCTTGATTGCAATTTACTAATCACACATCCCCCTAAAGCTACCTCATATCCTGCAAAGCATGAAGTACATGCGCCATTTGTGATATCAAATGTTTTGCATGCTCGATTTCGAATAGTCACTATTTCATAGATTATTTTCCAGCGTATGATTTAAGCTGTTTGATGATGATTATTATTCTGTGAGTGTTTTATAATTATTGTGATGTCGCTAAAGGATTTCTAAATTGGACCAAAATTGGGTATAAGATTCATAACAAAGGCGAAGGAGCATACTCCACAGTCTTCAGAGTCGAGAGAGTGGCTGACAAGAAAGTATATGCATTGAAGAAAGTGAAATTAGCAAATCTTTCGGAGAAGTAAATAGAGAATGCCCTTAACTAGGTGCGCATTCTGGCAAGCCTGAAGAACAAGCACATTGTTGGGTATAAATAAGCCTTCCTTGAGGGCAAAAATTTATGGTAACTTGGATAAAATTCAGCATCATAATGTAGTACGCTGACGATGGGGATCTTTACCAGAAGATAACCGACCGCAAGAAGCGAAAGGAACTCTTCACTGAAAACGAAATATGGAGTGTGCTCATCCAAACTGTTGTAGGTCTGAAAGCGTTACACACTCTTAATATTCTCCATAGAGACTTAAAAGTAAAATAACCTAACCCAGAGTGCTAATATCTTCCTTACAAAGGCAGGATAAGCAAAACTTGGAGATTTGAATGTTTCTAAAATTGCAAAAAATGGGCTTTTGTACACCCAAACAGGAACTCCTTATTATGCAAGTCCTGAGGTATGGAAAGATGAGCCTTACGACTCCAAATCAGATATTTGGTCTCTGGGATGCGTCATTTATGAAATGACTACACTTTAGCCACCATTTAAAGCTGAGGATATGGAAGGCTTATTTAAATCTGTTACCCTTGGTATCTATCCACCCATCAGCCAAAAATTTTCAAAGGAACTCTCTCATATCATCAAATTGATGCTTCAACAAAAACCTAAATCAAGGCCTTCGGCTGAGAAAATATTCTCTTCTGCACTTGTACAGAAAAAGATTGAGGAGTTGCAAATTGAATCTCTTAAGTAGACTGAAGAAAATCAATAACTTTTAAAGACTATTCGCCTACCTAAGAAATTACACTATCTAACAGACAGGTTACCAAAACCGAATTATGATAATTTTTCAGAAAATGATAAGGGCTCAAGTCTAAAAAACAGTCCATCTCTCTCTAAAGACCGAAATCTTAGTAAGGGAAGTCTTCCTCGCATCAACCATATTCTTCAGCCTGGAATAAACTACGTAAAGGGTGATCGAAATAAAAAGAAAAAACTTAATAATGATGTCCTTATGATTGAAGGGCGTTCAAAGATTATTGAATAGGCCCGAATCAATGATGGGAAAGGAAGAAATCTTTAAAGATAAATAAGGTAATAGCTGAAAAGGATATATAAAGTGAAAGGAGTAAAGTCTGAGGATCAAAAAAATAAACGGTCAGAAAGAAGTATTGTTTTACCACCAATTAAACTCTGAGTTTGATGATTCATTTTTCTCTTTGTAACTGTTTTATATTGTCTATGAATGAAGAACTATGAGGTGAATTAAATGTCTAAATTGATGTGCCGGAATTAATGACTCAAAAACGGCAGCTATATATTAAGATATTTTGGAGTTGATATAAAAATATTGATTGATCAATGGCTGAGGAGAAAGGAACACCTGTTGTGATTGATAATGGATCCGGAATGTGTAAAGCCGGTTTATCAGGAGATGATGCTCCTCGCTCATCTTTCCCTTCTATTGTAGGTCGCCCCAAATACGACAACATCATGGTCGGCATGAACAATAAGGAAACATACGTGGGTGAAGAAGCCCAAGCCAAAAAAGGAGTTCTTAAACTTACTTATCCTATTGAACACGGTATTGTTAACAACTGGGATGACATGACCAAGATCTGGCATCATTGTTTCTACAATGAACTTAGAGTTACACCATCTGAGCACCCTACTCTTCTTACTGAAGGTATATCATATATCATCTTTAGCTCCTAGAAATCCTAAAGCCAACAGGGAAAAAATGACCGAAATCATGTTCGAGACTTTTGAAGTTCCCGCCTATTATCTTTCCATTCAAGCCGTGCTTTCCCTTTACTCATCTGGAAGAACCACCGGTCTCGTTCTTGATGCTGGAGATGGTGTTACCCACACTGTTCCTATTTATGAGGGTTATGCTCTTCCTCACGCTATCGAGAGAAACAATTTAGCTGGTCGTGATCTTACTGAGTACATGAGAAAACTCTTGAACGAAATTGGCCTTAATTTCAGTTCATCTGCTGAAGCCGAGACTGTCAGAGATATTAAGGAAAAGCTTTGCTATGTTGCCCTTGACTACGAAGCAGAAGTTGCTGGTAACTATTGTAAAATGTAGCTTACAACAATTCCACTCAAAACAACAAATCTTATGAGTTGCCCGACGGTCAAACTATCACAGTTGGCAGCCAGAGATTCAGATGCCCTGAAGCTCTCTTCAAGCCCATGCTTATCGGAAAGGAAATGCCAGGATTCCACGAAATTTCTTATCAATCAATCCTCAAGTGCGACGTCGATATCAGAAAGGATCTCTACAGCAACATCGTTATGAGTGGTGGAACAACCATGTATCCCGGAATTCCCGAGAGACTCAGCAAAGAAATCACTGCTTTGGCTCCATCAACCATGAAAATCAAGGTTGTCGCCCCTGCTGAGAGAAAATTCCTTGTTTGGATCGGAGGTTCTATCCTTAGTTCCCTTTCAACTTTCCAGACTATGTGGATTACCAAGGCAGAGTATCAAGAAACTGGTGCCACAATTGTCCACAGAAAGTGCTTCTGATTGTGAAGTATTATCTATTCGCATTAATTATCACCATGATTAAGCAACTGTTTCGAGCTCACACTGCTTTTTTTGCACAAAAAACTAATAAACTCAACTTTTTCTTCGCCGCATAAGCATAAAGTATCGGAGAAACATCGAAGATAATTGAAGAGGAGAGTCGGGCAGGAGGATTTTATCGAAACAGCATAAGAAAAATCAATATCGGAGAAAATGGAAAAGGAAAATTTACATAGCATCATTTGATTCGATTAATCAAGCTGACCTAATCAGTAGCTGATGTGCCATTATTATTTGAGGCATACTACAATTATCTTGGACATTTTACATTGATGCAAAATTCAACAGTTGATAAAATGCTTCAGAAAGTGATGAGTTTTGAAGAAGCTGATTTGGAAAAAGTATTAGAAGTGTATGCAAATCATAATCATTTGGGATATTTTCCTAGTTACAAGGTGACAGCAGCAGTAATTCAATCAACCCGAGCAAATGGAGACGTTTATCGAAAGCTGCTGGACATTCTCCTCATTAGTCCACTTATCAAATTCGATAAAGAAGTCACTAACAGTTTGATAAATGACATTCAAGATCCATCAAATCCTCATTCAACCTTTTCTCTTTTGTATAAAATTCTCGCTCAAAGGCAAGCATTCGGTCTCTTGGATGGAATTATAACAGGGAGAGATCTATTGGGACATCTTGTTGTTGCTCTCTAAAAAAGAGTTCAAGAAAAGCAATTTAAACCTATAGCAAAAAGCTCATATATACATGAATTTATTACAAAATTAGCGGCAAAATAAAGTCCATAGGATAGTCTACATTATGAAATTGCTATTGCTGCAATTGGAGCAAAAGAGCATAAAATTTTCGCTGATAATTTGATCCAAATAAAAAATGAATAAAAGATGATAAAAGTGTTATTGTTCCTGGAACTATGCCCTGAATCTTTTCGAAAAGTTGTAGTAAAACATCTTTAGAATATGTAAATATCTGCAGATCTCCGTTCCCGTTTAGGTGAATTCAAGCATTCTTATACAGATCCAGCATCAGTCTAATCTTAATGATAGTTATACTTCTATGATATCTATGATATCTAGTATAGAAATAAGATATAAATAAACCAAATTAATTATCATTCAGCTTTGTCAGTGTTCTTATCTATATTTGAATTCTACCAAAGATCTCTTCTTTCTCGAATAACCTCACTAACATTTATCTTCACTTGTTGTAATCCTCCGTTAATGTTTAATTGAACACCAGGTCGATTTACTAAATCAAGATTTTTTAGAATTTGTTATGTTGTTTTTGATAGGTAAGCTTTACTGTTTTGATTTTACATGTTTGAAACAGGCATATGGATTTTGTATTATGGAGCGAAATAAATGCTGTAATCATTTTGAGGGATTTCGTTAGATATCTAAACATTGCATACAACTGAAGTTTAGTAAGCCCAGCATCGTGGTACATTACGAAGAGTATAACCACCTCCTCCGAAGAAAAGAGTGGGAATATTGAATTTCTTTAAGAATTATGCTGCTGATGCATGCCCTTTTACTGATAGATTAAAACAACCAAGACGATCTCCTGACAAACTGTCAGTTCCTCCCTGTAAGAGAATGGCATCAGGTCTGAAATTTTCGATAATCTTGCTAATAGTCGGCTGAAAAATCATTTAGAATGATTCATCATCGAGGCCTTCATCAAGAGGGAAGTTGACTGCATGATAGAGTCCATTGTCCTTTCCTACATCATCAATATGCCCTGTCCCTGGGAAGTAATCTTTGAATTTATGGAAAGAGCAAGTCATTACTCTATCAGTAAGATAAAACGCTTCCTCAACTCCATCTCCATGATGAATATCGATATCGATATAGAGCACTCTCTGAAATACTTTTAATAACTCCAAAATTGCCAGTACACAATCGTTGATATAACAGAATCCTGAAGCTTACGATTGCTTAGCATGATGAAGTCCTCCTGACCAATTTATTCCATATGTAAATTTTCCTTCAGCTAATAAGGCTGCTGTTGCTAAATTACGCCAAAATTACCAATAGATCCACTGGAGTATGATACACAGTAGTCATATAATCGCTACATCACTGGGCAATCTTCTTTGAAGTTAAAGCGATAAAGCTGATCCTCGAAATGATTGCGGTTTTATGGGTTGACATTACGGATGAGGTCAATGTACTCATCAGAGTGGAAGGTAGTTAATTGTTCTTGTGTGGCGTAATATCTGTTTAGCTATGCGAATTCGAGATCCTGAATAAGAGTTTTTGTACAATCGTATCGAAGTGTTGGTCTAGTTAGTACTTTCGGACTATTTCGTCAGTCATTGCCACTCTCAAAGGCTTCATAGGGTGTGCAAAGGCGTAGTGGTAGGTGCCTATCATCTCGTCATAATAGTAAACGACATCCTTCTTAAAGTTCATCATCTTTATTATTACACTACGGGATTACCCTCTCAATTATATCTGCAATCAATTCATTTAGAAATATAATCACATGGACGACGACGAATTCAACGATTTTGAATAGGCACAACCTCCTGCCCCAAGCAACCCCAGCTAACAATTATAAGTAGCGATAGATCTTGGCTGGAATACTGGCATTGAGGGAATGAGCTTGCCATTACAGAATGAAGGAGTAGATATTGGCAGTACAGTATAGACAGGTAATGGATCTTTTGGCTTTGCTTTTGATTTAGAGAGTTCACTTCAGGCAGACTCAGTGGAACCACAAATGGGGAAGATTGGTAGTGTTTATGACCTTGCTAACACTACTATCATTCCTCCTTTTACCAAACAGAACTCGCTCCAATTGCCAATTTCTTCCACAGATCTCTTTGATTTTAATACACCAATTCAGCCACAGATAGAAAATCATCAATTTGAGACATCTGAAATCCCTTCCTTTTTGCCAGTATATGAATTTGAAAAGCCTATAATTCAACAACCTCAAATATTGTTTCAGTTCTAATCAATCCCCATCACTAATACATCAACTTCTTCAAATGCCGAAAATTCCTTAAATTTTTTTGATTGGGGAAAGACATAAGTTTCTGAGTATTTATAACAATAAAAACGGATAGATACTAAAGAGGTGGTAAAAAGTAATTAATTTAATTTTTCTGAAAATATATCTACTTCTCTTGTTGTAGAAAATGTGATAAAAATGGAAGAAAATAAATAGGTATAATAAAATGTGGAAAATTAAAATAAATAAGAAGAATAATAATTTTAGTTTGTATAGCCATCTGTTTTGGATAATAATGCTCAGGAAGTAAAGATTTTAAATGAGTAACCAACAATTTAAGATCAAAAATAGTCAAATCAAATTAATGAATCCATTCCCATTACTTTTTCAATTGAAATTGCTAATTACTCTCAGCCATTATTTACCACAAAGTTGGAAGAAACATAAATTCGTAAATAATCTGATGAATTTGTATTTGTTAGCTAGCAGCCCCATGTAGAATAGGAAAGAAAGTAATCTGAATAATTTTAATATCAAGAATAAACCATCAAATAGTCTTAATTATAGCCATCACAAGAGATATCATAACCAAGAATTGATAATTACAACTAATTAGAAGAGATTGCTCCTCCTTTGAGTAAAATTTATGAAGAAAAAAAATAAGAAATAAAACTATAAACGACAACGAGAGAAGCTGTTGTCGTTGATAATTAATAATAAGATGAATTCGGAGACTTTGAAGAGCCTCCACCAGGATAATAAGCACCAGTATCTAATATTTAAGTTCCTATTTCTTCTTCAGCTCCTTTATAACCAGTCGAAATAAAAACAGAATACAGCGATTCATGCCAAACAGGCTTCTACAAAGAAAAGAAATAATACCTTGATAAATTTGTTGCAACTCTACCCGATTACTCTTTTCTTCTCGTTCGTGGTTTTCTGAACTGAGTTCAATGTCCACATCTTGATATTTACAAGCATTTTTTTGCGGTATTTAGATTATTTTTCAACTGAGATTATATTTAATAACCAAATGGCATCCGAGAAATAGTTCCTAAAGACAGATCTTTTTAAGGACATCAGAAAGCTGATCAACATTGTCGATGAGGTGCGTGATTACGGGCTTGATAAGGAAATCTCACTGCCTAGAATTGCAGTTCTCGGCACTCAGTCGAGTGGAAAAAGCTCACTGCTTGAGAACATTGTAGGCCTTGATTTCCTCCCTAGAGGATCTGGAGTGGTTACGAGAAGACCCCTCTAGCTAAGGCTTGTTCATGCCGATCCAAGTAAGAAGTATAAGATATAGGAAAATCTGATGGCAAGCCCTATGCTATCTTTGAAAACGACCCTACGAAAAAATACACCAACTTTGGTGAAGTTTGTAAAAATATCTAAAAATTGACGGATGATGTGGCTGGTAAAGGAGGTCAAATCGTGAATGATCCAATAAAGCTTCGAGTTTACTCTCAAGATTGTCCAGACCTGACCATAATTGATCTTCCAGGTATTACCAGAATCGATGTAAAAGGGCAGAAAGATGTGGAAAGAATAACAACTGAAATGGCAGCATTGTACTAATGTTTTAATCAAGCTATTGCAAGGATCCAAAAACTATCATTTTATGTGTGATTCCAGCCAATCAAGATCTTGCTATTTCTGACGGACTCAAACTAGCCCGTGAATGGGATAAGTAAGGCATGAGAACGATCGGAGTAATTACAAAAATCGATATTATGGATAAGGGTACTTCTGCTAAAAAAATGTTATTAAATGAATAGATTCACTTGAAATTGGGCTATATTGGTATTGTAAATCGAGCACAAGAAGATATCAACAATCGAGTCCCTGTGGAGGTTGCCCTTAAGAGGGAAATATAATTTTTCAACAAGCATCCAGAATATAGAAATTTAGATTAGAGATATCTTGGAACAAGATCACTTACAAATAAGCTATCTGAGCTACTTGTAGATGCTATCAAGCGATCTCTTCCTGATATAATAAAGCAAATTGAAGAGAAATTAGATGAGCTTAGAGGAGAAGTAGATGCTATGGGTACACCTCCTCCCGCTTCTTCTCGAGAGAAAAGTAATTTTTTGATGCAGTTGATTGCTGATTTTAGTAATGACTATAAAAATACTTTGTCTGGTAAATATGTGGCAAATTCAAAAGTTGTTAGCTCTGAATAAATTGGAAAGGGTGCTATAATTAAAGGTAAATTTAAAGATATTTTCCTTTAGTACCCCAAAAGCTATAAGTGTTCAGCTGACTATGAAGATGAATTTATAAAGGATACCCTTAGAAGTCATCAAGGAGATTAAATATCTGGATTCCCATCAATGGAGTGCTTTAGATCATTATTAGTCCCTCAGATTGCAAAGCTAAAAGATCCAATCTACTCTACTCTAGATTTCATCTACATGGAGCTTGTAGAACTTGCAGGATAACTCAATAATAAAGTCTTCAGTCGCTTCCCTGATCTTCTCGCATTGGTTAATTAAATCACAAATAAAAAGCTTTCTGATTTAAAGACTCAAACGTAGAACATTCTTGATACTCTTATCGAAGCAGAAATGAACACTGTTTTTACTAACGATTCGAAATACCTCTCCGCCAGAGACGAGCTTCTTGCAGTAATTTTTTTAACATATAGAAAACAGCCACCTCTGAAGATGATCCATAAAAACTTTTCATTAAAGAAATCAAAGAACGATTAGATGCCTATTTTAATATCGTTGTTCAGATACTCAACGATAGTGTACCCAAGGTTATTGGATTTTTCTTGGTCAAATCAAGCCAAGAAACCTTACAAATGGTGCTATTTAATGAATTAAACCAATAAGCAATTACCGAAGCCTTAGGTGAGCCAAAAGAAGTATAATAAAAACGTAAAAGAATAAACGCCCGTATCCAAACATTAAACAAATCGTACAAGGCATTGAAGAAAGATCCAACAGTTTCTCGCCTTCTAGACGATTCTTGATTCTGATATCTTCAATGTTATTATATTCACAAAATAAGTTAAAGATTACGGGCTCAGATGATAATGAGGAAGGGTCTTTTTTTTTTAAGCTCAACATTCTCGTCAATCAGCACGATTTCTTTGAATTGTCCGTTGTGTACAACTTCTGCTCTCAAATCATAGAAATAGAAAGGCTCACCGACTTGATATCTGAATTCTCCGTGAACTGGCATTGTCTTAACCTAAATATTACCTCTCTTACCTTGAGATTCATGGTAGCGCCTGAGTCAAGGTCTCCGAACTTGTAGAAACCGGTAGTCATGTGAGTGTCTTTGTTGAATAATCTGAAAAATGTGTTTTTGAATTCTGGGAATTTTTTCTCGCAAGGCATTCCTGAGTCGTATTCCATGTCATAGTCAAGAAGATGAATGGTTTCAGGCTTAAAGAGGGCTCCTAACTCGGCGTTTTGATGGATGATATCTCTGAGGTGTACCTCATTGACGTCGGGGTCGACTACACGATCTCTGATTCTGGTCCAGAAGAGCATGGCGGAAAGTAAAGAGAGGCCCTTGAATCCGAATGCAAGATCCCAGAATTGATAGAAGAAGATCGAGAATGATGGGAGGAAAAATATTTGGAAGGGATCCTGGTATCGTTCGCTTCTGTGGTAAATGGTCTTGAGACTAGGGAAGACTCTGTAGAGGAAATCTTGGAAGTATGTGTGGAAAGGAGGACGAACTGCGGGTGAGTCTTCGGGCTTACCGACGCGAGTAGGCTCGTATCCATCCTTCAAATAGGTGTAGTAAGCTGGCTTCCATTTGTATTGCCAGCGTACGTTATAGGGATTGCCAGTTGTCCAGCTTACCTTGCTGAAGCGAAGGGTTTTTATCAATTACTGTGCTGATTTGCGAGTTGAAATCATTTATTTAATATTATAATCCACTAACACTGCAACACCCCTACCTTTTTTTCCCTACAATCCGATAATGCATCTCGCAGTCCTCTTCTCCCAGGCAAATATAATTAAAATATTGATTATTTATAAAATATTAATTTGATATATGGCTGAAGTGAAAGCTGCTGAAACCAAACCCGCTGTTGTGAAAGATACTAAGAAAAAGGGAGCTAAGGCTGCTGAGGGAACTGAATAGGTTGCTGAAGCCAAGCAGGAAAGATCACTTGGACCCCAAAATACCTCAGGTGATGTCTTCGCTATTTGCCACATCCTCGCTACCTGGAATGATACCTTCATTCACGTCACTGATCTCACTGGCAGAGAAACTCTCGCAAGAGTCACTGGAGGAATGAAAGTCAAAGCCGATCGTGATGAGTCTTCACCCTATGCTGCTATGCAAGCCGCAATCGACATCGTCAACAGACTTAAACAACTCAACATCACTGCCGTTCACATTAAACTCAGAGCTAGAGGAGGAAACGGAGATAAGGCCCCAGGACCTGGTGCTCAATCAGCTCTTCGCGCTATTGCTCGTAATGGTATTAAAATTGGCCGCATTGAGGACGTGACCCCAATTCCCACCGACTCAACCAGAAGGGGTTGCCGCAAGGGAAGAAGACTCTGAATGTTGATAGCAATACCTATATTTACATCATTGATAGTGGATCGACGAGGGTACAGGAGTTGAAGAATATATTTAATTAAATTGACAAGATGATCTTCACAACGAGATTAGCCTCCCGCTTTTCAAGCGCAGTTGCACAGAAGACCTTCGCAAAATTCACTGAGCGATACACTGCTACTCTTCAGGAATTCCAAAAGAAGGTCGGCTCCTCAGCCGCCGAAGGAGAGCAACTAAAAAAATCCACCCTTCGAGCTTATGTTCACCCTTATAGCGAGCCTCATAGCCGAGCTTTCTCTGGTATTGCCGAGACCCTTAACACTGATTCAGAGCTTCGCGGTCCTGAACAAGTATCTCCCCACTATGAGCATTTCAGCTTTGCTCGTAGGCAAGCTCTACTCTTCGTGGGAGGACTCGCAGCTCTTCGATTCATCGCCAGCACTGAAGATTTCTTCATGTTTGCTCAATCTGCCACTTGGGCTTGGACTTTTTACTTCGCATACAGCTACTTTTGGCTCGAGGGTAAGAAGTTTTTCCTTCTCCCCTTCTTATCCCGCTTCTATAAAAAGCTTCTAAATCTTGAAATGAGCAACGTCGAGACTTATTGGGCTGAGAATACTGAGGTTAGAATCCGCAATTTGATGGCTACTGCAAAAGGTCAAATCGAATACAAAGCTGTGCACACTGATTATCTTGGTGTTCGTAATAATGCTCTTCTCAATGTAATCCATTTTCTAAGCAGTATCTTATCTCAGATCAGATCGCTCTTAAAAATCATTTGCATGCTCGGGCCGAGTTTATTCTTAAAGAGGCTGAGACTCTCGAAGCCATCAACCAAAACAAAATTATTAGTAACGTCATGAGTGAGGCTCTTCAAAGTATTGACACTGCATACAAAAACAATAAAGCTCAGATTGAAACTGCATATTTTGAGCTTGCTCTTTAAGGTCTTGCCAAAGGAAAGATGAGCTATGATAAGGATCCTATTCTTCCATTTGTCATTGAGACTATCAACAAAACTGTTGAGAAATTCGATAACATTTCCCCAGCAGATCAAGAAAAGCTTGTGGCTTTAACTGAAGAGCAACTATCTGCACTGAGAAATGCTGATGCACGTGCTCGTGATTAGTTCATTGTCAGTGAGCCAAAGATTGATGGCAGTCTTAAGAATAATCCAGCTGTTATTAAAATCCTTCAAAATTGGGGAAAATGATGTTGATCAAGCAAACTAATCAAACTCTATATTTTATATAGGATATAAATATATAAAACCAAATATTGTTTCATTTCAAAAAGAGTTCTATTAGAAAAAGTGGTTTCTTTGGCTTAAAACAGCAATTAAAATTAATGCCAGGAAGAAAGAAAAATACTTGGTTTTGAGGCACTATTCTCGCCTTTCTCTCAATATTAGAAAAACTATGAATTACAAAGGAAAAAGATCAATAATATGTTACTAATATTATTCATAAAAGACGTTTTTGATTAAAATAATATGGGGTTGGGGTTGGGGTTGGGGTTGGGG
>Ga0208485_1000447_pt1 | contig 12174 bp, 9 predicted proteins | sample LakMenEpi27Jul12_FD_150707 | JGI IMG/M metagenome (GOLD analysis project Ga0208485, IMG submission 150707) | Freshwater microbial communities from Lake Mendota, WI - 17JUL2012 deep hole epilimnion (SPAdes) | ecosystem: Environmental > Aquatic > Freshwater > Lentic | place: Lake Mendota, Madison... | reverse complement strand
CCTTATTAAGGGGGGATTAAAGGGGGGACTAAGGGGGGATCGGCACCCCCCTTATTAAGGGGGGCAGGGGGGATCGAACCTAAAATCCATTTTTAATTTAATTATAACCAGCTACTTAGGATTTCAAGAGAATTGTCTAGGTAATTAGCTGAAGCCATCAGCCTGCGGCTATATTCAAGCGATAATAACTAGAAAAATGGCTAATTAATCGGATAAATAAAAGCTGATAACTGATAACTGATAACTGATAACTGATAACTGATAGATTAAATTACCGTGCCGTCGGGAATAGTGGCATTTTTGAAAATAACCACGATGCCGCTGCGAACATAGAAACCTAAATCTTCGCGATTAGCTTCTTCCACACGATCTTTGTTAACAATTAAAACATTGGAACCAATGCGAGCATTTTTGTCCACAATTGCCCGACGAATAGTGGAACCGGGACCGATACCCACGGGAATTTTGGCATTTCCGATCAGACTTTCCCGTTCGGGGAAAGACTCATAAAAGTCGGCTCCCATCAGCATTGTATCCTCGATCGTGCAGTCTTTGCCGACTCGACTACGAATACCTAAAATCGAGTGATGGATGCGAGATTCTTTGAGAATACAACCTTCAGAAATCATCGATTCTGTCACCGTACAATTGAGCATTTTTGTGGGTGGCAGATAGCGAGAACGGGTATAGATGGGGGCTTTTTCGTCGTAGAAACTAAAGGCGGGATTTGGTTGTTGAGTCAGGGCGAGATTAGACTCATAAAAGGCCTCAATCGTCCCGATATCTTCCCAGTAACCCTTAAATAAATAAGCCTGAAGATTGTAGTCTTTAGCCGCCGAGGGAATAATTTCCTTGCCGAAATCGGTCTGTTCTTTATTGGCATCGAGCAGATCGATTAAAACATTCTTTTTAAAGACATAAATTCCCATGGAAGCGATGTAGGGACTTTGACGAGCTTGGTCGGGACTTAAGCCTAAAATCGTCGTATCTACCCGCATTCTTTCCAATTCTGCCCCTTTGGGTTTCTCATAAAAATCGACAATTCGCCCCGAATCATTAATTTTCATCACCCCAAAAGCGGAGGCGCGACGTTCATCGATGGGAACCACCGATAAAGTGATATCGGCGTTGGTTTCCCGATGGCGTTCGATGAACTTGCTGTAGTCCATGCGATAGAGATGATCTCCCGAGAGAATTAGATATTCATCGATATCCCAATCCTTCATCGTCCAGATATATTGTCGTACTGCGTCGGCCGTGCCTTGGAACCATTGAGGATTCTCCATGGTTTGTTGAGCCGCCAAAACTTCCACGAAACCATCGCTAAAACCCGTAAAATTATAGGTACGATTGAGGTGACGATTGAGGGAAGCGGAATTAAATTGCGTCAACACATAGATTTTGTCAATCTGGGAGTTAATACAATTGCTGACGGGAATATCGATTAAGCGATATTTTCCCGCTAGGGGGACGGCAGGTTTTGCCCGCAGTTTCGTTAACGGATAAAGGCGAGTTCCGGCCCCGCCACCCAAAATAATAGCTAATACTTTTTTCACGCGCGTAACCCTCGCGATTGGCTGTTTCCTTCTCAAAGTAAGTGTAGGATGATAGCGCACCTTATTGATAGAGGGGAAACAAAAATCTAGATCCAAAAGTCATCAAGAGGGAATTGATCGGAGTCTTTGCGGATAAATTCGCTAAAATCATGAATTTCTGGGCTAAATCATTAATATTCACCTTTTTTCTCCCTTTACCGTACCTAATGCCCGCCACGGTGACGGGCGATCGCTGTTCTTGGTTAGCCCAAGGTTCCGATGTACAGACTTTCGGTAAACAGGGACAAAGCGGGAAAGCTGGCAAGGTCGGCGGCCAAGGCAAAAATAGTGACAGTTTAACCCTTTTTCTCGATGGTTCTCCCCTAAAACTCGATATTTCAGGACAAAAAGGGGTCGATGGTGAAAATGGCAGCAATGGCAGCGATGGCAACTGTAGCGGTCAACCTAGCAACGTCACACGAAATCTTCAGGCGGCCGGTGGTGGTAACGGTGGCAATGGGGGTAATGGTGGTGATGGGGGCAATGGCGGCGCTTTAACCCTCTATGCCACTAATTTAGATTTTTTAAGACAAGTAACGGTCAATGCGGCCGGAGGCGCCGGGGGTTTTGGGGGTCAGGGAGGCCAGGGGGGCAAGGGTTGTCGCTGTTCCCAACCTTTCTGGACAATTCAAACCTGCAGCGGTAGGCCGGGTGATGCCAATTATAGCTGTACCACCAGAGAATTTAGCTGTCAGGACGGTCTGGATGGGGCGACGGGTAATAGTGGTCGTAACGGTCGCGAGGGACGTTTAGGACAGTTAACTTTAATTCAAATCGATCGCCCTTTAACTGCCGATCAACCGATCGCAACTGTTCCCCTTTCGGAGTTAAAAGAACGGGGTTATATTCTATCTAAAAATAGTTGGGAAACTCGCACTGGGGCAATGTCTTTATTTTCTCCCGGTTCCCTGATCGATGATCAATATCGGATTTTATTAGATCGATCGGAACGTTCTTTTATTTTAATTTGGAATGCCCCCCAAGAGTTTAACCGGTTTGCTAATCAGCGTTTTACTTTAACCCTTGATGCTCAAAAGGAAATGAAGGTAACTGTCCCCAGTGAATTGTGGATCGAGGGAACCACTCAAAAACGCAATAATGTTACGGAATTTGTCGTTTATAATGCTGTTTTTGAACGAGATGTCACCCAATTAGAAGCAAAAGGTATTACAGGAAATGGTACTGATTTAAGGCTTTTTCTCGAAGATAAAGCTTCCCAATCGAATTTAATTGGCACTAAATTTAAACTGCGTTATCGCGTCACTCGTTGGCAAGCAGACGACCTGCAAACCAGTCCCAGAACTGATTTTGTCACTCGCTATGAAGGAGATATGCCTGCTAATTTAATCCGACAGGAGGGCAATCAATTTATTCTGGATATCGGTCAATTACCCTTACCTGTGGAATCCTTGCGATCGGGTACGGGGGTAGAAATCGAGTTACTTGCTACTCGTTCTTTTGCCGGTTATTCCAAAGAACAAAAAATCGTCATCCGCGACACGATTAAAGGGGCAAATATGCCACGGAGATAAGTCAAAAAAGTTCCCTTCTCCTTTCTCCGGTGCAATGTTAAGTAGGTAGGCGTTAAAAATTATCAACTTACCTCGTCTATATTTCACATTTATTCAGCAAACCCTATCTAACTACCTCTTGCCTCTTGCCTATCCTAACCAAGAAATTAATTTTGCCCTATTACTTATCAGTTCCCATCTGTTGCGTCTAAGCTTTCTATTCCTGTTTAGATTTATGTAGGGGATCCATATAAATCTCTAAGCGCTTAAATACCACAGAGGAAAGGGTAGTTAAAACCAAATAAACTACAGCAACGGCGATATAAATCTCGAAAGCTTTATAGGTAGTGGCCACCATTAATTGACCTTGCCGGAATAATTCTTCAAAACCGATTACTGCCGCTAAACTGGTATCTTTAATTAGGGTGATAAATTCATTCCCCAAGGGCGGCAACATCCGGCGAAAAGCTTGGGGAAAAATCACCTCGTGCATGGTTTGCACTGGGGACATCCCTAAACTAGAACAAGCTTCCCATTGACCATTATCGATCGATTGAATACCGCCGCGCATAATTTCAGCTAAATAGGCCGCTACATTTAAACTTAGGGCAAATAGGGCCGCCGGTAAACGATCTAAGTCGATATTTAAGCCAATTTCTCGGAACAACCCGGGCAAACCAAAATAGATCAAGAATAATTGCACCAGCATCGGTGTTCCCCGAAAGAAATCCACATAGATGCGGCAAATTATTTTTAACCATTTGTAGGGAGAAATCAGGGCAATAGCCACTAAAGTTCCGCCGATTAACCCGAACAGAAAAGACAGAACTGTTAACAGAATTGTCCAGGGAACCCCTTTCACAATCAGGTTATAGAATAATTCTCCCCAGTTAAACCTCGATTCCTGTAAATTCTTTAAAGCTGGGGCAACTAAGGGTAATTCTGGCGGTTTTTCTCCAAACCATTGCCTAAAAATAACATCGTACTGACCACTTTCTATAACTCGACCGAGAGCATCATTAATTAACTGGAGATAGGGGGAATTTTTGGGTAAAGCAATGCCGTAGAATTCCTCCGTTAATAATTCTCCGACCACCTTTACTCCCCTTAAACCCGCTTGTTTAATTGCATACAAAGTCACGGGTTTATCGTTAACTACCGCCTCAACTCGACCATTAATTAATTCCTGCAAAGCTAAAGCCGCCGAGTCAAATTGACTAACCACTGCTCCAGGTATTTTTGTCGCTTCTAAGGCTCCTGTTGTGCCAATTTGGACGGCAATTCTTTTGCCTTTTAAGTCTTCAAAATTTTTAATCGTCTTATTATCTTCCCGAACAGCGATCGCTAAACCAGCCCTAAAATAAGGTCGAGAAAAAGAAATCGCTTGAGCGCGTTCGGCGGTGATGGTCATGCCACTAATAGCGGCTTCCACTGTTCTCGCTTGTAGAGCCGGAATAATGCCATCAAAGGGTAAATTTCTAAAGTCAATGTTGAGATCGGCTTCCTTGCCAATTGCCCGCATTAAATCGATATCAAACCCGGTTAATTGTCCCCCTTGTTGAAATTCAAAGGGTGGAAAAGTCGCTTCTGTGGCGACTCGAAAAGGATTAGGAGGAGTCTGAGAAAAAGCGGGAATAACAGTTAATCCGATCGCCAAAACTAATCCTAACAAGGCAAAGATGACTCTCTGCACCGCCCGCCCTCGCCAAAATTTAATCATTTTTTAATTGTTTCTCCTTGATTTTTTTACTCAATTAAGTTAAGGATTTTGTCCTACTCCTCACCTAAGACAGATGTAGAGAGACTATTTGAGTATTATGATTATTCCTCTTGATAAAATGTCGTCAAGGATACAATTTAGCAGAAACTAATCTGGATACTTTTATACAGAATCTAAAATTTTTTACGAGAGGACATCATGACCACTACCACCCCTGTGATTGTTAGTGAAGGTTTACGCAAAAGTTACGGCTCTTTAGAGGTACTTAAAGGAGTTACAGGCACTCTTTATCAAGGGGATGTGGTATCGGTAATCGGTCCCTCTGGCTGCGGCAAAAGTACCTTTTTACGCTGTCTCAATCGTTTGGAAACAATTAACGGCGGCCGCTTGGAGGTGATGGGGATTGACATCTCTTCCCCGAAGTTAAATCAATCGGTCCTCCGCAACTTACGCAGCCGGGTAAGTATGGTGTTTCAACACTTTAATCTTTTTCCCCATCTCACCGTTTTACAAAACTTGATGTTGGCCCCCAAGCAAGTGTTACACCACTCGGAAAATGAGGCTAAGGATACGGCAATTCATTATCTGGAAAAGGTGGGATTAGCACCAAAAGCCGATGTTTATCCCGACCAATTATCGGGAGGACAAAAACAACGGGTGGCGATCGCTCGCAGTCTCTGCATGAAACCAGAGGTGATTTTATTTGATGAACCCACTTCGGCCCTAGATCCGGAATTAGTCGGGGAAGTGTTAAACGTCATGCGTCAATTGGCCGATGACGGTATGACTATGGTAGTCGTCACCCACGAAATGCAGTTCGCTAAGGAAGTCTCTAACAAGGTTTTGTTCTTTAATCAAGGTGTCATCGAAGAAGCAGGCGATCCCGACACCTTTTTTAATAATCCCCACAGCGAGCGCTTACAAGCCTTTTTAAGTCGCATCAATAGTAATTAGGGTTGGCTGAAAAAGTTTGTCGGTGGGGTCATAGAATAACCGATTACACCACTTTTTAGCGAAATCTCCTTGGTCAGCTGTGAACGTGAATGTCGCTTGCAAGTGATGAACCAATGCCGCCAGACGCAAATACCCCGAGGATTTTCGCTGATTGTCGATGACTGAGGACATCGAAAAAGCCGCAATCTGAGGGCTGGAGTTGGGAGGCAGTACTTGGGAGAAATTGGCAAAACAGACAGTAGAGTTGGCTGTATAGTGATCGCTAACCTGATGATCACCGATGATGTCATTAGTCTCTATAGTCAGCGATTCCCTCTGTAGCGATGTTTTTGATGGTTTTCTGCTGCGAAACAAGCTATAATGGTCGAAAAGTCAAATTTGAAAAATTTTGCTTCCAACCCTATCGGCGTAAGGATTTCAGGAGTTGGCACCCAGTAGTACATTAGCTTTGAATTGCTTTAACTGAGTCTCTGTAAGACTTTCGGCTATAGCTAGTACATTCATAGGGGGAAAGTTTAGTTATGTTCTACTTGGAACACAATCAAATTAAATCAACCCTTGCAATTTCATATTGAAGCGACAATGAAAGCAATAACCTCAATTCTTGACACCAGAGCCGAGCAAACCCCCAATCAGTTAGCCTACATCTTTCTTAAGGATGGCCAAAATCAAGAATCATCCATTGACTACAAAACCTTAGAACAAGAATCAAAGGCGATCGCTGATAGCTTACTTTCTCTTTGCCGCCAAGGTGATCGCGCTTTATTACTTTATCCCCAAGGTTTAGAATTTATTACAGCTTTTTTGGGGTGTCTATATGCTGGGATTGTTGCGGTTCCCGCTTACCCACCAAAGCGTAATCAAAAAATGTCTCGATTACTAGCAATTATTGAAGATTCTCGCCCTCAAATTATTCTGACAACCAGTTCACTTTTAGAGAAAATTAAGTCAACACTTGAATCTTTTTTAGACTTATCAGTAACCAGACTTTTGGTGACAGACAATGTGAATAATAACCAAGACTTTAAATTGCATCTTCCCAGGATTAGCGGTGATACCCTAGCATTTCTTCAATACACATCAGGTTCAACTGGTGCGCCGAAAGGAGTCATGATTTCCCATGACAACGTTGCCCATAATTCTGCTTATATTCAAAAAGCATTTCAACTGACAGGAAAAAGTGTTTCTATGACCTGGTTGCCCAGTTTCCATGACATGGGTTTAATTGATGGTATTATTCAACCGCTTTATACAGGTTTTTTAGGTGTTGTTATGTCGCCTGAATCTTTTTTAAAAAATCCAATTCTTTGGTTGGAAGCAATTACTAAATATCAAGCTACTCATAGCGGCGGTCCAAATTTAGGCTATGAATTATGTGTGCAGAGAATTACGTCTGAACAACAAGAAATGCTTGATCTCAGTAGTTGGATCAGTGCCTACAATGGAGCCGAGCCAATACGACGAAAAACGATGGAAAACTTTATTAACAAGTTTCAATCTTCTGGGTTTCAATCTCGATATTTTTATCCCTGTTACGGCATGGCAGAAGCCACACTAATGATTTCTGGAGGTAATATCGAAGATGAGCCAGTTTACTTAAATGTTCAATCAGAATCCTTAGAGAATAATCAGGTAGTAGAAGCGGAGAAAGACAGTAAAAATTATCAGGAACTTGTCGGTTGCGGCCATGTCTGGGAAAATATGGCAGTAAAAATTGTCGATCCTGAAAGTTGTTTAGAATGTGATGAAAATCAAGTGGGAGAAATTTGGGTTTCGGGTTCTAGTGTTGCCCAAGGATATTGGCAACAAGAAGAAAAAACGATCACAAATTTTCAGGCTAAATTAGCTGATGGGGATCAAGGAAATTTTCTCCGAACAGGCGATTTAGGTTTTAGGCGAGAAGGAGAACTATTTATCACGGGAAGAATCAAAGATGTCATCATTATTTGGGGACGAAATCATTACCCCCAAGACATTGAATATTCTGTACAACAAAGTCATCAGGCTCTGCGTTTAGATTCTGGGGCAGCTTTTACAATAGAAGTAGATAATCAAGACAAATTGGTGATTGTTCAGGAAGTAGAGCGTACCTATTTAAGCAAGTTAAATGTCAATGAAGTTTTCTCGGCTATTCGTGAAGCCGTTGCTCTCCATCATGCCTTACAGGTTTATGCGATCGCATTAATTAAACCCGCGAGTATTCTCAAAACCTCCAGCGGTAAAATTCAACGCCAGGCTTGTCGTCATGCTTTTCTGACAAACAGGCTGGCGATTGTTGCACAATGGCAACAAAATAAGTTATCATGACGGGTATTTGTTTTTCTTTGCAAATGTTTTGGTGGTAACTTGTTTTTATGAGTCGAGAAAAAATTGAACAGTGGCTAACAGATAGGCTGGCAAGTCTTCTAGGTGTAGATAGGGAAGACATTGATTTAGAAAAATCTATTTTCACCTATGGCCTAGATTCTTCCGTTGCCTTGAGTCTTACTGGCGAGTTAGAAGCAATGCTTGGTTTAGATCTAGACTCAACGTTATTCTGGGAATATTCCAAAATTAGTGAATTATCTGAATATTTAGTAGATGAATTGGCTAAAAAATAGGGGTTACTTTAATCATGAATAGGAACAAAGTTTTATTTAATCCTTTTGATGCAGAATTTCAGGCTAATCCCTATCCTGTGTTTGCTCAGCTTCGTCAAGAAGATCCTATCCACAAAAGTATTTTTGGAACATGGATTATTACTCGTTATGCTGATGCCCTTACTATTTTAAATGATAAGCGATTCCAAGTAGATAATTTTCCTGAACGCCTTCAGCTAAAAAGTGCCTATCTCAAAGAAGATAATCTAGACATTCTTGCACAAACTACTGATAAATGGTTGTTTTTTTTGGAACCACCCGATCATACTCGAATTAAAAATGCACTAATTCCATCCTTTTCTAGAGCCTCGCTCAATGCTATGCGTCCTAAAATTCAGGCAATTGTTGACGATTTACTGGATAGATTTGCCCCAAGGGGAGAGATGGAAATCATAGCAGATTTTGCGACCCCTCTTCCTGCTTTTGCGATTACTAAAATATTAGGTTTACCGATTGAAGATTATCAACAATTAATTCGATGGTCTGCTAAGACCGTTTTCATTTTTGATCAACCAGTATCTTTGGAAGAATATAAAGAGCAAAATCAAATTCTCATTGAACATAGAGCCTATTTTGCTCAAAAAGTAGCTGAATATAAAAGACAACCAAACGACGGTTTGATCAGCCAGTTAGCTAATTATAACGATAATATCAATGCCCTAACAGAAGATGAAATAATTAGCACTTCTATTCTGTTAATTGCCACATCCCAGGAATCAATGAAAGGACTACTGAGTAATGGTCTTTTAGCCCTTTTAAAACACCCACAAAGTTTAGAATATGTAAGACAAAATCCTGGTAATATTGAAAATATTGTCGAAGAATTGCTACGTTATGATAGTCCTATTCAGTATGTCTCTCGTCGAGCAGTAGAAGACGTTGAGGTTTCAGGAAAAATTATTCATCGTGGGGAGTATGTCGTTATCTATCTCGGTGCAGTAAACCATGACCCTGAATACTTTTCTAATCCCCAACAACTGGATTTCAGTCGTCGCAAACCTAATTTGGGTTTTGGCGGTGGCCTTCACTATTGCATAGGAATGTTTTTAGCCAGGCTTCAAGTGCAAATCGCCCTAAATGCCATAGTGCAACGTTTGCCAGATATTTGCCTTAATACAGATAAATTAGACTGGTGCGAAAGCAAGATTTCAAGAAGATTAAAAACTCTTCCTGTCAAATTTACTCCTCTTGCTTAATCTCAAGGTTAATTTTAAAAAAGCGATCGCTATTTTCAGTTAAATAACGATCAACTCTCCCTCAATTTAGCTTGATTGTCTTGATTGTGTTAGATAGAAGCAGAAAAAAGCTGCATTGAAACACAAACACACATCAAGATGCGATAATTGCCGTTCAAGATATGATACAAGCGTATATCGCTCTTATAACTTTAATTCGTCCCATGACAATACAGTCGTAAGGTTTGCTTGTCCGGTAAGGGTAATAGTTTTCCCCTCGGCATCTACAGTGATGCTGGTAAGATAACGAGCACCAGGTTTTTCCCACTGTTTAACAATCTGACCTTTGGCATCATAAGCAACGATAGCCATAGCCATCCTGTTGTCGGTATAACTATACGCCCAATAAGTGTAGCCATTCCACTGAATTACGGGAGCGCCAGATGGAGTAAAACTAAAGGGGGAATGAAAACCTTGAGGAATTGTAGGTGCATTGGCTGGGGGTACTGTAACAACAATCGGAGCCGTTAAAGAAGTCGCGGTAGTATCGTAAAACAACAAATCAGTGTAATCATTGCCGCCAAAGTTACCCGGAACAATTAACTTCCAGGTCTTACGCCAGTCTGTGTGCTTTTTCAGGAATGCGATATTGCCACTACCATCCGTTGTGTAAAATTCGCCTTCCCCAGTATTTGGAGTAGTCGGATCGTAAAACAACAAATCAGTGTAATTATTGCCGCCAAAGTTACCCGGAACAATTAACTGCCAGGTCTTACGCCAGCCTGTGTGCTTTTTCAGGAATGCGATATTGCCACTACCATCCGTTGTGTAAAATTCGCCTTCCCCAGTAGTTGGATCGTAGAACAGCAAATCAGTGTAATCATTGCCGCCAAAGTTACCCGGAACAATTAACTGCCAGGTCTTGCGCCAGCCTGCGTGCCGTTTCATGAGTGCGATGTTGCCACTGCCATCCGTTGTGTAAAATTGGCCCTGATTCAGAGAAGCTAAAACCATAAAAAGAGATACCTCGTTTCAATTGACGTATAAAGTTAAGGCAGTTATTTCGCTCTTAAGCTCGCAGTGATTGTAAATTCTATTGATGAACTTGTCAAGTACAGATGGCAACAAAATATACAAAAGTTAATGATTAAACAGCCCATACCAATAATTGCGTTGGGCTATCTTTTTGCCAAGATTTTACAGACATTCCCTAAATATTCAGATGATTTTATATATTTTTACATTCCTTGATATATTTTTACAAAAAGTTTTTATTAGAGAAATTACTATTAAAAACGTTTTTAATAATTGATTGTTTTCTGAGAAAACTAATTACAATTTTTCACCTTAACAAAAATGAATGATTGTAGCTATAACCTTTAATGGCAATGAGTTCTCGGTCATATATAGCAATTCCATTTGATACGTAAATAGAGCTTGCTATGGTAAAATAAAAACGTTCTGCCAAGAAATGAAAGAAAAAAGCAAATGGAAACCAATCAAAATGAAAGAGAAAGACAAATAGAGGGTTTAATCAATTTTATAAACAGTAATGGAGACTCGCGAGAGATGAAGAGAGCCTTAGCAGTAAAATTGGCTCTACAGGGTTATGCCTACAAAGCGATAGAAAATATACTAAATGTATCTCAAGGTTATATAAGTAAATGGAAAAAAAGATTTATTAAACAAGGAATACAAGGAATAAGACTAGGTTACAAAGGAGCCAAAACAAAGCTGACTAAAGAGGAAGAAGAAGAGACAATAAAATGGTTATTATGCCAAGAATATTGGGATTTATCAGAACTAGAAATCTATTTAATAGAAGAGTATGATGTAGTATTTGAATCAAAAGAAAGTTACTATAAGATTTACAGAAAAGCGAAGATAACTAGACAGAAAGCTGAAAAAGTAAACCCAAGAAAAGATGAAGAAAAAGTCAAACAAAGAAATGAAGAAATTAAGCAAATTCTCGAAGAGCATAGAGAGGAGATAGAGTCGGGAAAGCTTATGGTATATGCGATAGACGAATGCCATCTAATGGGGGAAGATATCGTAGGTGAAGCCTGGGGTAAGTCAAAAGAGCGAGTCGAAATACCAATTAATAATTATAAAGATAGACAAACTTATTATGGTGCATTAAACTTGTTAGAGCCAGATTTAATTTTAGAAAAATATACCAGAGGAAATGGAGAAAATACAGTGAAGTTTCTAGAAAGTTTACAAAGTAAAAATGCTGGAAAAAGATTGTTGATATTTTGGGATGGAGTTAGACATCATACAGGAGAAAACATGAAGAATTTTTTGGGAGAGCAAAATGAAGGATTAGCAAAATCAGAATGGAAAATTACTTGTGAACTTTTTGCCCCTTATGCGCCAGAAGAAAATCCAGTTGAAGCAATTTGGTTTCAATTAAAAAATTTGCTCAGGAGGTTTTATCGTTTCGGCAAAAACTTTAAAATTATTAATTTTTTATTTGAATTTTTTGCCAAATATAATCTTTTCAAATTTCCTAACTTGAAAAGATTTGATGCCTTTTCACAACTCATTTAGGTTTGCTATAGAAAAATTAGATAAATATAG
>Ga0208485_1000445_pt1 | contig 12202 bp, 10 predicted proteins | sample LakMenEpi27Jul12_FD_150707 | JGI IMG/M metagenome (GOLD analysis project Ga0208485, IMG submission 150707) | Freshwater microbial communities from Lake Mendota, WI - 17JUL2012 deep hole epilimnion (SPAdes) | ecosystem: Environmental > Aquatic > Freshwater > Lentic | place: Lake Mendota, Madison... | reverse complement strand
TTCTCTCTTTTAAACTTAGCTTTTTCTGATGATGACATCTCTGATGTAGTTTTAGGAGTTGTTTCATTTACCCTTTTGCTTGGTCTGCATGCAGGATAAGGTCTACCATCTTTATCTTTACCTGATCTACCACATGCTTTACCTGTCTTAACATCCACCCATTTTTCATCAAACCACTGTGCTAAACCACCTTTACCCATCTGAGGTATCTCAGTTACATAGTCACCGGGGAATGTATAATCATGACCGGGCATCATCATTTGACTGTTACCTAAATCATCTATACCTAATACAGGATAGTTAACCCCCTTCATTGTTATATCAGAAGAGGGTATGATTGTAACTTCACCGGGATATGCCCACTGACCTAAAGGAGATATGATAGGTTTTTTTCTAGCCATTTTATTACCTAAATGAAGCTAACAATTTGTTATTACTGAGCTTCAATAAGAACTTAGATGAGCCAGAAACAAGTTTCTTTAATATAACCTTGTTAATGTAATGTCTAAACTTCTTTCTTTGTGTAGCTCCCTTATTATAATTTACATAACTTGTATTAATATTCCTAATATAACCGTTGGCTTCAGTGGTCCACATAGGTACAAAAGTCCCAGTAAATTCACCACGATCATTAGTAATATCCCAGAACTGATTGAATCTATACTTCTGTTCTTCTTTAGAGAATAGAATATCAATATCACTAGTATTTACTAAAGGATAGTTATTAATTAAGTAAGGATTATTCTTAGGAGATAGGTTTAATATTAGGTCCCCAGAAATTTGTTCTGTGTTATATACAATAGCCCGATCAAAGTTCTCATCTAATAGATGATGATAATCTAAACAGTTAGGAGAATACTTATAACACTCTAAAATATATTCTACTGAACGGGTTGTTGTAACGGTTTGACCTTGGTTCTGTACATACTCAATCTCAAATGGATAGTCAACACCATAGTAATTACAATAAGAATTACATACTAAGTTATGTTTCCAAATGGTATTACCTTTAACAGTCATGTAGTATGTCTTACTAGCCATTACTAAATCCGGATGCCAGTCATGAAAAGATATAAAAGCTTTAGCTTTAGGATCATAACTAACAGTCCATGATACATTATCAAAATATGTAGGATCACCTAAATTAATTATTAATCCTGCATACTCTGTAGATATAAGTTTGTTCTGTGCTCCGGCTTTAAATTTACCTTTAAACTCAGGTTTTAATTTATAGTCTTTCTTACAGAAATAAAGAATCTCATTTATGTTATCATAGGTAGTTTGTAGTCCAACTCCAATAATTGTATTATCTAAAACTATAGGATCTAGATCAGGAAAATCTTCAAGAATTGCATAAGGACTGTACTGTGAAAACCACCATTTCATACCAGACTTAGAAATGTCTTGTATTCCTTGACCAAAAGAAAATACCTTTCCTTGGTTTTGGCTTGCATAAAACAATCCAGCTGGAGTATTGATTACAGATAATCTATTCTGACAACTACCATATTCAAACTCAGGATCTACGTTTACTACGTTTTGTAAAGGTTGGCCGTTAAATAACTGACCATCACCAATAGTTAATTTAGTTCCGCCATTAAGATCTAAAGTTTCTGCACCTTGGAATATAATAGGAGAGCTATCATTAAACATAATAACTGCACCAGTTTTACCAAAGTTTCTCATAGTTACAACCTTAGAATTAAAGTCGTAATAGTTATTTGCTAAGAACTGTCTCCAGTTATCTTTTCTTAATTCATACTGTTGCTGTAAAGAATAAAGAACTCTTGTATCATAAGAGGTAAAGCAACTTACATTATTAGGATCATATATTCTTGGTTGAAGATTACCCCATGAAACAAAGTTTGATACATGCTTACTAATACTTAAAGAGTAATCATACTTATAGTAGTTTGTATCTTTAATATAAGCAGCATTAAACAACTGTTCATAATCACTATATGTTTTAAAATCGTAATGTCTTTTACCAGGATTATCATCATGATCTCTGTATGCTAAGTTAATTTCTGACTCTACATAGAAATCTCTAATACCAGAATTAAACAAATACATATAAGCAAATCTAACCATCAAGAATCCTGAAGTCATTCTTCTATCAAAGTGATGATAATCATTAGGTAGAATGCTATCACTGGTTGGCTCAAAAATAATATCTAATAAATCACCAACGTTATACTTTCCAGTGTTCATCCAATATCTTGGATAAGGAAGCATGTTGTATAATCTATAATCCCACTCTGTGCTATCTGGTAAATTCTGCATCCACTGAGTAAAATAGAAGAATGTAGATTTTTCAGTGTAACGGTTTACATACATGTCTCCACCAAATACTAAACCAGAGGTAGCTTTAAGAGCTTTATTAATAGTCCAAAGGTTTATACAGCCTACAGGTATTTGTCTAATACCATCTAATTGACCATATAAATTATCATTCTTAATTTTTAAAGCAGCGTAGTGAGCAGAAGTAACAGATGTTTGAGTATATGCTTCTGGTTCTTTCCAGATATCTTTAGCATTAAAAGGTTTACCTTTATCATCTACACCATAAACACTTAAATCAGGCCTACCATTTTGTGAGCGTGCAATATGACCAATAGTAAATAAAGTATTGTCTTTAGTTATTGGATCATTAATTGTTCTTTCAGTAGTTAAGACAACAGTATTTGCTCTATATAAATTATTAATCTTATAGATAGTATCATAGTCTTGAACAACAGGATCAAGATATAAAGAGTTCTTAATACCTCTTCTTCTACTACCAACTGCAGCTTTTATAAGATTATTATAAAAACCATGTGATACATATTGATAAGCAAACTGTCTTTTTTTACCAATGGATTCTATGATATCAACTATATTTCTTGTTGATTCTAACCAATAATAAGATACTAAAAATGCTTGACCTATTGCATAAGCAGCTGCGCCAGCAAATGCTCCAACTACTGCGCCTGATGCACCTGCTACTGGTGTTCCTATAATGCCACCTAAAGCAATTGTCATAAGAGCAGCCTTAGTTTGATCTGCAAAATTTCCATTAGCCGCATTGGCTGCAGTTACACCAACAGCAACACCAGCTAGTGAGGAAAGTATTACAGCAGTGTCTGTTATAAATTTATCTTTAGGATGATTCTCAACCGGAATAAATCTACCAATTACATTACCATATACCTCACCATAAACTTTTAATTCTGTGGCAGATAAAAAAGGATTTCTGAATGTTGTCTCAGGTGAGTGAAAAGAAAAGATATCCCGCTTAACACCATCAAATAATGTAACATCAACATTACTTAATCCAGTGCTATCATATTTATCTTTATCTCTAAACGCTCCACCCTTAGTTTGTACACTTCTATTACCAGGTCTATCTAAAGTAGCTTTATCTCTACCTAAGAATGGATCATGATCTAAGAAGTTATAAGGATAGTTTACATATAAACCAGTTGTAATCTTATTACCTGCAACCTTGTCGGGTATATCATACTCCCGCATGTTATTAATAAGACCCTTGGCAATAATAGTACGATTACCTTCTCTGGTACCCCTTAAAATCTCATAACCTATAATAGTATTTATATATTGATTATTTTGATCTACTGGGAATTCTATATTAGAGAACTCAACACCTAAAATAATAATACTATTAGTAGTAGGATTATAGTTAGGTATTACAATGTCATCAGGCATCTTATGATGTCTAATGTTTTCAGCACAAAGATCTCCCCAAATATCTGGTTTGTTATCAGGATACTTCTCAGTAGATTCCCAATAAGCTAGCTCACCAGAATACTTAATGAGGCCACCATCATCTGTTGTTCCAGAAGCCGGTATTACTGTAGCTGTATTATTTACTTGCCATTCTTGCTCTTGACCAAAATCTATAATGTGATCAGGGCTAGCATTATTATTAAGTTCTCCGGGCTTTGGAGCACGTCCTGGAATATGATAACTAGATGATTTATCACCGGTGTTATAAATCCATCGTATAAAGAAACTATATACTTCATCTCTTAAAAATGTTGGTTTGTTTCCACCTTTATAATAATAGTCAGCGGGATATTCTACACCCACCCATTTTGCTGTAATATTATTAGCTAGGGGTTGGTAATTAAAGTCTTCATAAGTAGTAGGACCGACTCTAATTAAATAATCATTTACATTGTACATACCGGCTGATTTCTCATATGCCGGTGTACGTAAAGGTATTTGTTCTAAAGGAACTGTTACTAATGTTGGATCAACAGCATCTAAAGATATAGTGGTTGTTTGAGTAGAATAATAACCAATCCTTCTAGCTACAGCTTGTTGATTAACAAAGCCTATTAAAACTAATTCAAACTCATCATAGTCTGCATCTATATCACTAATGATAATATCTAATGAACCATTAACGTTATCATGACTCCATAATGCTTGAACATTAGAGATAGCTAAGTAATCAGTAACTTTAATACCATTTACAGAATATGCAATAGTTGCTTGATAAGAACCATTTAATAATGTTCCTAGGCCATGACCCTTTTGAATTTTTATACAAGGGGTCTTAATATAAGCTGCTAATCTTAGTTTATCACAATCTAATACACCTGTAGATACTTCATCCTTACATGGTCCTGGATCCAGGTCATTCATAAGATATGGAACACCCTCCCAGTTTAAAGGACTATAAGGCCAAGCTTCTTCCTTACCAATATTCATTGTTCTTGATGGGTTATTACCATCATCCCAATAAAGATTCCAAGTACAGTCAGAGGTATATTTAGATACTCCAATGATTGGATAAACCTTATTAAACTTAAAACATTGGTTTAAAGCATCATTGTGAATTGTATTATATGTGCAACCATTCTCATCAAACAAACCAATCTCTGAAGAAAAGTCATTTGTTGAGTAAATAGCCCACTTACCATTACTTATATAAATAGTACCTATGATGGTGTAGGGTACTTCTACACAAGCTATATTACTGGGTTCATTACCCAATACTCCAACATCTCCAGAAGGAGAATTGTTTACAGCATTTCTAGCATGTGTCCAATATCCCTCACCAATATAAGCATCACTTACATCTTTTAGTAAGCCTTTATTATACAGCTCGGTGTGAATTAAACTGGTCTTACCATCCATTATCTAGAACTATTATAGTTGTAACTTTTAAATTGATCATAGTACTTGCCATATATGGCACGTCTATTCATATCATGCAATTTAGATAACTCTTTAAAGTTAGGAGTATTTACAATAGACAATGCATTGTTACGAGCTCCTCTGAATCTTTGTTCAATAAGGTTTAACTTCTGCATTACATCCTCTCCATTCATGTAAAGGTTCTCAAGTATTCTTTGCTTTAAACCATATTCATAGTACTCATTAATCATTGGATGATCCAAGATTAACAAATTACCATCTTCATCTTCTAAAGCTCCTTGATAGTTAACGTATAGTTTTCCGGTCTCTAAGTTCATGTATATAAAACCATCTTTAAGTTTACCAACGTATGGTGACTTATAAGAGGTATTAGGACAATCACAAGAAATACTTTTAGAGTTACCAGTTAATGTAATTGGTGTATTTATATCGTATATTCGTGTCTCATACTGTAATTTTTGTACAAGACGCATATGATCACCACAATCAGTAATACAAGTATCCCCACATGGAGTAGTAACAGTTGCCGGGTCAATTATAACTTCCTCAACGTGAGTACCACTCATGGCCGGTTGTTCAACTTTGTATTGACCACAAAGTAAAGCATAGTTCATTACATAGAAATCATCTGGTAGTTTTACCAGATTATTCTCAATGTCTAGAACCTCTTCTTTAGTTTTAAATATTCTTAAACCTAAATCATAATTTATTCTCTGAACAACTTTAATAAGTTGTTGAGGCTCAATCATACCCTCTAAAGAATACATTGAGAAATCAACGCTTACATCTTCAAGTAATTCATCAAAGGTTTTATATTTTAATTCTGTAAGCATTGCCTTATCTGTTTAAGTTAATATTGTCATCTGATAAATCTGAAGGAATCTGTAATCTTCCAATAAAATCTTGGATAGCCATTTTTTCTGCTTCAGCTAATAAAAATTCAGGAACATTAATCTTATGATCCATTCTTTTAATACAAGTATCTTCATCTGTATACTGAGATACATCTTGAATAAAAATACCTTCTATCTTTAAAGCTTCCCAGCTAATATTCGGCATATATAAATAACCGTTTAAAAACCAGTAGTACTTAGTGTTGTTATATTTAAAACCTGTAGTCTTAGTCATAGAGGTATAAACACCAGGTGTAGTAGGATTTAATTCCTGACTACCATCTATAGACGTTACAGATCTAATTAAAGGACCCCAGTAACCTTCCATGAATGTGGGAAGTTTATCTTTTGTACGCATTATAGTGCGCCCAGATTTTATACCAGCGCAGCATGCTTCAACCTTATCTATTTCAATTAACTCTAAACATGGTAAAGTTTGCCAAATAGAATTAAATTTAGATAGTTTATTCTGAGAGTCTTGTCTCCTCATCAGAACTTGGGCATATTTAATTATAACATTATAAACATACCTATTAGTAAGAAATGCATCTTGTCTTACACTCTTAACTTGATTTTTTACCCTTGAGACTACGGTTCCAATAGTTACCATTTTTATTAAAATTCAAATTCATCATATGAGCTAAGTATATCCTTATCTTCTTTCTTAACTCTTTGCTTTCTAAGAGCTTTTGAAAACATCTCTGACACTTTCTTATATGAATCTACAACAATATATTTTTGCCAAGACACAGGATACTCTTTAGCTACAGATCTCTTGAATTGTCTAACTGCTTGAAAACCCCATAACTCACGGTTTGCAAACTTATATTTGGTCTGATAGTTTGTATAGAAAATCTTAGCTAACTTAGAATCTGACTCTAGATTCCTGTTCTTTATTTCTTTACCGTATTTAACTGATAGACCATAATTTACATTAGTGTCACGGTTAAATGTACAGGTACCTATGAACAGGTATCCCAGACTTTCTGGTAACTCAACTCCATCTCTATACGCAATTACCTCTTTCCAAATATTTTCATTAAACTTCATCACTATCTTCTTGATAGTTTTGTCATCTAATGTAGAAAACTCAGGATGCCTCTCCTTGAACTCTGCTAAAAAATCTTTTGTTAAGATTCTCTTAGGTTTTATTCTCAGCCTTGAGGCATGTAAATCAGGTGCTTTATATCCTCTCATACCTTGACTACATTAATAAGATACAAAATTTAATCCAGATTAAATACAGTTATAAACAAACTCTCCAATCTTACCATTGTCATAGTCATGAACCTCAATAAGGGCAGCTCTCTTACTACCAATAAACTTATTATGGTAGTGCCAGTAGTCTGTTTTAGATAGACTAGGAATAATCTTTATAGAGAAACCAGTTATTTCATCCTCTGTAATATACTCTACAGTTTTCTTCTTATGGTAATGTCCAGTATATAGAGTTCTAAATTTAGTATTACCCCAGGGCTCTGAAAATTCAGTAGCATAAACTAGTAATGAGTTCTTAGTATTTACATCTCCGTGCTCAAATGCAAAGAAGTTATTGTTAAATGTAAGTACTTTTCTCTCTGCATAATCAGCATGCCATACTATACCATCCTCTTGTACAGCTTTAGAGAGAGCGTGTACTAGATGATAAGATGATAGTCTATCATGATTACCGGGTATAAACATTATATGTAATGTCTCACACCTCTCCTTTAAAAAACGAATGCCCCGGTATAGGGCATCAAAAGCTTCAGCATATACTTTGTAGGCTTTATCAGAGTTCTCTACCGGAGTACCTGATGTAGTAGTACCATTAAACGTATCCATGTTTAATATATCACCACCCACAACGTACACTAGATCATCTATAAAGTAATTATTAGATACACTCTCTGTAAGTTGTTCTAGTGAAGCAAAGTACTGTTCTATGATATCATCATTACCATCCTTACCAATATGCATATCTTGCATAGATAGTACACAGCTTACATATCGGTGTCTCTTTTGCTTCTTTACTACTACTGGTTTATAATCCGGTTTAAAGTTTTCTATGATGTCTTTTAGATAATCTTCTTTAGTCTTTACTACTTTAGTTACTAAAGCTGATACTAACCATTTATCACTTCTCTCCTTATTCCAATATTGAGATAACTTCCACTCTGTAGTATCTATACCCAAGATCTCTATAATCTCTTCAGGGGTTTTAGGATTAACTGATACTAATTTCTCTATCTTACCTGTGCCTTTTTCTAAATCATAAGACTCCGAATTAATTCTTTCTACATTATGTTCTGAATTGTATTTTAATTTTTTAGATTTAAATCCTAGAGACTTTTTAATCTTTAAATATTCATCTAAAGTAATACCAATTCTTCTTGCACACTCAATATTAGATAGCTTCCATTCTTTACTTTTGGCTACCTTATCTTTTAATTCTTGTGAATACATGCGGTAATTGTTTTATCAAATGTAGTAAAAATAGTTTATAATCAAGTTATTATAAAATAAACCCCGGCTTTTTACACCGGGGTCTAATCAGAGGGGTAAACCAACAAACCCTCTTAGTACTTATACAATATTAATATAGTAAATGATTTTTAATTATCCAAATTAAAGTGGTGGTACGCAAGCACTACCTGCGGTAACAACTAACCCCGAAGCGGCTGTATACTGTCCAGTAACAATACATAATGAAATAGTAGTTCCAGCATTAACAGTCATATTAACTTCTTCACCACTTGTACCACAAGCTTCATAATTAATAAGTAGTTGATTTCCTGTAGGATTATTAACTGTATAACTAGTACAACTTTGTACAATAGTTGTATCAGATGATACTAAGCTAAGCGTTACGTTTTCGCCAGAACCACAACGTGCATATACTTCAACATCATAAACAGTTGATGTTAATCCTGCTAACTGAATTGGTCCACTAGATTGTGGAAAAACCATACTTTGCCATGCTCCTTGAGGAGAATTAACTCTGTATTTTACCAAATAACCAAGAGCTGGTGTAGGGTTAGGAGGAGTAAAAGTTAAATATAAAGATGCCATTAGGTTGTTAATGTTTTAAATGATAAGGTGATAGATGTGCAGCAATCAGCACTACCAGAAGTACTGGTGAGTAATCTTACATAATAAGTTGTGTTTGCTGACAAGTTAATAATAGTCCACTTAGGCGTAGCACTAACAAGAATTGACTGAGAACCTGTAACCGTTACAAACGCAGGATCTGTAGACCATTGTAATTTAGTTGAAGTAATAGTAGCAGGAGCACCAGGAACAGTATAACTGACAGTTGCTTCTGTTTGTTTAACATTACTAATATTAAAATTCTTGATTGATTGACAAGTAGCTAGTGGATTAAAGCAGTTTGGATTAGTTAAATATAATACTAATTTTTTTACTACTAAATCAAGACGCTCATTCTTCTTGATATCAATAGTATAAATATCATTACCGGTATATTTAACGCATTCAAAACTTACTACCTCATCACATAGTTCAGAGATAGCACATTCAGTAGTAACTGGGGATACCAATTTGGTATCCTCACAGCCACAGGGTTTTGGTTGACAATTACAGCTCATGATTAGTTAATTATAAAGGAATTAAGGTTGCTTATTGGAGGACAACTGCCTGAACCAACAACGGTAGTTTGTTTAGGACAAACTTTGCTAACTACATCTACTCCAGATGCTACATCAATAATTGAAATTTCTACCTTGTAGGTTCCAACTGTAAGACCTTGAAGTGTACCACTAATAGTTCCACCATATGTATTTGCAATGTTAGTAGTACTTTGTGAAAGCAATGCATCAGCATTAGTATACAATTTGATTCTATATTTCTTAGTAGAGCTAGACGAGTAAACGTTATTAAAGCTATAACTAAGAGTATAGGTTGTTCCAGATAAAGCAGAAGATAATGATAATGTAGGACAACTAATATTAGAGGTAACGTTGTAGGTTAAAGTATTCTGACAAACCAAACCTTGGTTATCAGTGAAACAATAAGCAATAGCTACTTGATAAGAACCAGACAAATCTAACTGAGTGCTAGACAAGTTCAAATCATAATAGTTAGTACCACCAATTAAGTTAGCAATATTAGGGAAGTTGTAGGTCTCAGTAAAAGGAATATTACTTACTGGAGATGCTACAGATAATGTAATAGTTGATCCTGGTGTAGGACATTGTACAAAACCTGAAGGAATTACACTAGTCCCAGTTAACCGTACACGTAGGTTTGTACTAGATGTCATATCTAGTAAGAAACCTAAATCAATATCAGCACAAGTTTTAGTGCAACATGCTTTTAATGACTCAATTTCATTACGTAAATCACAAATGGTAATCCAAAGATTGTTTACACTATCTGCTACAGTAGATACAGTAGTCTTCCATCTATCTGAATAAGCACTTGACATAGTACCAGTAGTACTTAAAGCAGGCTCATTAGAGATATCACAGTAAGGAACAATGCTGGCTGATAATAAAGCCGGAGTTCCAACAACTGATTGTAGATCACAAAGCTTCTGTTCAATAGTAGAAACAATTGTAGTCAATGGTGCAGAACCACTACTTAAACAAACGTAAGTAGAATTCTTAGGTGCATAGTTTGTACTTAAAGAAGAAAGGGTGTTATTAATAGTTGTAATAGAATTACTATTACTAACCACACTAGATTGTAAAGTAGTAACTGTTGTTTCTAATGTACAAAGCCTAGTTCCTAATAACTGGGCATATGATACAACACCTAATGTTGCACCACCAGCGGCTGCTTGCAAACAAGCTGCTACTGAACAAGTTAAATTAGCTGCAGGAGGAACACTAATAGCACTAATCTGTGATTGTAAACTACAAATTTTAGTTACTAAAGCTTGTATTAAAGCTGTAGAACTAGCTGGTGTAGAACCTAAACTAAGACATGATAAGTTTAAAGTTGCAATATCAATACAGCAATCAGTTAAAACATCACATAACTGTTCACCCAGTTTTGCAACTACTTCACTTACTGTATCTCCTTTACAAAGACTTAAACAAGGAATGTTAGGACCTTGCCAGATAACGCAGTTAGATGATACCTCTGAACATCCTGTGCTTTTATAATTTGAACCTACGGGAAGCATTTTTTATAAATATAAGAGTACACGACTATAGTGTACACTATAATATAAACAATTAATCACTAATAAAAAAGACCCCCGAAGGAGTCTTTTTATTAAAATTAAAAATAATTAGAGATTACTCTACTACAGACATAGTAGGTTCTGCAGGAGCTTCAGCAGCAATGTGCTCAAAGGTATCCAAATTGATCTGACCTTTACCGTAGTTAGCTTCAATAGATTGGAAGAACTCATTCTGTTCTTTTACTACTTCAGCCATTGCTTCTTTTACTTTCTCTTTTACAGAAAGCAAGTCATTCATCTGGAGTTCAATCTTACCCAAATCCATAATTACGTTTTGAGTCTTTTGTTGGAAGCCTTTGATTGCTTCTACTTCTTGTTCGGTTAACTTAGTTGCCATGATATATTGTTTAGTTGGTTTATGCAAATATAATGCTTTTCTATAAATCCTGCCAAATTAGCAGTCTTCTACCTTAGCAGCAGAGAATAAGCTGACAAGTTTTGCTTTCAAGTGGCTGTAGCCAAATGCAAAAATGTCAACACCTTCAGCTGAAGATAAATCAGGAACAGTGTTAGTTACTGTGTATTCCTCGGTAACTTCTTCAGTAGTGTACTCTTTTACAGTGTACTCTTCTGATACCTCTTCACCTTCTGCGTTAGTGATAGTACGAGTCTTAACTACGTCCTTCTCTACTGGTTGCATCATAGTGCGAGTCTTTACCTCTTCTACTTGCTTAGTCAAAGGAACAGATAAGTACTCACCAATTGCTTGGTTACGTGCTTGATCTCCACCCATAGGGCCCATAGAAGCGTTGTTAGGAGTAGCATCTTCTTCACTTAAGTAAAGTTGAATGCGGAAGTTAGCGTTACCAGATTTAGAAATTTGGTAATCAGCAATACGGACGTAAGCATTTTGGGTTATCCCTTTATCGGTACCAATGCTTTTTGTGATTTTAAGTGCCATTGTTGTAAAATTATAATTTTATGTTTGTATACATATCAAATATACTAAATATAT
>Ga0208485_1000444_pt1 | contig 12213 bp, 10 predicted proteins | sample LakMenEpi27Jul12_FD_150707 | JGI IMG/M metagenome (GOLD analysis project Ga0208485, IMG submission 150707) | Freshwater microbial communities from Lake Mendota, WI - 17JUL2012 deep hole epilimnion (SPAdes) | ecosystem: Environmental > Aquatic > Freshwater > Lentic | place: Lake Mendota, Madison... | reverse complement strand
ATGGCAACTGATTACGACACCCCCAGAAAAACTGATGAAGAGTTACATGAAGAATCACTAGAAGAGTTAAAGGCGCAACGAGCTGATGCTCAATCTGGCCAAGTTGATATTGATGAAGCAGAGGCTGCTGAAAGCCTAGAACTTCCTGGCGCTGATTTATCTGGTGAAGAGTTATCGGTAAAGGTTGTGCCTAAGCAAGAAGATGAATTTACTTGCAGCCGTTGCTTTTTAGTTAAACATGTTAATCAACGAATTCGTGGTGAAGGTCCTAAAGCAGTGTGTAGAGATTGTGATTAATTAAGGCAGGCTGCTAACGCTTTACCTTTTCGGCTAGAGATTAACCAATACGGAGTTGGATCTGATTTATCTTTTATTTCTACCTTAACGCCAGTAGATACCCAAAACCTAGTTGCATTAAAGCAAGCTGGATCAGCCTGCACGCCACGTAACTTAAGGTAAGCATTTTTATTTAGCGCAGTTACCTTTTTAATATATTTAGTTTCAATTTTAGCGTCTCCAACATAAAGCCAATTATTAATTACCACTATTTCTAATCGCGTTTTTTGGCTGCTATAGAAAATGGCCAAAGAAGTGAGCAGGCAAATTATTACCGCAGTCATAGTATTAAATGGCGCCCAGATAGTCAGGTAAAGTGAGGCGATCATCATGGCGACAAAGAGCCAAAGCCAGATCGGCCAATTAATTCGCTCAGCGAACTCAGATTTAGAATTAGATCTAGCCATGAGATAAAGGATACGCTCTGCCAATGAGTAGAGTTGCCAGCACAGTAGCCCCACCCGATGCGGTGATGCCAAAGCGACATCCAAAGGCGCCAGCTGCTAAATCACAAATTCCATCTCACTTCGGCTACTGCTTTGGTTGTGGTGAGTTACATGTAACAGGTCTTCACTTTAAAGGTATTGCTGGTGAGAATTTAGATTTAACTGGAAATTTTACAGTAACTGAAAATCATCAAGGCGCTCCTGGTCTTGCTCATGGTGGATTGTTATCACTAGCTTTTGATGAAGCTTTAGGAAAATTGATGTGGCTGATAAGAACTCCAGCTGTGACTGGCAGATTAGAAACTGATTTCTTACTACCTGTTCCAGTGGGTCGAACACTTTATATTGATGCCAGAATTACCGGACAAGCAGGACGAAAGATCTATACTCAAGCAGAAGGAAGGTTAGATTCACCTACGGGTGAAATAGCCGTAAAAGCAGCCGCATTATTTATTTCAGTACCAATGGAGCACTTTATTAAAAATCTTACTGAGCAATATAAAGATCATTTAACACAACACCCAGAGCTAATGGCGTTTGTTGACCCAGATTTTGATATCAACCCATGACTAAAATCTTAATTAAGCGGCTAGATCCAACTGTGCCACTACCTTCATATGCAAAGGCCGGTGATGCTGGGGCAGATTTGGCTACTCGAATTGATTTCACAATTAATCCAGGGGAGAGAATGTTGGTTCCAACTGGAATAAGCATCGCTCTACCTAACGGATATGTTGCATTAGTACATCCAAGATCTGGTCTTGCAATTAAGCACGGAATTTCCATGGTTAATACACCAGGAACAGTTGATGCAGGGTATCGAGGTGAATTACAAGTTATTTTAATTAATCACGATTTAACTCAACCGGTCTCCTTTAAAAAAGGTGATCGAATTGCGCAATTAGTTATTCAAAAAGTTGAGCGTGCAGATTTTGTTGAAGTCAGTGATTTACCTGGTTCTGATAGAGCAGCCGGTGGGTTTGGATCAACTGGTTCATGAGTTATCAGGGAAATAACGAGGATAAAGAAAAGGTTATTTCAGCACTAGGTGGTAAGCGCGGGTTAATTGACTCTGGATTGCCGGCAATACTTTTTTTAATAGTTTTTAACGTATCTGGTAGAAATATAAATGCTGCGATTTATTCAGCAGTCACACTTTCGATAATTTTAACAATACTTAGATTGGTAAAGCGGGAGACAATTCAACATGCCTTCTCAGGTTTAGTCGGAGTAGCCATCTGTGCTCTATTTTCTAAGCGAAGTGGTAATGCTGCAGATTTTTATCTACCTGGTCTATATATAAATGCCGGCTACGGCTTGTTATATGCGCTAACTAATTTAGCAAAGTGGCCAATCCTAGGTTTAATGCTTGGGCCAATCTTGGGTGAGAACTTAATGTGGCGAAAAGATCCAGCTCGATTAAAAGCATATATAAATGCTGGTTGGCTTTGGGTTGCAATGTTTGCTGCCAGATTAATTATTCAATACCCACTTTATAAGAGTGGAAATGTTAATGCTCTTGGTACCGCCCGAATCTTTATGGGCTACCCATTATTTCTTGCCACCGCTTGGGGCACATGGCAGATATTAAGAAAGACGCCTACTACTAAAATAGCTTAAATAAAGCAGGATTTTAATTTTTCTTCAGCTGCTGCTGAGGCTACAAAGAGAAGCTCATCACCAGCTGTGAAAACATCATGATCTTTTGGTGTGATTACATGTGTATCTCGAACGATGGCGGCAAGTGCAGCATTTTCAGGTAATTCAACCTCACCTACAGTTTTACCGCAACAAGATGCGTTATCTGGCAAAGTTATTTCAACTAAGTTTGCTTCACCCTTTCGGAATGAAAACAGCCTTACGACATCACCAATACTCACAGCCTCTTCAACTAAAGCAGAGATTATTTGAGGTGTTGATACAGAAACATCTACGCCCCAAGAAGAATCAAACATCCACTCATTTTTTGGATGATTTACTCGAGCAACAACTCTAGGAACTCCATACTCTGTTTTACCTAGAAGTGAGGCGACTAAATTAACTTTATCATCACCAGTTGCTGCTACTAATACCTGACAACCATCTAATTTAGCTTGATCAAGAGAGGCAATTTCACAGGCATCAGCTAGTAGCCATTCAGCATTTGGAACTGAATCAAGTTTTAAAGCTTTAGGATCCTTATCAATTAGCAAAACTTGATGACCATTACCCAGCAATTCTCGCGCAATAGCTCTACCAACATTTCCAGCTCCAGCAATTGCAACTCTCATTAATTCACCTCAATTGCCGCTGCTAAAGTTTTTTCTACCGCTGAGACTTTTTTCTCTTCAATTAATAAATGAACTAGATCTCCCTCTTGCAAAACTGTGTGTTCATCGGGCAAAAGTGCCTCACCTAGTCTTGTTATAAATGCGACTCTTGCTGAGGTATTTTTCTCAATTAGTGAAAATGCTTCGCCATACCAACTTTTATGAAGACTTACTTCAACTAATACAACAGTTCCAGTTGCATCGCGCCACTCAGATTTAGTTCCATCTGGGGTTAGTCGGCGCATGATTTGATCAGTTGTCCAAAGCACTGTTGCAACAGTTGGAATACCAAGTCTTTGATAAATTTCTGCTCTACCAGGATCATAAATACGAGCAACTACATTTTTAACCCCAAAATTTTCTCTAGCAACTCTGGCAGCTAATATATTTGAGTTATCACCATTTGAAACAGCGGCAAATGCATCTGCTTTCTCAATTCCAGCTTCCAGTAAAGTGTCCCGATCAAATCCAACACCGGCGATGGTGCGACCATTAAAGTCAGCGCCTAATCGGCGGAATGCTTCTCGGTTTTGATCAATTACCGCAACGGTATGACCAGCTTTTTCAAGATCTACGGCTAGGGTGGATCCAACGCGCCCGCAACCCATAATTACAACATGCACAAAGCACAACTTACACCCATAGGCTCACTCCTATGGAATTGAACGCTCAAGAGCGGTTAGAAGTTGGCCAGGTTATTGAGCTGGTCATTGGCCCAGTGGCACATGGTGGACACTTTGTTGCGCGCCATAACGGACAAGTTATTTTTGTTCGACACGGAATAACTAACGAATTAGTAAAAATTAAAATAACTGCAGTTAGTTCAAAGATAGCTCACGCAGATGTAATTGAAGTACTAACTGCTGCGCCATCTCGAGTAAGTCCTCCTTGTCAGTACGCCGGTAAGTGTGGCGGTTGCGACTTTCAACATATAGATCTTCTAACTCAGCGTAAATTAAAGGCTGAGATAATAAAAGAGCAATTTATGCGTATTGGAAAAATTGATTTACCTTTACTTGGTTTTGATTTAGAGGTTAATGAGGTTGAACCTACTGATGGATTGCACTGGCGAACTCGCATGGATTTTGCAGTTTCACCAGGTGGAAAAATTGGATTTTTTGGAGCTCGAAGTAATGAGGTAGTTGAAATTTCACAATGTGTAATCGCAGATGAACGAATGAATGTTGGTGATTTAGCAGCTCGAAGTTGGAAATCTGATGCCAGAGTCGAGGTAGCAGTTTCAAGTACAAGTGAAGTTTCAGTGATGAGATCTGGTCGAAGCATTAGTGGTCCAACTCAAATTGTTGAGCAAGTTGGTGGTAACTCATTTAAAATCTCTCCTGAAGTTTTTTGGCAAAGTCATAAATCAGCGCCGGTAACATTAGTTAAAGCTGCCCTTGCCCAACTTGGGGTTAAAGGTAATGATCACGTTTGTGATTTGTATTCAGGAGTAGGTTTATTTGCGGCGGCAATATTAAAAGAGCTTGGTGATCAGGGTTTCATTACTCTAATTGAAAGTGATAAGAACGCAGTAGTAGATGCCCGTAAAGTATTTGCAAATAAAAATAATGTGAAAATTCTGCAAGGATTAGTTGCACAGCAGTTACCAATTGTGAAGCGAGCAGACTTAATTCTGCTTGACCCACCTAGGACCGGTGCTGGTGAGGTAGTAATTAAGCAAATGATTAAGTTAAAGCCAAGGAAAATTGTTTATGTTGCTTGCGATCCAGCTGCTCTTGCAAGAGATTCAAAAACTTTAATCGATGCCGGCTATAAGTTGGATCACATATCTGCCTATGATCTTTTTCCGATGACTCAGCACATCGAGTGCGTGGCTGGATTTTCACCAGCAAAGAGATAGGATTGGCGTATTAGCAGGTGGAAAGAGGTGTGGGGCGTTGAGTAAGAACTCATTTAAGGCCAAAACCACACTTGAAGTAGCAGGTAAAAGTTATGAAGTATTTGATATTTCAGGGTTTGAAGAAGCCAAAGATCTTCCATTTAGCTTAAAGGTTTTATTAGAAAACTTACTGCGCACCGAGGATGGTGCGAATATAACTGCAGAACAGATAAAGAAATTAGCAGCCTGGGATCCAAAATCTGAGCCAGATACTGAAATTCAATTCACACCTGCTCGAGTTATTATGCAGGACTTTACTGGTGTGCCTTGCATTGTTGATCTCGCCACAATGCGAGAAGCAATCGCTGATCTAGGTGGAGATCCTGCCAAAGTTAATCCATTATCACCGGCTGAACTAGTAATTGATCACTCAGTTATTGCAGATCTATTTGGAACTAAAGATTCGTTTGAAAAAAATGTAGATATTGAGTACCAACGAAATAAAGAGCGTTATCGCTTTCTGCGTTGGGGGCAAACTGCTTTTGATGAATTTAAAGTTGTTCCACCTGGTACGGGCATTGTTCATCAAGTAAATATTGAGTACTTAGCAAGAGTTGTAATGAGTAGGGAAGTCGATGGAAAACTTCGTGCTTACCCTGACACAGTAGTAGGCACAGATTCTCACACCACAATGGTTAATGGTTTAGGTGTCCTTGGTTGGGGCGTTGGCGGTATTGAAGCTGAGGCCGCTCTTCTTGGCCAACCTGTTTCGATGTTAATACCAAAAGTTGTCGGATTTAAATTAAATGGCCAGCTACCGGTAGGAACAACAGCGACTGACTTAGTTTTAACAATTACTCAAATGCTTAGAGCACATGGCGTAGTTGGAAAGTTTGTAGAATTTTATGGTCCTGGCGTTAGCGCACTACCCATGGCTAATCGAGCAACTATTGGAAATATGTCTCCTGAGTATGGATCTACTTGCGCTATTTTCCCAATAGATGAAGAAACTATTCGTTATCTTAAATTTACTGGTCGAACTGATGAACAATTAGAACTTGTAGAAAAGTATGCAAAGTTTAATAACCTCTGGCATGATCCAAAAGCTGAGCCAAGATTTTCTGAAAAACTTGAATTAGATCTTTCAAAAGTTGTTCCATCAATTGCAGGTCCTAAACGACCACAAGATCGAATTTCATTAAGTGATGCTAAGAGCTCATATAAAAAAATAGCACCTAGCTATTTTAGTGATAAAACTACTGCGAATAAGATTGATGTAAAAGTTAATGGCAAGCCAACGACTGTTACAAATGGTGATGTTGTAATTGCTTCAATTACCTCTTGTACAAACACCTCTAATCCATCGGTGATGATTGGCGCTGCATTACTTGCGAAAAAAGCGGTTGAAAAAGGATTAACTAGTAAGCCTTGGGTAAAAACCACGTTAGCACCAGGCTCTAAAGTTGTTACCGATTATTACGACCGATCTGGACTTACTCCGTATATGGAAAAACTTGGATTTAACCTCGTCGGCTACGGCTGCGTTACCTGTATTGGTAACTCAGGACCACTACCGATTGAGATTAGCAAAGCGATTAATGAGAATGATTTAGCTGTTTCTGCAGTTTTATCTGGTAACCGTAACTTTGAAGGAAGAATTTCACCTGATGTGAAGATGAACTACCTAGCATCACCACCACTTGTAGTTGCTTACGCATTAACTGGCACGATGAATCATGATTTTGAAAACGATCCAATTGGTGTTGGTAGTGATGGTAAAGATGTATTTTTAAAGGACATTTGGCCAACAACAGCTGAGATCGATTCTGTAATCACATCTTCAATTTCATCAGATATGTTTACAAAAGATTATGCCTCAGTCTTTGATGGTGATAAAAGATGGAAATCACTAGATACCCCAACAGGTAATACCTTTGAATGGGATAGCGCTTCAACATATGTTAGAAAGCCGCCTTACTTTGATGCCATGCCAAGAGATCCAAAACCAGTAACAAATATTTCAGGAGCTCGCGTGCTGGCCGTACTAGGTGATTCAGTAACAACAGATCACATCTCACCAGCCGGAAACATTAAAGTTGATTCACCAGCTGGAAAGTATTTAGCCGAACATAATATTGATAGAGCAGACTTTAACTCTTATGGTTCAAGGCGTGGAAATCATGAGGTAATGATTAGAGGAACTTTTGCCAATATTCGTCTTAAAAATCTTTTACTTAACGGAGTTGAGGGTGGATTTACTAAAAACTTCCTAGCAAATGGAGAGCAGACAACAATTTATGATGCCTCTCGTGCTTACATTGCAGCAAATATTCCATTAGTAATTTTGGCGGGTAAGGAATATGGCTCAGGTTCTTCCCGAGATTGGGCTGCAAAGGGAACAGCATTGTTAGGCGTTAGAGCGGTGATTGCAGAATCCTTTGAAAGAATTCACCGATCTAATTTAATTGGAATGGGAGTATTACCATTACAGTATTTAGATGGTGAAAATGCTTCTTCACTTGGATTAGATGGCAGCGAGATTTTTTCAATCACTGGTGTAGAAGAGTTAAATAATGGGCAAACGCCAAAAACGGTAACGGTAACGGCAGGGGATAAGAGCTTTAAAGTTAGCCTGCGCATCGATACCCCAGGTGAGGCTGATTACTATCGACACGGTGGAATCATGCAGTACGTATTACGCTCACTTTTGAGCAAATAAATCGCTTAAATAAGTAGCAGGCTTTAAACTAACACCATGCTTTCAGAGATTAAATCACCTGCAGATCTAAAAGGTCTTTCAGCTGCGCAATTAGATCAGTTATCTGGTGAGATAAGATCTTTTCTAATTGAACAGGTTTCAAAATCTGGCGGTCACTTAGGACCAAACCTTGGTGTTGTGGAACTAACAATTGCTATTCATAGAATTTTTCAATCTCCAAAAGATGTAGTTGTCTTTGATACCGGCCATCAAAGTTATGTTCATAAATTACTAACTGGTCGAATTGCCGGATTTGAAAAGTTACGCCAGCGAGGTGGAGTAGCCGGATACCCAAATCGAAGTGAGAGTGAACATGATGTTGTTGAGAATTCCCATGCTTCAACCGCACTTTCTTGGAGTGATGGAATTGCTAAAGGATTTGCGTTAACAAATCAGAAGGATAGAACCGTAATTTGTGTAGTTGGAGATGGTGCTTTAACAGGCGGTATGAGTTGGGAAGCACTTAATAATATTGCTGCAAATAAAGATGAAAAATTGGTGATTGTTGTAAACGATAATGAAAGATCTTATTCGCCAACAATTGGCGGCCTTGCTACGTACTTATCAACTCTTCGCACAACTCGTGGTTATGAGAAGTTTTTAGATTGGGGTAAAGGTGTTTTGGAAAAAACTCCAGTAGTAGGTCAGCCAATTTATGAAACTCTTCACGGGATGAAAAAAGGAATTAAAGATATTGTTGCACCACAAGGAATGTTTGAGGATTTAGGAATTAAATACTTTGGCCCCGTTGATGGCCATGATATTTCTGCGATTGAGCGAGATTTGTTATCAGCTAAAGATTTTGGTGGACCAGTACTTGTTCATGTTATTACTGAAAAAGGTAGAGGACATGCCCCAGCAATTAATGATGAGGCTGAAAAATTTCATGCAGTTGGTGTAGTTGATGCTGAGACTGGGCAACCACTTAGTAAAGCTAGTCAAAGTTGGACAACAGTATTTTCAGATGAACTAGTGAAGATTGGTGCAAAACGAAGTGATGTAGTTGCTATTACTGCAGCCATGATGGGGCCAACTGGCCTAGATAAATTTGAAAAAGCTTATCCAGATAGAACTTTTGATGTTGGAATTGCAGAACAACATGCAACAACAGCTGCTGCAGGTATGGCCTATGCAGGACTTCACCCAGTAGTAGCTGTCTATTCAACATTTTTAAATAGAGCATTTGATCAGCTTTTATTAGATGTGGCTCTTCATAAAGCGGGCGTGACTTTTGTATTAGATCGAGCAGGTGTTACCGGAGATGATGGGCCATCACATAACGGTATTTGGGATCTAGCCTTAACTGGAATTGTTCCAACATTACATGTTGCCGCTCCTCGAGATGGTGAGCGTGTGAGAGAAACACTTCGAGAAGCATTAGATATAAGTGATGCTCCAACTTTAATTAGATTTCCAAAGGGTGCTATAAACCCAGATATTCCTGCATTTGAAAGAAGAGATGGCATAGATGTTTTATATCGTGGGGAGAGCGTTGATATTTTGTTAGTCAGTATTGGAGCATTTGCCCAAGTTGCTGTTGATGCTGCGGCCCAGGCATATCGAGAAGGCGTTGGAGTAACAGTAATTGATCCAAGATGGGTTAAACCATTACCAAAATCTTTAGTAACAATGGCCCAGCGTTATAAAAGAGTAGTAGTAATTGAAGATGGCATAAAACATGGCGGTATTGCCAGCACAATCTCTGAGTTATTTAGAGAATCTGGACTTAATGTGCCAGTTCATTCAATTGGTGTGCCATTAGCATTTTTAGAACATGCTAAGAGGGCGCAAATTTTAGAAGATTTAGGAATTACTGTTCAAAATATTACAAGATCACTTGTGGCATGGAGCAGTGATGAGTTTTCAGTAGATGTTAAGGAAGAGATGCAACACCCTTTGGATGAAAACGAGAACCGCAAACCGCTTCGCTAATTCCTTCACGATCTAAATAAGGAAGTATTCCGCCTAAGTGCATTGGCCATCCTGAGCCAAGTAACATACAAATATCAATCTCTTGTGGAGTAGCAACAACTCCTTCATCGAGCATCATCTTTGCCTCAGTAGCTATCGCCTCTAGTGCGCGCCTTCTAACCTGCTCTGCCGTTGATGCCTTGTCACCTTTTTCAAGTAGTGCAAGTGCAGCAGGGTTAACTGTATTAACACCTTGCTCATTTTTAATATAAAACGTTCTAACACCCTCTTTAACAAAGCGTTGCATTGTTGGTGAGACTTTATAGCGAGCTCCTAAATTCTTATTTAGAGTTTGAGAAACATGGAGTGCAACTCCTGGTCCTACTAGGCCTAGTAATTCAAGTGAGGACATTGGAAAACCTAGGGGAGCCATTGCAGCATCTGCTACCTCATATGAAGTTCCTTCATCCATTGCATCGGTTACCTCGCCCATAAATCTAGTAAGTAGGCGATTAACTACAAATGCAGGTGCATCTTTAACAATAACCATAGTTTTCTTTAGATCTTTTCCAATGTTTATTGCAGTTGCAACTGTTGCATCATCTGTCTTAGATGTTCTAGCAACCTCAAGTAATGGCATCACTGCTACTGGATTAAAGAAGTGAAAACCAACAACTCTCTCTGGATTTTTAAGCCCTTCACTCATAGCTTCAACTGAAAGAGATGAGGTATTAGTCGCCAAAATACACTCTGGAGTAATAATCGCTTCTAGATCCTTAAAAAGCTTTTGCTTCAGTGATAACTCTTCAAATATTGCCTCAAGAACAAAATCTGCGTTTGCAAATACTTTTTGATCAACAGAGCCAGAGATATTTCCTAGTAAGCGAGTAGCCGCCTCAGGATTTAAACGCTTCTTATCAACTAGCTTTTGAATCTCATTTTTTATCCAAGCTAGCCCTTTATCAACTCGCTCTTGATCTAAATCTGTAATTACTACTGGAACTTTTAAATTACGCAGCATAAGTAGGGCAAGTTGGGAGGCCATAAGACCAGCACCAACTACTCCAACTTTAGTAATTTTACGAGCAAGAGCAGGTTTAGGAGCACCTTCAACTTTTTTACGTTTCTTTTGAATTAAATTAAATGAATAAAGTGAAGCGCGCAAACCATCACTCATAACTAGATCTGCTAACACCTTTGTCTCAGCAGCATATCCATCTCTTACCGTGTTTGTTTGCGCAGCTTTAATTAATTCAAGAGCGGCAAGAGGAGAAGGTATTTGAGCGCCGCTATATTTTTTAGCAACTGCAGCCTTTCCAGTTGCAATAGCTTTCTCAAAACCTGCGCTATCTTTACTAAAATCCTTGCGCTCAATTTTCTTTTTTCCACTTAAAATATCGGCGGCAAACTTAACTGAGTGTTCAAGGAAATCAGCTGGTTCATAAACAGCGTCCACTACACCCAGGGAAAGCGCTTCTTTTGACTTAAGCATGGTGTTGTTATTTAGAGCATTTAAAATAATTACTTGAACAGCATTCTCTGGACCAATAAGTTTTGGTAGCAAAGTTGCCCCACCCCATCCTGGGACTAAGCCAAGGAAACACTCTGGCAAGCCGATGAATGCAGTAGATGCCAATGTTCGGTAATGAGCGTTAAGGCCAACTTCAAGGCCACCACCTAGTGCTAAGCCGTTAATAAATGCAAAGGTTGGCTTCTTACTTTCATATAATTTTAGAAAAACTTCATGCCCAAGGTCGCCAAAGGTGGTGGCAACAGACTTATCACTCACTGAGCCAATTCCAGATAAATCAGCACCTGCTGCAAATATAAATGGCTTACCAGTTACCGCAATTGCAACCACGTCAGATTTTTGCGCCTCATCTATTGCAGATGAAAGTGAGTTAAGGGATGTGGGGCCAAATGTATTTGGGCGATTATGATCGGCGCCATTATCTAAGGTGATTAAAGCTAATTCACCAGTATGACCAAATGGGGTGAGTGAAACCATTCGCAGTATTGCATTTGTTACTACTTCATCAGGTGCGCCAGCTAATACTTCAGCCATTACTTAGCACCTTTATAGTTTGGGTTTTCCCAGATAATTGTGCCACCCATTCCAAGACCGATACACATTGTTGTAATGCCATATCTAACCTCAGGGTGCTCAGAGAAGGCGTTTGCTAAGTTAAGAATTAATCTAACACCAGAGGATGCAAGTGGATGGCCCACTGCAATTGCGCCACCATAGATATTAACTCGCTTATCATCATCGGCAATTCCAAAATGATCTAGAAATGAAAGTACTTGAATTGCAAATGCTTCGTTTACTTCAAATAGACCAATATCTGAAATATCTAAACCAGCTTTTTTAAGAGCTTTAATCGTGCTAGGTACTGGGCCGTATCCCATAATTTCTGGTTCAACTCCGGCAAATGCAAATGAAACTAACTTTGCTTTAATTGGTAAATTTAATTCTTTCGCTTTACTCTCTGATGCCAATATTGCAGCGGTTGCGCCATCATTTAATCCAGCAGCGTTTCCAGCTGTTACTCGACCAGCTGCGCGAAATGGAGTCTTAAGGGCGCCAAGTGCTTCTAAAGTTGTTTGCGGCCT
>Ga0208485_1000434_pt1 | contig 12308 bp, 16 predicted proteins | sample LakMenEpi27Jul12_FD_150707 | JGI IMG/M metagenome (GOLD analysis project Ga0208485, IMG submission 150707) | Freshwater microbial communities from Lake Mendota, WI - 17JUL2012 deep hole epilimnion (SPAdes) | ecosystem: Environmental > Aquatic > Freshwater > Lentic | place: Lake Mendota, Madison... | reverse complement strand
CGATTACTTACATTGAAAGTAGCTTGGTCAATGTTGGTGCCAATTTCAAAAGTCGCAGTAATGTTAAGCGTTCCGCTAGAATCAGTGCTCGAATTAAAATAAAGAAGACCTTCAACTCCACTTAATTGTTCTTCAATAGGGCCTGCAACTGTTTTTGAAAGAGTTTCGGCGCTCGCACCGGGATAGCTCGCAGTGATAATGACTGTAGGTGGTGCAATTTGAGGGTATTGCGCAATGGATAACTTAAGCGCAGCCGCAATACCAGCTAGAACGATAATGATTGAGATTACCGCAGCAAAAATTGGCCGCGTAATAAAAAATTTACTCATTATTTTTTGAAGCTAGGCATGTTAGTGACAGGCATGCCAGGACGTACTTTAATAAGATTGTCGATAATGACCTTATCGCCTGCTTGCAGTCCGCTTAGAATAACCCAATCCTTACCTTTCCATTCACCTGCGACAACAGGGCGAGGTGTGGCTTGATTTTTTTCATTGACGACAAATACAAATTTACCTTGATCTGAATTAAGCACTGCTAATTGTGGCAATAAAAATACACCATCTTTTTTACCTGTAGTTACGCGCACACGAACAAACTGGCCAGGTAAAATTTGGCGCTCATTATTTTCAAATGTTGCTCGTAGTTCTTGAGTGCCAAGTGATGGATTAATTTCGCTTGCGGCAAAATTTATTTTGCCTTTTTTTGGGTATTCACTACCATCGGGAAGAGTGATTGAAACTTCTTGAACATTTTTTTCATTTAATGCCCCACCCAATTGCTTAAGTTCATTATCTGAAAAACTAAAACGCACCCAAATTGGATTTACTTGAGCTAATGTTGTAAGCAGGCTTGTATTCGCAGAAATGAGTGCGCCTTCAGAAAATTGAAAACGACCGGAAATACCATCGACAGGTGCGGTGACATTGGTATAAGAAAGATTAAGTTCCGCCTGTCTTAAATTGGCTTGACTTTGACCTAGTGCCGCGACAGTAATCGACTCATCTGAAGTTGCATTATCAAATTCACGCTGACTAATCGACTGAGATTCAATCAAACTTTCTAAACGTTTTTTTTCGCGCTTTGCTTGCTCAGCTCGCGCAAGGCTTTGGTTGTATTGAGCTCGCGCTTGATTTAAGGCTATTTTGTATGGCTCGGGATCAATGACAAATAAGGTTTGGCCCGCTTTAACTGCTGAGCCTTCATTGTACTTTCGTTTTAATAAAATACCGCCAACACGAGGCCTAATTTCCACCTCTTTCGCACCTTCGGTTTGGCCTACTGCTTCAGCTGTAATAGGGACACTCGAAGGTGTTGCTTCAAGCATGGTTACTGGCAATACAAAATTAGGCGGCATGCCACTTTGCTCAGGAGGTTTTTGACAGCCAGTTAAAGAAAACAATAAAAAGCCGAGGAATAAAATAAATCTAGATGACAAAAAATGCTGTTGCAACTAAAGCCCCTATTCTAAAAATAAGACATGGAAACGAACGTTTCTTGTAAGGCCTTATTTTACAATTAAATCAATGAATAAGACGGATTTAAATATATGAAACTTTTATGATAATAGATGAGCTAAGCCAAAAGCCGCCGAAGAAGCAATGCCACCAATCAAAAGGGTTTGCATCGCTGAGCGCCCTTGATTCACCCCTGTAAACTTACCTTTAATCCAACCAAAAAGTACGAGTGCAATACTTGTTGCGATCACCGACATTTTTAGTGCGGACATGATGTCAGATATAAAGAAATAAGGCATCAAGGGAATGAGCCCACCTACAATATAAGAGGTTGCAATAGTGGACGCACTGATCATGGCTCTTTTTGGGTCAGGCTTTTCTAAATTTAATTCAAATTTCATCATGAATTTTAGCCAACGTTCACGATTAGAAGTGATGGACTTAACGACTGTTTTAAGCGCGCTCCCTTTGAGCCCATATTCTGAAAGTATTTCTTCAACTTCTGAAATTTCACGCTCACGTAAATGTTTAATTTCATAGGCTTCACGTTTTAATTCAGAATCATAATGTTCAATATCAGTTTTACCAGCAAGATATCCGCCTAAACCCATTGCAATAGACCCCGCCGCAACTTCGGCTAAGCCTGCTGTTACAATAATTGTTGAAGAATCAACAGCTGCAGATAAGCCTGCAGCAAGAGCAAATGGAACAGTAAGGCCATCCGCCATACCAATAACAATATCTCGAACTACTGCTGTTGAGGTGAAGTGTGTTTCAGAGTGATGCGAATGATGGTCGTTTGACATGAATATCTCTTTAAATTTTATGTTAATGACAGTTAAAAATACTATATATTAGATTTTGTAATTTAAATATATAAGGATTAAAAAATGAAACAATGTACCTACAATGTATTAGCTTTATTAGTGTTTGCTTTGTCTTTTTCTTATGTCCCCACAGCCGCGTTTCAATATCATTGCGTCTATGATGGCGTGACAACTTTTAATGTGCCTATTTTTATATTCCAACAAGTTTTTTTAGCCACAATTCTTTTCATCATTGGTCGTTTTGGTTTTAGAGATGGCAAAATGGTCTGCTGGATGTCGTGTAGCCAAAAAAATAAGAAAAAGAAAAAATAGTTAATCAAGTTTAGCTTTATGTTTTGACTGCCTTTTAAACTTTGTTTTATCTTTTTCCACTTTAGGTTTAAAAGGCAAGTCAGCACGGAAAAGAGCGTAATGTGTCTGAGAGCGCAGCTTAAGTTTACGGATTTGCTTCATAAAGCATTACGCAATAATATCTAATACGCCCCGCGTAATAAACTCAATTGCCATGGAACCTAAAAGTAAACCCATGATACGGGTAACTATTTTTGTACCTACAGCACCAATCACTCTAGAAATACTTTCAGCAAAACTTAAGGTAAGCCAAATTGTTAGAGATACGAAAATACATGGGAGCACTAGAAAAGATAGATTTACAAAATTAGGGGCTTGGTGAGCAGCAATAATCATATTACTAATCGCCCCGGGCCCTGCTAAGAGAGGAATGCTAAGTGGGACAAAAGCAATTAATTCTTTTTCTGACTTACTATTTTGTGTAGATTCCATAATTTGATTTCGTCCTAACATCATGTATATGGCCATGATCAGAAGAAGAATACCGCCGCAAATCTGAAAACTTGGCATAGAAATGCCAAAGATATTTAAGATTTTATCTCCGAGAAAAAGTGAAACTACAAGAATGATAAAGACAGTTAAAGCTGTCATCTTGGCTACATTTTTTTTATTAATATTTTTATGTTGACCCGTTAAACTCAAGTAAATCGGTAAGCAACCTGGGGGGTCAACAATTGCTATCATAGCGATCGTCGTTTTTATTATAAAAGTCCACTCAATCATGATTTATTCCTTATTTAAAATGTCATAACGTCTAAGTATGGTTGCAGCAATAAGCACGCAAATAACTCTTAAAAGCTAACCGTGGTTTCAATCTGTAAATAACGTAATTTTTTTGCAATACCTTCAAGAACTTCCTTGCTGATGCGTCCCAAGCGCTTTGCTTGAGGTTGCAACGAAGGTCTAGCAAGCCCATAAATATGTACACCTTGGATATCACTTTTGATTTCGCTCATTAATTGCACATAAGCATCAATATCTTTTTCGCTTGGATTCTTATCATCAATGCTGAAAATACAGGTTTGAACAAAAGTTGGACAGGCAGTTGCACAGTTTTTAAGTCGTTCCAAGATTTGATGGCGCTTTAGATTGACTTGATTAATTATTTGAATACTTTCTTCTGTGACAGCATCAACCTTAAACCAAACTTCACCATTTATTTCTTTTAACATCTCCACGCTTTTAATCACAGGGGATTGATGCATTAAACTTCCGTTAGTTATAAGACGTAATTTAATTTTATGGAGTAAGTTAAATTCTTCGAGTACCTTTTTAACAATTAAAATAATTTGTGGAAATTCTTCGGCACTTGTAGGTTCTCCATTACCTGAAAAAGCAATGTCTTTTAGATGACGATCTTCAATGGCTACATTTTTTTCCATATAATCGCCATGAATGATTTCATGAAGAAAAAAACGTAGTTCATCTTCAAGCATATCGAGCTCAATGGGGGGAGGTGAGCCACGGGTAAGATTTGGAATTTCACAATAAATGCATTGCCAATTACAAGCATTATTTACATTTAAGTTGACACCAATTGATAAGCCGCCGGCACGTCTTGAAATAACAGAATAAATATATTTAAGACCACTTAATTCCCGGCTGTGATCATGAATACTAAGATACTGCTTAGATACGCTCATATTTATTTAAGGGAGTTGAGGCGGTCTATTAACGGAGACAAGTCATAGCCAGCAATCTTAGCTTTGCTTAAAATTTCATCAATAGGTAATATTTTTGCATGTGACAAAGCCCAAAGCGTTGAGCACCGAGTACCTGTTCGGCAATAAGCAAAGACAGGTTTTTGAGCTACTTCAAAGTTACAACTAAATTGCGCAATATCGCCATCGGAAATTTGCCCGCCAATTACAGGCTGATGGATGGCTTTGATGCCTAAATTTTGAGCCTCTTTTTCAATAGTTGAAAAAGCTAGTTGTCCTTCGGATTCTTGATCAGGACGATTACAAAAAATAGTTTTGTAGCCTTGTGCTTGAATTTCTTTTAAGTCTTCAATCGTGATTTGATCAGAGACGGTAAGTTCGTTATTTATTTTTGCAAATTTCATAATTTCATTCTACTTTAAAAAAATACTCAATAGGTCATTTAAGAATCGCTGACCTAGAAGTGTTGGCTTAATCATTTCATGATCCTTGGTAATCAGTTTTTTATCTATCGCAGTTTTGAGTTCTTTATTAATAGATGAAATATTTAAACCTGTTTTTTCTTCGAAACTTTGAATGCTAAATCCATCAATAAGACGTAAATGATTCATCATAAATTCAAAAACTAAATCATTTTCATGAATAATCGTTTCTGATTCAATCATATTTTGCATTTTTATATGTTCCATATATTGTTTCGGATTTTTATATCGACTCTCGCGAATCATCTTGTCATGAAAAGTTAGCTTGCTATGAGCACCCGCTCCTATACCTAGATAATCACCAAACTGCCAATAATTAAGATTATGTTGGCATTGTGATTTAGGTTTTGCAAAAGCAGATGTTTCATAATGCTCATAACCATGCTGGCTTAAAATATCTTCAATAGTTTCCTGCATTACTGCACTTTCATCATCGAGTGGTAATTTAGGCGGGTGTTTAAAAAAGAATGTATTAGGCTCAATCGTTAAATGATAAAAAGATAAGTGCTGTGTATTAAAAGAAGTCGCAGTTTTGGCATCGTCTATCGCTTCATCTAATGTTTGCTGAGGTAATGCATACATTAAATCTAAATTCACTTCATCAAAATGACGCATTGCAATTTCAATACCTTTTTTGGCTTCACTGCTATCGTGGATACGACCTAATGCTTTCAGATGGGTATTATTAAATGATTGAATGCCTAAAGATACTCTTGTGACGCCAGCATCTTTATATCCTTCAAAATGATTGGTGTCTATAGTTCCTGGATTGGCTTCAAGTGTAATTTCGGCATCATACAAAATAGGCGTCAGTGCACGAACCTGACTTAAAATTTTCTGAATAGCTTTCCCACTAAACAAACTTGGGGTGCCACCTCCAAAAAAAATGGAGTGAATTTTTCTTCCCCAAATCTTAGGTAATGAAAACTCAAGATCCTTAATAAGCCCATCCACATACATGGATTCTAAATCAGTAAAATTTTGAGCTTCTTTATGTTCGTGCGAATTAAAATCACAATAGGGACATTTTTTGACACACCAAGGGATGTGAATGTAAAGCGAGAGTGGGGGTGGCATGGCGAGTCTTGATGTTTGACTCATAGAAGACTTATTTATTTTTTAAGTATGGATTAATAAGATCATCAACCATTTGATGAAGCGCTTCTTTCATTTGCTTTTCAGAGACTTCCATTAAAAGACCATCTTCAATAGCGTCTTGAGAAAGCTGCTTTAATTCATCAAAGTTTTCTTTCATGACTTTAATTTTTTCTGTACATGACACGACGGATTTATCGTCACGAATCCAAGTAGGCCATTTATTTTTTAATTTATCCATAAATCTGATTCAGTTTTAATTTAAGTTTATGTAACGCTTGTCCGCGATGACTAATTCGATTTTTGACGTCTGATGGTAATTCTGCCACAGCTTTTTCAGTCATATGATCTAAAAATAAGGGGTCATAACCAAACCCACCAGAGCCTCTGGGGGATTTTAAAATCTCCCCATGCCATGTTCCTTCAACAACAATAGGTTCAGGATCAAACTCATGTTTTACAAAGACAATGACACAAGTGTAATGTGCTTTTCGATTCGATTCGTTTTCTAAACTTTTTAAAAGTTTTTCATTATTTTTTTGATCTGATGAAGGTTCACCTGCGAATCGGGCCGATAAGACACCAGGTTTGCCGTCCAAGACATCCACGCAAATACCTGAATCATCTGCAATGGCAGGTAATTTAGACAAGCGACTTGCATGTCTTGCTTTAACAAGTGCATTCTCAAGGAATGTATAAAAAGGCTCTTCAGCGGCATCAATTTTAAAATGTGATTGAGGAAGTATCTCAACGTTCATATCTTCTAAGATCGATTGAATTTCGATGAGTTTTTTGGCATTGCTTGTTGCAATGACGATTTGATTCTTCATGAAATTACTTTAAAACATTTTTTTGTAATTGAATGAGCTCTTTAATGCCTTGTGCAGCAAGGTCAGACATCTGGTCCATCATTTCACGCGAAAAAGGTGTTCCTTCTGCGGTACCTTGAATTTCCACAAAACCTCCTGAGCCCGTCATGACAATATTCATGTCTGTGTCACAACTTGAATCTTCACTGTAATCCAAATCTAATAGTGGGTTTCCTTCGCGGAGCCCTACAGAGATGGCTGCCACAGAATCAATGAGCGGCGATTCTGAAATGAGTTTTTTATCCATCAGATGTTTAATAGCATCATGTACCGCGACATAAGCACCTGTAATGCTAGCTGTGCGTGTGCCACCATCTGCTTGAATGACGTCGCAATCAATTTGAATGGTGCGTTCACCCAGTTTTTTTAAATCAATAATCGCGCGCAAGCTACGCCCAATAAGACGTTGTATTTCTTGCGTCCGACCAGATTGCTTTCCGCGTGCCGCCTCTCTATCCATTCTCGATCCTGTCGATCGCGGGAGCATGCCATATTCAGCCGTAATCCAACCTTGACTCTGACCCTTTAAAAAAGAAGGTACTTTTTCATCAATACTTGCAGTGCAAAGCACATGTGTGTCACCGAATTTAATCAAGACGGAGCCTTCTGCATGTTTTGTGTAATGCCTAATAATTTCAACCGGTCTTAATTGGTTGTGAGCGCGTTGATTTAATCTCATAGTCTTCTTCCTCGATAGAAGTCGTCATTATAAGCTAGCTTTAATTGATTGATATCTTGTCATTTAAAGGTTTTAGTCGCAAATGCAACTATAGATTGATAAAATGACATTTAAACATCGTATTGGATACCTTATGGCTTTAAGTATGACCGGTTTTTCCTTTAAAGAAGCAGATACGCAGCAAGGTATCTTGCTCCTTGAATTTCGGTCTTTAAATAATCGATATCTAGAACTCCAGGTTAAATTGGATGAATCTTTAAGATCTTTCGAGCCTATGATTCGAGATCTGATATCAGCCGAAATTAAAAGAGGTAAAGTAGATTGCAGAATCTATTTCAAATCTAAAACACATGCACTTGATGTTAAAAATGTAGATCCAGCGAAGTTAAAACAACTCGCTAGCTCAGTCGATGAAATTGCAAAACATTTCTCCCATGTACAACCGATTAATGCCCTCGACATCTTAAAAACGAGTGAAATCATGCACGACCAATCCGTGGACATGAATATGCTCGAACAAGATCTTAAAAAAAATCTCAAAGAAGCCTTATTAGAAATTCAATTATCTAAAGCGCGTGAAGGTGAAAAATTACAAAAGATTTTATTGGATAAATTAAAAGATATTGAGGTACTCGTAGGCGAAGCTAAAAAAATCCTACCCATTTTAATCAAAGATTATCAAACTAAGATTGAAGATAAATTTAAGCAAGCTTTGATCGCGATCGATGATGATCGATTGAAGCAAGAGTTTCTTATCTTTATTCAAAAGATGGATATTGATGAAGAGCTTAATAGAATTACATCCCATATTGATGAAGTTAGACGTTTACTTAAAACTGATGGGGCCATTGGTAAAAAACTAGACTTTATGATGCAAGAACTAAATCGTGAGGCGAATACTTTAGGTTCGAAATCCATTTCACCTAAAACGTCACAAATATCAGTGGATTTAAAAGTTTTGATTGAGCAAATGCGCGAACAAATTCAGAATATTGAATAATAACGACTAAAGAATATCTATGAGCCAAGCCCATTTATTTATTATTGCAGCAGCTTCCGGTGCCGGTAAGACGACACTTGTAAAAGCCCTATTAAATAAAGACAGAGATCTTCAAGCTTCTGTGTCTCACACAACCCGTAAACCTCGGCCAGGTGAAGTAGATGGTGTGGATTATCATTTTGTTGATGAAGTAACCTTTATAGATTTGAAGAAGAAAGGTGAATTTTTAGAATCTGCCGAATGCCATGGTGGTATGTATGGCACAAGTAAAAAATCAGTGCAGTCCATTCTCGATCAAAAAAAAGATGTGATTCTAGAAATCGATTGGCAAGGCGCCCAGGCTCTCAAAGCCCAATTTAAGGAGGCTGTATCAATTTTTGTATTGCCACCTTCTGTTGAAACGCTTGCAGAAAGATTAAATAACCGCGGACATGATAGTGAAGAAACGATTGCAATGAGACTTGCGGCTGCGCGAGAAGAGATGAGCCATGTAGATGAGTTCGATTATGTTACAATCAATGATGACTTTGAAGTAGCGCTCCACGATCTTATGGCTATTATTCGATCCACTCGATTAATGTGTCATATTCAGCTTACACGACATAGCCACTTAATTAAAAACTTGACTTGAAATTTGGAGAAATAACATGGCACGAATTACAGTAGATGATTGTTTAGAGATGATTCCTAATCGCTTTAAACTTACTTTAGCTGCCGCTTACCGCGCAAGACAATTAGCTAATGGTGCTGAAGCTTTAGTAAGCACGCATGGCTTAAGAGACAAGCCTACGGTATTAGCATTAAGAGAAATCGCAGCAGGTAAAGTTGGTCTTGATATCTTAAATAGAAAAACAACATACTAAATTTCTTAAATAGGGCTTAAAGCCCCCTCAAGAGAAAAAGACCATGGCTAGTACCGCTCATTTTAATAAAGCGGATGCTCAAAAAACACCGCCACTTCCGTTACTGCCTGTCGATAACGAAGCGTCGGAACTCACAATCCTCCTTAAGACTTATTTAAAAACGAAAGATATCCAGAAGATATGGGATGCCTATCGATTTAGTGAAGAAGCACATCACGGCCAATCCAGAAGAAGTGGTGAGCCGTACATTGTGCACCCTGTTGCTGTAGCATGTACTTTAGCTAAGCTTCATCTTGATGCCCCTACAATTCTTGCAGCCCTTCTTCATGATGTTGTTGAAGATACAACCATTACCAATAAAGAAATTGAAAAAAAATTTGGCAAACAAGTCTCTGTATTAGTCGACGGTTTATCTAAGCTCGACAAAATTGAATTTCAAGATGCGACAGAAGCGCAAGCCGAAAATTTTAGAAAAATGTTACTGGCAATGTCAAATGACGTTCGTGTTATTTTAGTAAAGTTAGCTGATCGTCTTCATAATATGCAAACGTTAGATGTTTTAAGACCTGAAAAACAAAAACGTATCGCGCAAGAAACTCATGATATTTATGCACCTATTGCAAATCGATTAGGTTTAAATGCCATTTATCAAGAGCTTGAAGATTTAAGTTTTAAACACCTCTACCCCATGCGCTATCGTGCGATTCAAAAAGCTATGAAAGCTTCTCGAGGCAATCGTCGCGAAGTCGTTGAGAAAATTACAGCAGCTATCCAACAAAAATTAACTGAGATGAAAATGGATGCAGAAGTCTCAGGACGAGAAAAAAATACTTATAGTATTTATAAAAAGATGAGCGAAAAAAGCATGTCTTTTGCACAAATCAACGACATCTATGCCTTTAGGATTATTGTGAAAGAAGCAAATGATGCTTATTCTGCATTAGGTGCATTACATAGCTTATATAAACCTCTTCCAGGGAAGTTTAAAGATTACATTGCCATTCCAAAAGCTAATGGTTATCAATCTCTACATACAAGTTTATTTGGACCTTTCGGCACCCCCATTGAAGTGCAAATTCGCAGTGAAAAAATGCACAAACTTGCAGAAGCAGGCGTCGCGGCACATTGGCTTTATAAAACGAAAGACGCACACCTTACTGAACTTCAACAACAAACACATCAATGGTTAAAACGTCTTCTAGAAATTCAATCAGATAGCGCTGATTCACTGGAATTCTTAGAGCATTTAAAAGTTGATCTTTTCCCTGACGAAGTTTATGTGTTCACCCCCAAAGGAAAAATTCTAGCATTGCCAAAAGGTTCAACAGCAGTTGACTTTGCATACGCGGTGCATAGTGATGTAGGTAATTGTTGCGTGGCTGCAAAATACAATCAAGAACTTGTCCCTCTTCGTGCCGAAGTCCATAACGGCGATCACATAGAAATTATTACAGCCCCTCTAGCTAAACCTAATCCTGCATGGCTTAATTTTGTGATTACAGGAAAAGCAAGATCACACATTAGACAATATTTAAAATCGATTGAATCAGAAGAGTCTTCGAGACTTGGCGAAGGTATGCTTAATCAAGCACTCAAGGCCCTTCATATCAGCCCGTCATCGATCAAAGAATCTCATTGGAAAAAATTAATCAGTGATTATGGCGTTAAAACCAAAGAAGAGATTTTGGCTGAAATTGGTTTAGGAAAGCGTATGAACGTGATGGTGGCTCATCAATTGATTAGTTTTATGGATGGGGTGAGCCATGTTAAAGGCAAACATAAGCAATTGGACGTCATCACCATTAAAGGTTCTGAGAGTATGGCGATTCAATTGGCAATATGTTGTCATCCAATTCCAGGCGATCCTATTTTAGGATTTATTAACAAAGACAAAGGGCTTGTTGTTCACACGCATGATTGCTTAGCGATTCGTAAATTCAAACTTGATCCTGATAAATGGCTTGATGTTGAATGGGATCCAAATCCAGATCGATTATTTAAAGTCAATTTACAAATTATGGTATTAAATGAGCGCGGCATGCTCGCTAAAATTTCATCCGTGATTGCAGAATCAGATTCAAATATCGATAATGTGAATGTTGAAGAATCCGATGGTGGACACTTTGTAAATGTTAACTTTATTGTGCAGGTTCACAACCGTATTCATTTGGCAGATCTCATGCGAAACTTAAGAAAGATTAGTGATATTTCTAGAATTAGCCGCGTCAAGATGAAAACCTTTTAAGCAACTTATTAAAAAAGAAAGACTTAAGAAATGACAAAAGAAATTATTCAAACTACAAATGCCCCAGAGGCGATTGGTACATATTCTCAAGCTGTCAAAACAGGCAATACTATCTACTTGTCAGGGCAAATTGGACTCGATCCCCAGTCTATGAAGTTAGTTGAGGGCATTGAGGCACAAATTCATCAGGTGTTTAAGAATTTAAAATCAGTCGTTGAAGCTTCTGGTGCTCAATTAAGTGACATCGTTAAAATAAATATATATTTAACAGATTTGTCGCATTTTGCTTTGGTCAATACCATCATGGGCGAATATTTTACGAAACCCTACCCAGCAAGAGCTGCGGTAGGTGTTGCATCGCTTCCTAGAAATGCACTTATTGAAGCTGATGGTGTTGTTGTTATTTAAATTATTTCTATTTAAGAGTATTTCAATCTGACTTCTCTAGCCGAGCTTAAGCTTTTTACCCCTTCAGTATTAAATAAGCTCAAAAAATTGGGCGTTGAAGATGTATTTAGTTTAGCTATGTATCTTCCAATTCGTTATATCGATGAAACTATCGTGACACCTATTCGTAATATTCAAATGGGTGAGCTATCTCAAATAGAAGCAGAAGTCATCAGAGCTGAAATTGTTTATAAGCCCAAAAAAATGCTTCTCGTACAAGTTAAAGATGCATCTGGTAGTTTGCAGCTTAGATTTTTACATTTTTATCCGAGCCAAATGAAAATGTTTGAAGCGGGTAATCGCATTCGTATTTTAGGAGAGGCTCGACATAA
>Ga0208485_1000432_pt1 | contig 12318 bp, 5 predicted proteins | sample LakMenEpi27Jul12_FD_150707 | JGI IMG/M metagenome (GOLD analysis project Ga0208485, IMG submission 150707) | Freshwater microbial communities from Lake Mendota, WI - 17JUL2012 deep hole epilimnion (SPAdes) | ecosystem: Environmental > Aquatic > Freshwater > Lentic | place: Lake Mendota, Madison... | reverse complement strand
TAATATAACTAACTTGCTGTTTATCATAAATAGCTAAAGATGAAATCAGATTTAATAATTTTATTAGATAATCGCTGGATACGAATTGGTATATCAATAATCCTTTTAGATAATCAAATTACTAGCAAGGGTCAATCATAATACATTATTTTGAAGATTTAGATGATAATAAACAAACAATGATCAATCGACCTCATCGACACTGGGTCCTGATGATCCAGGAGCACCTCCTTGGGGTCCTCCAGGGAATCCAGCACCTCCAGGGAATCCTCCAGGGAAACCTCCAGGGAATCCAGCTCCTCCGGGTCCTCCTGGTGCTCCAGCAGCTCCATAAACCTTTTGCATAAGAGGATTGAAAGCACTTTCAAGAGCCTTAAGTTTTCCCTCATATTCAGCTGTGTCAGCTTCAGGATTAGAGGAGAGCCAGCTCTCAGTTTCTCTAACTTTCTCAAGAATGGAATTCTTTTCAGACTCTTCGAACTTATCCTTGAGCTTTTCATCATCAAGAGTGTGCTTAACTGAAACACAATAGCTCTCAAGAGCATTCTTGGACTCTACTCTCTTTCTAATCTTCTCATCAGCATCTTTGTATTTTTCAGCTTCTTTAATGAGCTTTTCAATGTCATCCTTAGAAAGACGTCCTTTATTGTTGGTAATGGTGATTTTGGCATTTTTAGATGTTCCTTTATCAGTAGCAGTCACATTCATAATACCGTTCTCGTCAATCTCAAATGAGACTTCAATTTGGGGGACTCCTCTAGGAGCAGGTGGGATACCGTCCAAATTGAATTTACCCAACAAGTTGTTATCTTTAGTCATTTGACGTTCTCCTTCGAATACTTGAATAAGCACTCCAGGTTGATTATCAGCATAGGTGGTGAAAGTTTGAGATTTCTTGGTGGGAATAGTTGTGTTTCTAGGAATAAGAACAGTCATAACTCCTCCAGCAGTTTCAATACCGAGGGAAAGAGGAGTAACGTCGATCAAAAGAAGACTGTCAGTTTGCTCTGATCCAGTTCCGCTCAAGATAGCGGCTTGGACAGCAGCTCCGTAAGCAACAGCCTCATCAGGGTTAATTGATCTGTTGGGCTCTTTTCCGTTGAAGTATTACTTAAGTAAATCAATAACTTTGGGAATTCTGGTTGATCCTCCGACAAGTACAACCTCATGAATTTGGTTCTTGGACATGCCTGAATCCTTAAGAACTTTTTCAACAGGGGGAATAGTCTCCTTGAATTGACTCATGCAAAGTTCCTCGAATTTAGCTCTGGTGATAGTGAGTGAGAAATCTTCAGACTCAGCAAGTGAATCGACTTCAATGGTAGTTTGAGCAGATGAAGAAAGAATTCTCTTTGCCTTTTCGCATTGAGTTCTAAGTCTTCTCATAGCTCTTGGGTTTCCTCTAACATCAATGGATTTTTTCTTGAGGAAGTCAGCAGCGCAGAACTCGACAAGCTTGTTATCGAAGTCTTCACCTCCCAAATGAGTATCTCCTGCAGTAGCCTTCACTTCAAAGACACCATCATCGATAGTCAAAAGAGAAACATCGAATGTTCCTCCTCCCAAATCGAAAATAAGAACGTGCTTTTCTCCAACACCCTTCTTATCAAGACCATATGCAATAGCAGCAGCAGTAGGCTCATTAATGATTCTCAAGACATTAAGACCAGCAATACTTCCAGCATCCTTGGTGGCTTGTCTTTGGTTATCACTGAAATAGGCAGGAACAGTGATAACTGCATTCTTGATGCTCTCTCCGACAAAAGCCTCAGCAGTTTCTCTCATTTTAATGAGAACCATTGAAGATATTTCTTCAGGATGGAACTTTTTAGTCTCATTTTTGTATTTAACGACAATGAGTGGCTTCTCATCTGGACCAGATTCGACCTTGAATGGCCAGAGTTTTATGTCTTTTTGAACGACGGGATCAGAGAATTTTCTTCCGATAAGTCTCTTGGCATCAAAGACAGTGTTAATTGGATTTTTAGCAGTTTGATTCTTAGCAGCATCTCCAATAAGGCGCTCAGTTTCAGTGAAACCAACGTATGAAGGAGTTGTTCTGTTTCCTTGATCATTAGCGATGATCTCAACTCGCTCGTTTTGCCAGATACCTACACAAGAGTAGGTGGTTCCAAGATCGATTCCGATTGCTCGGCCTTGAGCTTTCTTTTCAGTCATTCAATTTTTTTTTATATTTAACACTAGCAAACCTCTGTTGAATTTCAAGGAATATTAAATGTTCTAGAAAACTCTCGAGAAAAGATATTTTATGAAATGTCAAAACAACATCCTTAAATATTGGTTATATGTTCCTATACTCATTGGAATCATTTTAATCACTCATATCAATTTATCAATGCTTAGATATGTTTTTATGTTTGATTCGCATAATATATATCAAAAGTATATTTAAATCTAATCGATTAATGAGATATTAAAATAATATTATCAGATTTATCGAATGCTAAATGCATTGGGAAAGAATCTTCAGTAATTATCAACTCATTTCATGTTTTTAATTACATTTTCTTAATCAGTTTTTTGGTGGAAAAAATATGAGAAGGATATCTTTGAAACTACAGTAAATAAATATTAAATACTAAGTTATCTTGGAGAAGATCCATTTTCAGTTGAATAAAATTATCGAATATCTTAATTTTTATTGAGAAATGAGCAAAAGTGTTATCTCAAAGGCATCAAATGCAAGTTCGAAAATGCTTGAGGAGATCGCAAATAGATCTCAAACGAAGTATAAAAAGTGTAATTTAGGATCCATCGTGTTGAGGGAAGCTTCAGTGATGAAGAAATGCGTGTGATATGGAATGCACTTGGACTCTATATCAGTCGAAATTTAAGAATGGGGCGAGGCGTTAACGTACCAAGACTTGGAATATTCACTTTCACTCCTCCATAAGTGCGTCTGAAGGTATTTTGATCGACATCTAGGGAGTAACAAATGAGGAAGAACGCGACTTACAACCAAGAACTCCTGTTTTTCTTATCCAGAAAGACTTTGTTAAGGGGCTTAATCTGAGAACAGCCATTTTTTATCATCAGGAATTTGGAGCTGGGCTCCGACCCTATAGTGGATTAGGAACTACAGGAGAGGTACCGATTGCTAAACTTAACCTAATAGAAGTTGCCTCGTATGCTAACATGTCTAAAGATGCAACAGAGCTTGGCCTTAATCGTATTTTCAAATACATCGCCGACAAATTGCTTGCTGTATCAGCTATTTTATTTAGGGTGGAAATATTAGTCTGTAAATTCCAAATCTAGGAGCATTAATCTGCAGAAATCATCTTGTCGCTGTAAAATTCAATGAATATATTCAAAGGGATACGAGAAATATACTTGCGAGAAGCGTTGATTAAAGAAAACTAAAGGGAAATATGAGTCTAACATCAGATAACCTAAAACGACTTTCAAACATTTCTTAAATGTCGCATAAATTGGCAGGAAAAACTCAAGATTTTTTCGAAATAGACGATCATGCAAAAAATTATTTGTAGAAAAACTTCGATCTTCACATTGATGATAGCAATCTAAAAAGATCAGTTACAAATTTTGATCGAACAGTCGCTTCAAAAGTTTTTAATAAAACCAATCAATCATTAAAAGAAAGTCATAGTTATCGTCTCTCACAATCAGGATTCTTCCCTAATCGTTACAATGGGTCAAAAGAGTTCAATATGGCATTGAAAATTGTAAGAGAGTGGGTGAAAGAAAATGATTTTAATTCTGATGAAGCTTTTGAAGCACTGTGTGGTCTAATTGGCAAAAAATCTCAAGTACTAAATTAAAACTAGCTGTGGAATGCAACTAAGCAAATATCAGTGGATATTACAGAGCAACAAGCTCAATAACTTTTTAGAATTCTTGATAATAATAAAGATGGCCTAATCACGATTGATGACTGGAGGGTGAGTATCCAATTCAATCAAAATAATCCTAAGTATAGATAATTTTTACAATATTTAAAAAATAAAAAATATACCTTGAGCAAAATATTATCAATTTTGGGGCTTGAAGGAGTGAGGAAGGTTAGTATATACGCTTTGAAAGCAGGATTATTAAAGCTATGGCCGAGTGTATCAGATGATAATGCTTTATTACTCAGCAAGTACATCTCTAGAGGAAAGTAAGATGTTTAAGTATAACAAATTATAGATGCACTAAATATTAAAGAGGAAGGGAACGCACCTGATGTTGATGATTAATGGGAAAGCCGTTTTTTCGGAAGACTTAAAAGAAAAGTTCATTAATCAGGTCTTTCATAATAAGAACTAGCAAATCGATTTAGGCTTTATGATCAAAGCGATTCAGGCTTTATAGATCAAACTGACTTTAAGACCATTTTGGGTGAGCTTGGCGTGAGTATAAGTCTAAACGAACTGATTAAGCTTGTGAAATTTGTGCCTTTGAGTGGTAATAAAATGAAATATCAATATGTAGTTGATAGAATCAGCTCAGAAGATTAAGTCAAAGAATAATTAACATAAGAATAATTCAAAAAAGTCTTTAAGGAGAATTATCTTGAAAAATTCCCATATAATTTACCAATTACAGTCATGAAGTTAACTTCTATTTTACAGGCTAAATTTTTCAAAAAAGTATCTGATAAAGAAGTCCTGTAATTCGTCAGAAAAATCGATTTAAATGAAGATTAAAATATCAATGATGATGATTTAAAAGGATATAGATAACTAATCAAAGGTAAAACCTACAAATAACTTAATTCAGTTCAAATTGAGTAGGCTTTAATTAGACTGCGTTAAAAAAGCATCAAAAAGAAAATAAGCTTTTATGATCTCTTCAGAAAAATTGACAAAGTTGGAAGTGGATTCATATCAAGATAAGCTTGGTTAAAAAATATTGATGAAATAATATCTTTTTCAAAAGATTAGAAATAAAATCTATTCAATTTTATGGATAAAACAAATAGTAAAATGATCGACTATAAAACATTTTTGGCGATTATGAACGGTCAATCAAACATAGCTCAATCTTAAAACTTCGACTGGGTTTCCGATGCAGTATAGAAATTAAAATAATGGTTTAGATCATCACATTTAACTGTATAAGATGCTTTTAAGATTATCGATAAGGATGGAGATACATACATCAGTGAAAAAGATCTTCATGATTTCTTCATTGAAAAATTAAAATATCAGGAAAGAGAACTATCAATGGTTAGAACACAAAAATTTATCAAAATTATGGATTACTACAAGCATGGAAGAGTTACTTTCTTAGATTGGTTTAAATTTATCAATTAAAATAAAGATTGGCATAAAGAAGCGAAAAAACAAATTGGAATCGTTCTATCTAAGTTGTATCCTTCGCTTTCGTAAGCATTTACTACTATTACTCAAGGAGATAAACGTCTTGTCTTTGCATCCTTTGAAAAATGGGTGAAGTCCAATCATGTCTTATCAGGTTTTATGATAAATGAAGATATGCTAAAGACAATATTCGCAAGCTTGGACCAACATAAAAAAGGATATTTACTTTAGAATGATTTTGTTGGATTATTTGGAGGCTATGACTGGAAATCAGAGCATTTAAAAGAATTCTGTGATTATATTTCACTCAAATTTAAGACTTCTGATGAAGCTTTTCGATTTATGTCAGGCTTCTCCAACAAATCTTTAGATTTTGCCAGGTTCAAAGAAGTGATCCACGAGCTATTCGGGAATAGGTTCCATCCAAGCGATGTTGAAAAAATTTGGTCTAGTATATCAGGTGGTAAAACTAAACTATAGGTTGGATAGTTCAAAAGGTTACACGGAGATCTTTGGAATCCTTAAGAAAGCGACATAAATTCTGAGTTTCCCAAAGATAGCTGGAGATATCAAGATTTCTCAATCATCAAGGGCACTACTATAAGAAGCAACTAACACTAATACCACGAAAAAGACAAGATGGAATAGCAATGTATAAAATTCGTATATATCTCACTATATAGATAAATAACTTGAAATAAATCATCGCTTCCAGTCCAAAGACACTATAGCAAGCCTTTTCTGAAGTTGATAAGTAGAAAAGCGGAAAGATCACGAATTTAATGTTTAAAAAAGCATTTAGAAACCTGAATATTGCCTTAACTTCAAAATAATTAGATTTGCTTCTCAACTACTGCTAATTTAAGCCTCAAACCTTAATCGACTGGCGCAGATTTATTAAAATGCTTGACCTTGAAGAAGATAAGCAAAGAATTAGAGCTAGATTACAACCAAAACTTCAGCATCTAAGCGACCTCTTACACTACTATATGATTTCTCCCAAGGATGCCTTCAGGAAATGGAATAACCCAAGAACTGGCTACCTTAACTTCTAAGAATTCCATAAGCTATTAAAATAACTCTATGCAAATGCAAGTGAAAGCCTACCTTAATTCCAAGTACTTCAAGATCTTTTTGAATTCATCGATATTCGAAAAGATGGACATCTAGATTTTCAATAATTTACTCAAGTTTTCAGAAATTGCAATCCTCCTAATTTCCTGATGGGTACAACCCCTGCACCTTCAAATGCTCTCACGGTTAGTCGATCTGGACAAGGATCTCATGTTTCTGTGCCAGTTAGAGAAAGATCGATTCCAAAATTTAGGCATTCACCTGAATATGAAAAATTCATCCATTTAATTGGAAGAAATAGAAAATATATCCAAGAAGAAATAGAGAAGAGCAATCAATAAAAGCTAGCTTTCATATCTTTTTCAACCGTTTAAGCCATTCTTACAGCTTTTTGCCAAAAGCATGGCCTTAAAGTCGATGCATAAATGATCAGAAACTTAATAGCTTTCAGTATGACAGGATAAAAAGTAGATTATCATCTTCTTGTTTCCAAATTCAAAGACCTAAGCATAGAAATCAGTGAATTTCCTAAGAGGAATATCTTTTGAACAATGATTTAATAATCATGCATTTAATATATGTCTAATTTTAATTTATTCAAGTTCTTCTCAAAAAGATTTTTCTTCAAATATAAAATTATGATTATCAAAAACCGAAGGCAGATTAATTTAATCATCTGATAGCTTCATATATCTCCTTCCGCATAAGGTTACTTTCATGGAGAATTCTGTTATTTATTCTTCCTAGTTTTTTGAGTTTTTATTTGGGACCACTAATCTACCCCATCCAAATAGTCCCTACATTCTCTTTTGGAATGGCTACACTAACTGGGGGAAGCTTTGTTTGAAAGATTTTATGGCTCTTATTCTTCGGAAGGGAACGATCATGATGAAACAACCCATCTCTTAATCTTACCTTTTCTTCACTAGTTGATCTGCGAAAAGTAAAAAGAAGTGGATCCTTTTCAAGATTTAAAGCAATTGGGGAGTACTTTTATGCATCTTCGTGCCTATGCGAACATAGTGAGCTCTCTCTACCATCCTTTTATCTGCTCGGAAGAAAGAAATCATGTGGCAACTTGCTTGAAATCATTATTCTTGCAGCAGCTGTATTGAACCTTCTCTAATAATGATTCTTCTTTAGCATTATTCTATAAGTAATAAGCCTATTATTTATTTTAGTCATACAATCTATCTTTCTCCCTATACTAAGCAAGAGGCATAGGAATTTGAAAATGTATACAAGTAATAAATTTATGACGATATAATCATCTTAAAAACCATCATTCTACTGGTACAGCAGGAACGAAACTGCCATAGCTGTAGGTTGGTTGAGTGTATTGAGTATAAGTCGGCTGATTATATGCTGGCTGGACAACTGTTGGAGTAAAGGAGGTGGGAACAACAGCTGCTGGAGTAAAGGAGGTGGAAACGGGTTGAGCAGACGAATATGAATTATATCCGGAGAAGGAGGTTGTATCAACTGGAATGGGGGCAATTGAGGCGGGTGCAATAGATGCTGGTGTGACAGTTACAGTGCTTGGTCTAGTTTGAATTGTTGGGGTATAAACAGATGGTTGGATGACAACTGGAGCGACTCCTCCTGAGGGTAAGGCTGAGACCGAAGTAGTTCCAGAAACTGAAGGTAAATTAACATTTGATGACCAATTATTATTTACTGAGGGGAGGTTTGCATTTACTGAGGGGAGGTTTGCATTTACTGAAGGAAGATTTGTATTAACTGAGGGGAGATTTGCATTAACTGAGGGAAGATTTGCATTAAATGAGGGGATGTTAGCATTAACTGAGGGAAGATTTGCATTAACTGAGGGAAGATTTGCATTAACTGAGGGAAGGTTAGTATTAACTGAGGGAAGATTTGCATTAAATGAGGGAAGTTGACCATTGACTTTGGGTCCATTGACATTAACATTAGGAACAGATCCAGATAGATTAGGGCCATTAACATTGACATTTGCTCCATTAAGATTTGCATTGGGTCCATTGAGAGAAACTTTATTATCAGCAGCACTGACACCTCCTCCAATCACTCCAAGTCCATAAAGAAGTGCAAGAGTAAGAAGCAAAATTCCAAGGATAGCAGTGAGAATCCAACACCATTTGTTGCAAAGGAAATCTTCGTTCTTGGAAGCATAGGTAGTTGATGCAGTAGTTGAGGGATTTGCTTTAACAACTTGGCTCGTCACGCTAGTCTTAGGCTCTTGAATGACTGTTGAATTGATTGTTTGAACTTGAACTTGAGGTTGAGGATTGGGATTTGTAACAACAGTAGTTGTGTTGACTGTGTTAGGTTGATAGTAGCTGAATAGCAGTAAAATTACCTTGTCGAAGTTTGTGCATAACCTCCTGAGGGGTGTCCAAAGGTTATCTTTGGAGGGGGAGCGTAGACTTCGTTAACAACTGTTCCTCTCACGTTACTGGCAATGGTTCCGGCTCCAGCAGTTCCGTAGTTATAGCTAGTGTTTCTAACTTCAGATGAGCCAGCGCCTGGAACATTGGCATAGGTGTAGACCAATTCCTTGTTAGCTCCAGTGTATGTGGTTGGCATGTAAGAGGTGGTGTATTGAGTTTCACCATAACCTTGGGTTCCAGTGGTGATAATAGGATTAGGAGCATTGTAGCTTTGTCTATTTTAGATGGATAAGTACTCAGAAATGTAAGCGTTCTCGCCTGAAGTGTATCTTACTTGTGGAAGTGATGCCATGAATGTAGATTTGAATAAAAAATCAATAAAATATATTCAAAAAATTTAAAAGATCTGAAATATAAGGTCTCTCTCGGCAAGCTTATTCAGAAGATAAAGAAACTTATCTAATTTATAAATATTTAATATAGATCAGCAATCGCTTCGAACACATTCTGCAGATGAGTATTTTTTGTTGATTTTCAATTCTTTTACTTAGAAGATAATATGATATTTACGGATTTGACAAGAGCAATTATTTTGGCGATATTGGTTTTAATCTATTGAAACAAACAAATAATAATGGTGAGATTATTATTCCATTTTTACTTAGTTATCTACATTTAATCATAGATCAAGAATAATAATGCTGACAGAGCAACTGATCGGAGAGCTATAATTCCTGGGCCGCTTATAAACAGAGAGTAATCGCTTAGTGAGCTAGCCTTCACAAAGGTCATCAACTATGCCATAAATCTAATCATCAACCAAGAAAATCAAATGAAGATTAATGGTATCAATCCAACCAACTTAGAATTCATCGAAATTGATTAAGAATAAGGAGATAGAATAACCGGGCTCGTTCTTCTCACAATCAAAGCACTCGCTCAATATAGAACCAATATCAATGACCTCGCCATCAATATCAAGCTTCTTCCCATCGACAAATAAAGAAGAGATTTCCTTCAAGAAGTATTAAACGTGCTAAGTAGAAAATATCTGATAATTTGGAGGAGCTTAGGAAGGCAATCTTCGCAGATCGCCTCCATAATATCACACAATTAAAGGATCTTCAATGGAGATTTTAAATTGAAGTTGCCTCTAAAACCTATAAGAATGACTTTCAACCTAATGTCCTCCTAAATTTTAGAGTTAACTAAGGAAACCGCATCCAAAATAATTTCGTTAATACTGATTATGCTAACCTAAAAAATCTTCAAATTTAATTGATGAGTGCTGTGAAACTTCATCGCTCTGGAAGATTCAAGGCTGCGAGAAACAGTTCAGTTTGATCGTACTTGACTCTCGATTGCTATTTTTATTTCTAGTAAAATATAAGAATCGTCATATTATAAACGAAAATGATTAAAGTATTCATATGATTACAGCAAACTTGGTTACCTTTTATAAAGACCAATATTTCATATCATCGAACTCATAAAAATTAAAAATGAAGCTGTTCATTCATTTTAAAAAGAGTAGTTCCCGATGAGCTAACTATTTTTAATATCTTTCGAAAAGAAGTAACTGTTAACAAATTTACTTCTAATTATGCCAGTCTCAATATTATATTGATAAACTGTTTTAAAGGGATTAAAATTGACAAAATTATTTATCTTTAGATATAATTATTAATTGATATGAGCTTATTTATAATCAAGGATTAATCGCATGACTTCATGAACATTATGATAAAAATATAATCAATAATAACTTTTAAAAACAGCCTGTTTCTTCCTTGATGATAAATTTGAATTTTCATGTCTTTAATTTCAATAAGAAATGGAATTATGAGATGTGATCGAAATCATTTGGTGGGGAATGAGGCAGCATTGCAGATACCACATGTGTTTCCTTGATTGAGTGTGATGAATCCTTTCTCTCCCCAAGAAGCTCCCCAAGAGTTCTTAACAACCCAGTTACTTCCATCAGTACCAACAAGGAGGACTCCGTGGTTAAGGGAGGTCTTGCAGTTGTTGAAAACTCCACTCTTGTATGGTGACCAGTTGGTGGCATCAACGGCAACAGAAATAGGTCTATTAGCAAGTTGTTGGGCAAGATCAGCGCAGCTCTTGATATCAGTATATCCAGTGATCTTGAAATCTCCTGTCTTCATCGTGCAAGTTTGCTTTACAGCCTTGTAAGGATATTTTGATTCATCAGTAATTCCGTTATCCTTAACAAATTTGAAGGCGTTGTCCATAAGACCTCCATTGCATGCTTGGTTTCCGTAAGATCCGGAGCAGTCAACAAGTTGTTGCTCAGAGAAGTTTCCAAGAGTGCCGTCTTTCAATTTGCTAAGACCTTCAAGACCTCCAGTAGCAGAGAATGCCCAGCATGATCCGCATTGTCCTTGGTTCTTAACAGCGGTAACTGCACCAGCGCTAACCCAATCAATATTTCCAATGACTTCGTAATCGTTGTCTTCAATATTGTTTGATGATTCATGGACAATGGTTCCGAGGTATTGTTGAGAGAATTCCTCAGTGGTAAGGGCGGAGAACTGGTTAAGTCCTTGCTCATAGGTCTTGTATGGGTTGGAGTTGTGTGAGTTAATCTTGGCGAGGTTCTCAAGGAAAATTCTTTCTCTGTAGGCATTCTCAAATTCAGAGGCGAATATGATTCCATGCTTGGCTTTCCATGACTCGAACTCTGAGACATTGGAGGAGTTGTTGACGTTGAGGAGGACGGCGGCAGCGCCAATCACAGCTAGGAGGACTGCTAATTGCTTTCCGTTCATATTTCTATTATGAATGACATTTAACTTCCTCTCTACGTATACCACCAAGTAGGATTATTGATTAAATCCACTTTCAATATAATATAAACGAGGAATTTAGAAGAGCTTATCGGGTCTAAAAAATAAAATTATTCTATTCTTCCGTCTTTACGCATGCATTAATTGTATTTGAAGCATCGAGAAATGAAGACAAATATTCTTGGTTTTCTTCGAAAATAAAGTCTATCATGATAATCAATGATCTTTACAAAACAATCAGAATAGAATCTACGATCAAAAATAGTGATTTAATATTACAAACCAAGATTATACTAATTTTTAGATTTTTCCTCAAAAGACTTTTATCTATATTCTACTTTTCTCAACAGACTTGATAAATCAAATACCTTAGACACTCATTTCTATTTAATTAAAATTTCTAGGCAATTAACGTCATCTCCATCATAAAAGAAGATCTGAAAATCATCTTTACCTATTCCAACCTTTGGATTCATACATCGAGTATAAGTCTTTCATTCTTCTTTTTTTATTCAAGAATTAATTTGAATACAATCAATACTAATCAAGTTTAGTTCCTTCATTTTAGCAGCTTTCAACTCTACTTTCGATTGCCTAAAAATATGCTAATCATCCAAAGTTTTTAAACAGCATAAAATCATCATCTCTTTGTGATCAACGTAATTCAATTCAGTTGAGTGATTTGTCCATCGTAATTTCGATTAGTTATTTAAATAGATAAGAAAGATCATGATTATTAATGTTTTTCCTTATCTTCGATTTCTTAGCTGCTTAATT
>Ga0208485_1000431_pt1 | contig 12337 bp, 19 predicted proteins | sample LakMenEpi27Jul12_FD_150707 | JGI IMG/M metagenome (GOLD analysis project Ga0208485, IMG submission 150707) | Freshwater microbial communities from Lake Mendota, WI - 17JUL2012 deep hole epilimnion (SPAdes) | ecosystem: Environmental > Aquatic > Freshwater > Lentic | place: Lake Mendota, Madison... | reverse complement strand
AGCTTTGCCACCTGCGTTGGGGGGGCAGAAAAAAGATTCCTTAGTCGCGCTGGGCAGGGGGGCGGGGGCTTGGGTGGTTCCGGCTACTGTCACCCCGGTTTCTACTTTTTCCCCTAGTTCGGACGGGTCGGACGGCTTAAACACAACCTCTTTACATGACGCGTAGGTGCGTGAGGTGTTGTCTTTGTCCCGTCCGACCCGTCCGAGAAGCATTTCGGCAACACTGACACCTCGGACGTTATTTTTCTGGCTACGCCCGAATGGCGTGGGCCGGCCGAGCGTGAACGTCCGTTTCCGTAGCGCGATGCCGGCGGAGGTGGAAACGCGGACGCATTCCGCCTTGCCGATCCGTGAACGCAGCTTCTTCTTCGCGTCCTCCACTATCGCGAGGCAGCTCTTGTGAAAGCACCGACAACACGGCACGCCATTCAGCAGCACCTCAAAGTCCCTAGGCCCACGCTTGCCCGAATGCGCGCCCTCGCCTGGGCACCGTGCAAAGCCATGGGTCTGGCTCTTCCAACGGATCGCGCCGAACAACTCCGCGGCGATCTCCCGGCGCTTGCCCAAGTCCTCGCGCTTCTCAAAGCCGGGCTTCATTCCTCTGGCCCTCCCTTGATCTTCAGATGCCGATATCCCCGCTTCACCGAATCGCGGTCGCCCACCTTGCGCTTGATATCGTTGCTCTGGCTCAGTGAATGCACCCGCAGCACCAAGTCCCGCGACTGATTCAGAAAGGTGCTGTCCGCCAAGGCATTCCAGCCCCGCTCGGCGCAGAATTCCCGATAAGCCTCCAACAGCTCCTCCGTCGTCGTCGTTTGTCCCTGCGCCCGATCCACGCGCTCCAACGCCGTCTCGACGTAATGCCGCACGCTCTCCGACTCATTCAGCAGCGCCTCGATGCGTTGCGCCTGCGCCGGGGCCATCACCAGTCGCCCGTGCGCCTCGACGTCGTGCAGCACCATGCGCGCCCCTTCGATCATCCAGTCCAGCACCCCGGACGCCTCGGTCGCCAAGATCAGCTTCGCCAAGTCGGGAATCTTCTCGGCCGGCGGCGGCCGGTTAAAGGCCAGGATCACCAGACGACGACGCCACGCGCCCGAATCCTCGTCGGTCTTCACCACGAGCCGGCTGTTGCAGGTGATGATGACGTTGAAATTCCCCGTGATGTCCACGCGCCGACCGCCCTTGATTTCGGCCTGCAGGTAATCGCCGCCCGTCAGCGACTTGAGCTGCGACGCCGAGGCCCGATTCAGGAAGCTCCCCGGCACATCCGAGCCCACGAGCAGCGTCTTGCCGATGAAACCCTCCGCCTCGAAGCGTTCGTCCAGGTGCTCCGTGCGGAGCTGCGCCACGTTGTGCCGCCCAATGATGCCTTGAATCACCTGGGCGATCTGGCTTTTGCCGGCGCCCGCATTCCCCGTGAGGATCACGATGCGCTGAAGCAGGTTGTTTCCCAGCAAGCACATGCCCGCGAGCTTCTGCAGCAGCACCTGGTCATCCGAATCCAACGCGTCGGCCAGCAGCTTGTCTTTCCACAGCGGACACGGCGCCCCGGGCGCGTAATTGTGCCGCACCTGATTCCGCGAGAAATAGTTCGGCGAAAAGGAGTCCAGGAACGGCGGATTGGTCCGCACGTCCAACATCCCGTTCTCCAGGTGAATCACGCCGGGCTCGCGTTCAAACACCCGGGGCTTGGCGACTTCCCCCTGGAGGAAACTCGCAATGGCAGAAACGCTCTTGATCGAGCGGCCCGTTGAGCCCGCGAGCAGCTGGCCGGCCTGCCCCGGCAAATCCCGCCCGAGGCGCAGCAAATCCCGGCTGATCTCCGTAAACATCTGCGCCTCGATCCGGCTCTCCCAGCCCCCGGTCACCGGGTTGTAGGCGTAAAACCGGGATTCATCGGGCTCGAAGACGACGTCATGGATCAGCGCGTAGTGCGCCGCCCAAAAATGATGGGCCAGGCTGAGCCCGTCCGAGGTCGTGGTGAACGGATCACCGGCCAAAGCCTCGACCGCCTTGAACAAATCATCCCGCCACGGCGCCTTCAGATACTCCGGCCAGATAATGTCCCGGAAACTGATCTCGGCCGGCGGCGCCTCCACGACCACCCGATATTCGTTCCCGCTCGGGTGAATGCCTTGGATCACGCTCTGCGTCGCCCCCGCCCGCCATTCCATCACCACCAGCGGCACTTCCTTCGTGCCGCCGTTGCCGTCGGCCATCGGCTGCGTCACCACCCGATGCGGAATGTTGAACCGCTGATCGGGAAAACCCCGCTGCCAATTCGGCAGCCCGAGGCCCACCAGCTTCGGGTCCGGCTTCAACCACGCCCAAATCTGGCAGCCCTTCGCGCCCCGCGTCCGCAGGCATTGACGCAACCGCGGATTCGCCTCCAGGAAGGGCCCCACGTATTCCTCGACGTCAATGTCCACCGTCGCCAGCGGCCCCGACTGCTTGCCCAGGATGACGCCCAGATTCGGCGACGCTTCGAGCTGCGCCCGGTAATCCTCATCCTGCATCCGCTCCCAATCCACCTTGTTCCAATCCGGGAACACCGGCCCCTTCTGCTTCGCCGGAATGGGAATCAGGCAGGGCGTGCGCCCCTTCGCCTCATCGGCTCCAAGCAGCTTCAAAATGTGATCAACGCGTGACATGCCTCAGCTCAAAAAAGTGAATGCGCGTATCCGTCGCGCCCCGGACCTCGACCTGCCTCGCCGCGCCGCGCACTGCCACGCCAAGACGTGCCGCGCCCACTGCGACGCACCGTCCCCGATGCGCCGTGTGTGGACTTGCCCAGCCTGGCCTCGCACTGCCGTTCCACGCCCGGCCCCGCAGCGCCTGGCCCACTGCGGCGCACCGTTCCCGATGCGCCGTGTGTGGACTTGCCGCGCCAGGCCGAGCCGCGCATTGCCTCGCCCAGCCGCGCATCGCCGCGGCAGGCCGTGCCTAGCCCCGCCCCGCCCACTGCGCCGCACCAAGCCGGTGCGGCGGATGTGGGCAGGCTGCTGGGTGCTGGCAGGCTTGCGTGCATCAGGCGTTTCTCAGTTCGGCCGTGCGCAGCGCCGGATCAATCACCGGGTCTTCGTGCCGCTGGAGCAGCGCCAGCTTCAGCGCGAGGTTCCGTTGCTTGTGCTCGATCGCTTCCCGTTCCAGCGTCGTCAGGTTCGCCTCGGGATTCATCAGCACGCCCGCCGCGACCGTCTCCGCATTGCGCAGGTGCGCCTTGGCCCGCTCTTCCTTGGTCGCCAGGTATTCGGGAATCTCGTCGGCGTGCAGCGTGCGGTAAGCCACGCCGCCCTCGCCCCGGCACGTCAGCACAAAGCCCCGCGGGCGAATCGCCCGGTTCAGGTGATCAATGCCAAAGCAGAACTCCGGCTGATCCCGCCGCGCGCACAGTTGCTCTTCCAGCCATTCCGTGCGCCAGCGGCTGCCGAACGTGATCGGCTCCATCTTGGCCAGCGTGTCCTTCCACAGCGGCAACCGCCGCAGATCCACGCTCGGGTTGAGGGCAGGCGTTTCCATTACTCGGAGAATTTGGCGGTGAACCGGCCGAACTTCGGGCGCCAATCGCCCAGGCCGCACAGCATCCCGGCATCCGTGATCGCCTGCCGGATCGAGGACAGGTTGATGACCCCGGAATCGTAATTCAGCCGGAAGACCAGCCGCCAACCCGTCGGCACCATCGGCCGCACGCGGATAATGCGTTTCTGCGTCACCACCACGCCGCAGCGGATGGCAAAGCGCGGATCGCCCGCCAGCTTCTCGACCTTCTTGCCGTCCAGCTCGTCATGCTGGAGCGCCACCTGATCTTCCTCGCAGAAGACCGCCGCCTGGCAGTCCTTGCCCAGCCGCAGCTTGCGCGCCCCGTCGAGCACCATGCGCTCGATGTTCGCCGCCGGAATGTAGGGCCGGCCGTCTGCGTTCAAATACCACCCACCCAGCCATTCCAGCCGTGCCAACTCCTCATTGTCCGCGTCCGTCTTCTTGTTCTTCTTCGCCGTGATGCGCTTCATGGCCCGCACGACCTCATGGGTCGGGTCGGCCAATAGCCCATTGTGCATGATCAGCGGGCGGATGCCCTCGATCTCAACTCGCACTTCCTTCAATGTTTGCATGCCTTGCCTTCTGTGTTTGTGGTTTGCCTTCTCTGCCGAAATCTCAATGCCTCCGCACCTGCTCCGTCGCCGTGGGCCGCGGCAGGGCGCGCTCGCCCTTGCGGATCTCGGCGACCAGCCGGCGCACGCTGGCGATGCTCACCTTCAGCGCCACCGCGATGTCCCGGGCGCTCTCGCCCCGCTGCGTGCGGATCCACATCTGCCGCACCTGGCCTTCCGCCTCGCCCCGCAGCGCCCGTTCCGGCGGCCGGTCCCGCTTCGCCAGCGGCACCGATACGGCCTTCGCGGGCGTCTTCCGCGGCACCAGCAGCCCGGACGAAATGCCCTTGCGCACGATGGCCGCGATGTCCTCGGGCGAGCCCAGGGCAAACAGCGCCGAGCGTTCCCCGTCGTCCTCGGCGGGCTTCGTGGGGACGGACCAGTTGAATTTTCGCGTCGCAGTCATGGCTTAAATCAGGAAAGGAGAAGGCCGGGGCCGGCACCGCGGACAGGGGATGTCCTCACGGCTGCTGGGAAAGTCACACTTCCGGCCCCGGCGGGGGCGTGGGCAGAATCGGGGAGCGTCATGGTCGTTCGTTCCTGCGGACGGCCTCCACGGCGGCGCGAAAGTCCCGGCTGCCGGTCTTCCGCATGTAGTCCAGCGCCTGCTGCTTCGTGCGCAGGCCGCGGCTCACGGCGTCGTTGCGTGGTTGGTTCCGTCTCATGTTCTTCGCTCCAAAAAAATCCGGGGCACCGATGCAGTGACTGTCCAGAAACGCACCAGACTCCCCGGCCCGCCGGCACTCACCGGCGAAAAACTGAATCCAGCAAATCCTTGGCGGAAACTGTGCTCGGCCGCTCGGCCCGCCCCGCCACCTGCCCGGCGCGAAAGGCATCCCGCAGCGCGGCGGCCATCGCCTCCGGCTTGATCACCACCTTCTGGCCATTGGCCATCCACTTGTTCATCAGGTAGGCCGCCTTGATGTAATCGTCCTCGGTCATGGTAGTCCTTTCAGGTCGCCGGCACGGCCGGGCCGTGCGCGTCGAACCAGGCAAATTCACGGGGGAACGTCTTCCAGAACGACCGTTTGATGTCCGGATCGGTCACGATGCCGCCCGTAAGCTTCGTCCAGGCGTTCAGCGCCTCATCCCAGCGGCTGGCGATCTGCCCCTTGGCGGCCAGATAGGAGCGCGGATGAAACCGCCACTCGTCGCCCTCGCGGAAGCCCGGCACCTCGCCCCGCTTGGCCCGTTCGCGCAACGTGTCCTGGCTGATCTGGAGCCACGTCGCCATCTGCGCGACCGTCAGCACGCTGTCGGCATTGGCGCCCCACGGCAGCGACCCCGGAACTTGCGGCGGCAGGCTGCTCATGGCCGCTCCCTTTCCACCGAGATCACGACATTGCCCGTCGCGTCGAAATGGATGTCCGTGATGTTCTCCAGCGCGAACAGCTTGCCGTTCAGCGACCAGACCCCCGGCACCAGCTCCTCGACCGCCGACGCCGTCGCCCGCAGCCCCGAGTTGATCACCAGCTTCCAAGTCACCCCCTGCCACCGCGTATTCAGCAACCGCCGGAAGTTGACCTCGATGGGAGTCGCCGCGGTGCCGGCTTTGCGCTCCCTGCTCATGGCAACGGCACTCACCAGTCACCTCCGGCGTCATAGGCGGGCTTGACGCGGGGATCACGCAACCAGGCAAACGTGCGGCCCGGCTGCGGCGCGTGCGTCCAGCGGTCAATCCTCACCTGCGCGTCCAGCGAACCGCGCACCGACAAGCCCCCGAGCGCCCAGACCAGCTCGCCCGACTCCGAAAAGCGCATCCGGCCCACGACCGGATCCACGGTGACAAATGCGCCGTCATCCCAGATCACGCGCGCCTCGGCCATAAACGTCGTGCCATCCGTCGGCGGCAATGCGCTGGCCCCTTCTGCATTCTGCATTCTGCATTCCGCCTTCACTGGAGCCTCCCTTCGAAGAAGTTGGCGCGGGCCAACGCGTGCGAGCCGGCCGCGCGGGCAAACTCCCAGCGGGCCGAAAACGGAAGCAGGCGGCGGGTGGCCTTTCGATTCCCCTTAATCCCCGGCGCGGCAGACAATCCGCCCCGGCTCACTTCTCCCGACGTCACGCAACCTGCGCCACCCGCCGCCGCCAAAATCTTTGCTTCGTTCCTCATGCCTTTGCCTTTCCTTCGTTGGTTCACGCCTCACTGCGCCGGACCCGCACGCTTGCCTTCACGCGCCGGATGTCCTGCGTTTCGTGGCCCAGCCATTGGATGGCCGTGATGCCCAGAAAAAGTGCCAGCAGCGCCGCCGCCCCCGCCGCGCGCCGCGTCTCCGCCGCCAAGCCCTCGCGCACCAAGTGCTTGATCAGCCCGCCCAGCGAAGTGCCCCGCTCGCACGCCAGCCGCCCCAGCGTCGCCAATTCGTCAGCCGGCCAATTCACCGGGAAATTCCGCGTGCCCGGGCCGAGCGGATTGGTTTGGGTTCGAGTCGTCATGGCGTTCTTAACATTTACTAAACTTCGGCTTTAGTGCTTACTTGCCTCAGGAAATGAGACCGAGCTTCGTCAGTTCAGGAATGGTGACCGCATCCAGCGCATCGCTGGTAATGTCAGCCATCGAACGGGGATTGCGGACATGCTTGCGCAGCGTCATCAGGCGCTGCTTCGCGTCGGCGCGGACCGTCACAATCGTTTGCTTCCCACCCGCCCGCCGCTCACTACGGCTAATCTCAACTGAGGCATTCATTTCGTGAGGAAACTTTAGTTAAGACTATGGAAGACTCAACAAAAAAGTTCCCGGTTTTTGCTCATCTTCTGCGCCGTTTGTCGCAAAAGGCTGGCCTTAAACAGGTTACAATCGCAAAAAAGTGGGATTTGGAACCGTCGGCCGTCAGTCATTGGTTTAGCGGCAGGGGCCGCCCCGGGCCTGACAAATTGAGTGGCTTGGCACAATTGCTCAATGTTCCCGTGGAAACGCTGATCGTCGCGCTCGAAACGAAGCCGGCGACCGGACATGAGTCGAGCCTCATGGAATCCTCACCCGACGACACGATCGTCGGCGTGCATCCCGTCCCGCCTGCGCATGGCGGGCGCCTTGTCCTGCATTACCGTGACCTGTCCGTCGAACTGCCCATCTTCGACCGCGCCGTTCCCCAGCACGTCGCGATTCAAACCGCCCTGCACGATCTGCAAACGCAAGTTGCCAGCCGGGAGCTGGATCTGGCCGTCAAGCGCGAGCGCGCTGCCGCGGAGGATGTCCGCCTGCGACGCGAGGCCTTGGCGTTGGTCGCTTCAAGGCTTGGTCCAATTGATCCGCCCAGCGGCGGAAAAGATGACACAGGCGAAGCCGCTGGGCCCGGGGGATAACTTGCACATGCGCGGCCAGATCGGCGCCCATAGGCGACTCAGCGGGGCAGAATTTTGATGTCTTGGGATTCATGCGCTGACAAGATTTGGCCGAATCTCGGACACGGGCAGTCCGTGTGAATAACTCCAGAGCGGAATTGACACCGGCGCCCGCCGCGGAAATCTCCCGGAAGCCATGAACGCCATTTGTCCCAGGTGCGGAGCCAAACTCGCCATTCACGACGCCGGCGAGCTGGTTCAATGCTACTCCTGCCAGCACGAATTCGCCGCCGAGCCCGTGCCACCGGCTGAAGGCTTTCCCTGGCTCAAAGCCCTCCGTTTCGTTCTCGCCGGTTTGGCTGCGCTGGCGGTGCTGGGCGTCCTCGGGCTCGTCGCGGCCAACTGGGAATCTGTCACTCAAGCCGTCGGCGCGACCGGCGGCCTGCTGGCCGGGCTCGCGCTGCTGGCGTTGGTTGTCCTGCTGCTGGCCACGGCGATCCTCTGGATCTTCCTGCCGCTCGTCATCTATTCGCGCCTTACCGATATCTTGGCCGAACTTCGCCGCCTCAACCGCTGATCGTGTGACTTCCAACCCCCTTCCCGCTTCCCGCTGCCGGCTGCTGGCCGCCTGCTTCGTGCTCGCTCTGGCGGTGCTGGCGTGGCTGCTGCGCTACGACGTCACCCCGCTCGCCTGGGATCGCGCCGAGGGCTCCCGCGCCCTGATCCTCGACCGCTGGACCGGCGACACCTGGCTCGTCCAAAAGCAAGGCGTGCGGCAGACCTTCCGCCTGACGCCCTAGGCGCACGAATGGAGAAGGAAGAATGCGGAATGCAGAAACCGCAGCGTTTGCCCCTTCTTCATTCTGCATTCTCCCTTCTGCCTTCCCAAAACCTCGCCGCGTCCTCCCGCGTGACCAGTTCCCGGTAATGCCGGAGCAGCACGCCGGCCGAATTGCCCAGCCACGACGCCACCTTCCCCGCGTCCTGGTGCTCCGCCAGCAGGTAACTCGCGGCCGTATGCCGGAGCAGGTCCGCGGGCCACTTCGGCAGCTTCAATTCATCCCGCAGCTTGCGCCGAAACCGCTTCAGCGAGATCGACGGCAGGGGCAATTCCGCCTCCCGTTTCCGCGCTTCCGCGAGCCATTCCGCCGCCAGCGGCATCAGCGGCACCACGCGCCGCCAGCGAACCTTGCTCGTCTGCGCCGCGATCACGACATGGCCCGGGGCGATGGCGGACCATTCGGACCGCTCGGCCTCCTCGGGCCGCACGCCGGCCAGCAACGTCAGCGCCAGCCACGCCAGATACCGCGGCCAATGGTCCCGCGTGAACGCCAGCGCGTGATGCGCCTGCTCCGGCGTGAGGATTAGCGGCGGGCGTTGCTCCGGCGTCACGCGCTCGATGCGGTCGCACGGATTGGCGTCCAGATGCCCGGCGCGCACCGCCCAGGCAAACAGCGTCGAAAGCCGATTCAGCCGCGTCGCCCGCGAATGCAGCGACGCCACCGCGCCCACATGCGCCTGAATCTCCAGCCGCGTCACGCTGCCGAGCGCCAGTTCCTCGCGCCCCCGGATGAACTGCCCCAGCGCCGCGGACAGCGCGGACAGATAACGCTCCCGCCGCCCAGCCGCGCGCTTCGCCTCCAGGCAGGCCTTCACCGCGGCGGACAGCGTCGGCGTCACCTTGGCCCGGCTGGGCGCCTGCGCGCACCATTCCTGCCAGACTTCCCGCAGCGACACATTCCGCGCCCGCGCGGCGGCATAGACCTCGATCAGCTCGGCCCGTTCCGCCGCCGACAGCCGGATCCACGAATCCCCCGCGACGCTCCGCTGCCGTCGCAACGCCACCGCATGCGCCTCCGCCTCCTGGGCCGCGCGGAAAAACTCCCGCACCCGCCGCCCCTGCTCCACGCGATCCACACACCAGCGCCATTCCCCGCGCCGCTTCACCCTTCGCACCGTGACCTTGCCTGCCATGCTGTCGAGCGTGGTGCCAAATGGTGCCAGAACGCAACCCGTGTAAAACCGTTTGAACCGGCATCCCACCGGCAACGAAGCCCGCCGCCCGCCCGGCCCCCACACCGCGGAAGGGCAACAAAAAAGGCCCCGAAGGGCCTTTTCTCGAACAATTCCGCATGGTGCGCGATACAGGTTTCGAACCTGTGACCCCTACCGTGTCAAGGGGCGGCGGTTTGGGCGGATTTGCTGGGTTTGGTGAGTGGGGCGGTGATTGGGTGCCGGTTTCGGTGTCAGAGCCAGCGGGGGATTTGGGATTGCTGACTGCCCGTGCCGGCGGCGGTGCCGCGGGAGCGGGAGCGGATGAAAGTGCCACGCGGGGTGCGGGTGATGAAGGTGCCGTCGGCGGCGTTGGGATTGGTGCCGTAGATGACATTCTCCAGTGCCGCGATCCGGCGGGTGATCCGGCCGCGGCTGGAGCCGACGAGGGTGGTGGGCAGCGGGGTCATGTTGGGGTGACGATACGGTCGGTGAGCAGATTGGCAATCCTCGGGACGCCCCAGTATTCGCGCTGGTAGCGCCAGCGGCCGTCTTCCTGTTGCTCCATCGTGGGCGCCTGCATCAGCCAGTAGTATGCGCTGAGGGTGCCGGTGAGCGCCGCGGCGAGGTTGCTGGGGATCGTGGTTTCGTAGGCCAGCAGGCCGGCGGTGGTGCAGAGGCTGTTAATGTAGCTGAAGACGGGCTGGAGCGACGTGAAGGCGGGGCGCACCGAGGAACGGACCAGCGCCGGGGTGCTGACGAATTGCGACGTCACGCCGTTGCTCAGGTCGTCGACCAGCGCGTTGGTCATGGCCGTGAAGGCGGCGTCCCCTTCTTTGCCGGCCTTCGCGATGATGTCGGCGGTCGTCAGGTCATACTCAGCCTGCGTGGTGATCCCATCGGCGTCTACCAGCGCGGGCCGGCTGGTCTCTCCGCGGAGCATGGCCTCGATGTCGGCCTTAAAGCGGGCCCGGGCGTCGGCGGTGGCGATGGTCGCCATCTGGGCGACGACGAGGTCATCGAGCCAGATGTCGCGCTGTTCGGTGATGTAGCGCACGGCCCAGGTGTCGCTGAGGTCTTCGTCGATCTGGGATGCCTGGGGCCGCTTGTAGCTGAAAACACCGACCGGCGAATTGCCGACGGGCTCGTAGCGGTATTCGTAGCCGGCGGCCTGCGCGGTCGTTTCGTAGGCCGCAAGGTCGGCGTGCAGGATCTGGACGCGGGCTTCTTCGAGCCGGCCGCCGCGCGGGGACCAACTGACGCCGGGCGTCAGCGATTGGGTGACAGTGCCCTTGATGACCATGGCTTAGAGTTCCTCCCTGATGGCTGCGCGGACGCGTCTGAGTTCTTCCACCGATTGGCGAGCCAGTTCGCTTTGCTGCTTGGATTCACGAATCAGCGGATTGCCGGCGCCGCCGAAGAAGAGGCCGGCCGAAGCCAGGCCACCGGCGGGAATACGCGGATCGAAGGTCGGCAACATTTTGGCTGAAGCCGTGCGGGCGGCCTTTTCCGTTTCGGTGAACAGCGGCGGCGCGTTCACGTTCGCCTTGGCCGCGGCGATTTCCTCGGGCGTCAGCGGCTCGGTGGCGCCCTCGGGACCGAAGGCGCCCTGCCCTGTAATCGCATTGATCGGCGCCTGGAGCAGCGTCGTGAGAAAGCCGAGGGCGCCCATCATGCCGCCCTTGATGCCGCCGCCGTTGGCCTTGCCGACCTCGTCGCCGAAGCTGATCGCATCGGACAGGGCCCGGCCGCCCAGCGTCTTGAATGACCGGAAGATGCTGTTCGCCCGGTCGCCGAATTCGTCGAGCGTCTTGATCTCGGAATCGGACAGGAGCGAAATGGGTTTCAGTTCCTTCAGCGTCTTGACCAGCTCCAGCAGGCGCTGGCCTTTCTCGCCGACCAATTCGCCGAACGATTCACGGATGGCCGCGGTCGGCGTCATCGTGGCCAGGGCGACGCCGATGGCTTTGAGCAGGTCGAGGTTGCTGCGCGCCGGGTCGTTGAGGTCGGCGAGCGAGATGCCGAACTTGGCGAATTCCTCGCGCAGCTTGGCGTTGCCTTCGGCGGCATCGCGCCGGGATTGGCCGATCTTGTCGAGGGCCCCGCCGAGGCGTTCGAACTCCAGTCCGCTGTCCTCGGCCGCGCCGGCGAGCGTCTGGATCTCCTCGCGGGCGATGCCGAATTGCTCGCTCAGGTCATTCACGCGCCCGGCGTAGTCGATGATCTGCTTGGCCCCGCCGACGAAGGCCCCGGCGGACAGGGCGCCGAAGAGCCCTTCCTTGATGGACGGACCGATGTCCCGCGCGAACACGTCCGCCGTGCGTTTGCCGGCGTTCTGGGCCGCATTCAGCCCCCGGGTGAACGGGCTGATATCAAGGCCGAGTTTGGCGAGGAGATTAAGAGCCATTAGGCAGAGGCCGCCAGACGGGCGTTAGCGGCGGCGAGGATTTCGGCGTGCCGCTGGGCGGCGTCGGCGGTGAGGGCGGCGGCGAGTTCGTCCTGGGCATCGGTCGCCAGTTCGAGGCGGCCTTCGGTTTCCCAGTGGATCGTGTAACGGAGCAGCGCGGTGCCGAGCGGCAGGGCCAGCGCGGCGGACTCGGAATAGCCGAGGCGGGCCATCAGGCAGACGAGCAGGTGCTCCAGGAAGGGCGCGCCGGCCGTGCTCTCGCCCTGGGCGGGATCGTTGCGGAAGCTGGGCATCTGGCCCCAATGCCGGCAGTAGGCGCGGAACTTGGGGATCTCGCGGAGCAGGCGGAGCGGACCGTAGCGCACGCCGAGCCAGAAGGCGCGCACGCGCAGGCCGAGGCGGAAGGCCAGCCGCGGCGTGCCGCGCAGGAAGGCGCCCGGCGGCCGGCGGCAGACTTCGAGCGCCAGGAGCAGGCCCGCGAGGTCATCGTCGGCGAGGT
>Ga0208485_1000429_pt1 | contig 12356 bp, 16 predicted proteins | sample LakMenEpi27Jul12_FD_150707 | JGI IMG/M metagenome (GOLD analysis project Ga0208485, IMG submission 150707) | Freshwater microbial communities from Lake Mendota, WI - 17JUL2012 deep hole epilimnion (SPAdes) | ecosystem: Environmental > Aquatic > Freshwater > Lentic | place: Lake Mendota, Madison... | reverse complement strand
TTAAGAGCAAAACCGACAACCTCCCGGCTTCGCCCGCAGCGGTCTCGGATATCCCGACCACCGCGCAGATCAGCGCAGCCGTGGAAGGCTCGCTCCTCGATGAGAACGACGGCCAAGCCGTCCTCAACGCCATCGTCGGAGCCATCGGCAACACCAACCTCAGCGAAGTTTCACTGGTCGCCGCAGTCCGCGCCGACCTCGAGCGCACCGGAGGCAAGATCGACAGCATCCCGACATCCTCGGCGCCATCAGCCTCAACAGTGGCCGGAGCTGTGCGAACTGAACTCGCAACAGAACTCGGGCGTCTGGATGCCTCGGTGTCTTCGAGACTCTCGCCATCCGGCACGCTTGCCACGGTGACAAACCTCACGAACGCGCCCGCCAGCGTCACGCCGAGCGACATCTGGAGCCACGCCACCCGCACGCTCACCAGCGCCAGCGGCCCGACAGCCATCGAGATTCGCCAAGAACTCGATAGCAACTCGACCCAGCTTTCGGCGATCAAAGCCAAGACCGACGCACTGCCAAGCGATCCCGCAGACCAAAGCCTCCTCGAGGCCGCTATCGCCGGAGTCACTGCCCCTTCAGCGGCTACCGTGGCATCAGCCGTTCGTTCCGAGCTATCGAGCGAACTCTCGAAGGTTTCGGCTTTGAACACCGAGCGCCTCGCCAATGTGGCCACCACAGCCATCGTCGGCAACCTCATCGCCCAGGCGAACTCATGAGCCCTGACTCTGCGCTCGGCATCATTAACCACGCCGCGCGTCAGGATGCCACTTGGCACCTGATCGCGCTCGTGGCGATCGGGCTCGTTTTTGCATCGATTCTTTTCCGCTGGTTCACCCGCCGCCTCGAGCGAGTCGAAACAAAGATGGACCAGCAAAACGAGGAATTCGTCACGCACCTCAAAACCGCCAACCGAGAAATGCTCGAGGTCATCAGCAGCAACCAGCAGACCACGAACCGCGCCATCACGATCATGGACCGCCTCGAGTCCAAACTCGACCGGCACAACGCCTGACCCTTTGACACCCCGCCGCGAAGCATGAAAGCAATCTTCTACATTCTCGACAGAGCGGCTGAGTCGTCTTCCTGGAGGGGTGCAATTTTGGTGGCCACGGCTCTGGGCGTGCGTTTGGAACCCGAGCTTCAGAACCAAATCGTGGCGGCCGGTCTCGGCCTCGTGGGATTGATCAATCTCCTGCGAAAGGAAAAATGAACCCCAAACAGGTCGCCGCCGTGCTCATGATCCTCGGCTGGCTTTTCCTCGCAATGGCCTTTTTGACCAGCTGCGTGGCCGTCCCGATGCCTCCCTTCGGCGACCGCGTCGGCGAGGCAGGCACGCTGCACATCCGCACCAGCGTTCGCTTTGAGCCGCGCCTGACCGAAAGCGAAGCCGCGAACCGCGACCTCTGGAACGCCCTCGGCGAGTTCCAAAAAACCCTGCCCGCCCTGAAGGACAAATGATCTCCCTCCTCGCCCGGTTCTTCATGTTGCCACGCCCGGCGCAATCCCCCGCGCCCGCGCCTGAGCCCGCGCCGAAGCCCGCGAAGCCATCAGCAAAGCCCGCCAAAACCTCCGGCCTCCTGAAGCCCGAGCCAAAGTTTTATCAGCAAACCAACAAGCGGACCCCCAACATCTCAGCGGGCCGCGTCATCAAGCCCACTCATGTGATCTTGCACCACACGAGCGGAGCCTATGCCGGATCCGTCTCGTGGTGCATCGAGCCCGCCAGCAAAGTTTCGTATCACTGCATAATCGCCAGAAACGGCAAGCGCACCGTCCTCGCCCTGCCGAGCCAGAGAACATGGCACGCCGGAGTCTCAAGCTGGCAAGGCCGCAAAGACGCCAACAGCTTCTCTATCGGCCTGGCATGGGAAGGCGACACCTACCAAACACCCTTGAGCGAAGACGCCCTCCTTAGCGCCGTCGAATACCTCCTCCCAATCCTGCGCGAGCACAACATCCCCCTCGCAAACATCCTGCGCCACGCAGACATCGCCCCCGGCCGAAAAGACGACTGCTCGCCAGCCGCCCACGCCGCCCTTTTAGCGGCTCTGAATAAGGTGCTCTAGGGCAACAACGGGCAACACTTCCGTAAGTCATTGAAAAACAAACCCAAGAAAGCGACTTAAAATCCGTTTTCGCGAAAGCGGAGTGCGGGTTCGAGTCCCGCCGCCGGCAGAGTGCTTTGTGACGATTTGAGCTAGGTTTTATGCGGGTTGGCGGGCGGTCGGCATCAAGAATCTAGCGGCGGCTATTGGCGGCTAGTGGAAGAAAATAGTTGAGATTTCGGGCAACACGGGCAACAAGTGGGCAACAGACCATGAGCGCCTATCTTGTCACTCCCTACCCGCAGCGGCCTTCGACCCCTTGGAAGTTGACGATTCCGCAGAAAATTTTTGGCCGTCGCATCCGCCGTTTTTATCGCACGGAGGCCGAGGCTTGGGCGGCGGGGCCGGGGTTGCTGGAGAAGTTGCAGAAGGGTGGGACGGATTCGCTCTCGGAGGATCAGGTGAGCGGCATGTCTATGAAATCCGCGGTGCGGGATTATCTGTCGAGCAAGGCGGGGTCTTCGGAGCGGCATCGTGAGAAGTTGGAAAAAATATGCGGGGATCTTTTGGAGGCGTTCCCTGGCGCGGTGGCGGCGGTGTCGCCGATGCAGGCGGCGAGGGTCTTTGGAAAGATTAAGGGCGCGCCGACGACGCGGGCGGGGTGGCATCGATATGCCTCTGGTTTTTTTCGGTGGTGCGTGGACATGGAACTCCTCGACCGAAATCCATTTCGCCGCGTCGTGGCGCCGGAGGCTGAGTCGAAGCGGTCGCTGATTTCGGCGAAGGAACTCCGGGCGATTCTGGATGCGGAGATGAGCGATGCGCTCCGCGCTTGGTTTTTGCTGGGTGCGTTTGCGGGGTTGAGGTCGATTGAGGTCCATCGCATGCGGTGGGAGGATGTCGATCCAAAGTCTGGCCAGATCGAGGTGCGGCGGGAGGTTTCGAAACAATCAAGCGGCCTGCCGGAGCGCATTGTGGATTTCACGGAGCCGCTAGCGAGGCGGAAGGATTTTTTCAAAGGAAAATCGGGGCTGATCGTGGTTGCGAAATCGCTCCGCCTTTATCGGGAGCGGATGGCTTTGATCGAGCGGCTGAATAACGAGGGCGTTGTGCCGTGGGCTATGCTGCCAGAGAACGCTCTTCGGCATTCTTACGCCACTTACCACCTCGGCCGCTGCCAGGATGCTGGCAAGACCGCGCACCAGCTCGGGCATTCCTCGACGGCGCTGGTTCTCAAGACCTACGCGGTTCCTTCGCGCAAGGCGGACTGGCGCGCTTGGTGGAGGGTTTAGGTTTCGCTGTTAGATCGTGGATTTGGGCTACCCAGTTCGGCGGGAGGAATTCCTCGTGGCCGTTGAGCGCGAAGAAACGGAACTCTCGGACGCTCTCAGAGTCTTGGCACCAGCACTGTCCGGGGAGGGGACTTTTCCCTGTTCTTCTTCTTTCGCTTTCGCCTGCTCGACTGCGTCGCTGATTATTGCGCTACGGCTGGATTTTAGACGCCGATCTTTTTTGTTTAGGTCTTCAACTTTTTGATCCACCCACCTCATCAAATCGGCCTCCATCGAAATGGAAAATTTCTTCACTTTTTCTGAATCACTCATGCCTTACTGGTAATACCAAGTATTACAAAAAGCAAATTCAGAAAAAAATATTTTCACCCGCCGCGCTTGTGTCCATGCGGGTGTCAATAGAAAAGTGAATTTAAGTAAAACACCCCATTGACGATTTTTATTGCCGCTCGGTGCGACCAGTAATAGTTGGTATGACCATGCGCACCGCATATGACAAAACCAGCGTAAGTCTCCCGACTGACCTCTTGGGGTTTCTTCGGGAAAAAAGTGAAAAGATTGGAACCCCTGTGAGCCGCCTCATAGCGGCAGCAGTTCGCCAGCAAATGGAGTCGGAAAAACGGAGGGCCAAGAAATGAACCTCTCCGAGACTTTCATCGACATGGCGGAGGCTCAGCGCCTCACGGGTTTTTCTTCCCGCTCGATCCGCGACTACATCAAGCGAGGCGAGTTCTGCGCCTCGATGCCACGCGGCCGGTGCGGTGGCTGGCACATTGTCCGCCAATCGTTCCTCGACTGGTGGGGCTACCGCAACGCCTCCACCGCGAACCGCACGACGATCCCAGCACGGAAACGGAGGGCGGCGTAATGGACTACGAGACCACGCTCCGGTGCCTCGGTTACGGAATCGACTTTCTGCAAGTCATCACCCTGCCGCTCATTTTGGCCGCGCTCACATGGAGGCTCGCCCGATGAAAAAGCGACTCTGGCTCGTGCAGGGGTTTAATTTTCTCCGCCTAAAAGTCGGGGACACTTTTTTGGCCTTCACCGAATCGGAAGCTCGGGAGCTTTTCCGAATCGAATACGGCTGCCCTGCGAGCCGGGTGGAGGTCGTGCGATGAGCGACGGCATGGGCATCACCCTGGCGATCGTCACGCTCGCCTCGATCATCTGCGCTTACTGGGCAGGGCAGGACAACATCATCCGCCGTTTGCACGAGATCAACAAGCTCGAACGGGAGCGGAAAGATCGCTGGCGCGAGTGGGACACCGAGAACCTTGAGGACTTCGATGAATAGGTGCGCCGTCTGCCAACACGAAGCCGAGCAGGTGGATAACGACCTCGGGCCGGTCTGCTCCGAATGCTTCACGCACTGCGAATGGGCAACCCTCGAACTGCTTTGGCAAGCGGCCGCCGTGAGTCCCTCACGAGAATGATTTTGCCTCGCTAGTCCCCAAGGGGGACGCAGGGGCCAAGGGGGGCTGCGCGATCCCAAAAAACGCAGACCAAACAACAAACAAACCAGAGTGATATGAAAATTGTAAAAGGAAAACAACAACGGCCACAGCGGGTCGTGATTTACGGGGTGGAGAGCGTCGGAAAGACCACTTTCGCCAGCAAGTTCCCAAATCCTCTCTTTCTCGACATCGAGGGCGGCAGCAATCACCTCGCCGTGGATCGCGTGGCGGTCTCGACTTGGAAAGAACTCGGCGAGTGCATCCAAGAAGCCAGCCGGACGGATTACGAGACGGTGGTCATCGACTCGGCAGACTGGGCGGAGCGCCTAGCGGTTGAGGACTTACTCGCCACCAATAAGAAGCAATCCGTCGAGGATTTCGGGTTCGGCAAGGGCTGGGTGATGACGGCGGAAAAAGTCAGCCGGTTCCTGACCGCGCTGGATTCGTTGATCGATGCCGGCAAGCATGTGGTTGTCCTGGCGCACTCCAAGGTTCAGCGCACCGAGCCGCCGGACATCCTCGCCGCTTACGACCGCTACGAGTTGAAGCTGTCGAAGCAGTCCTCGCCGCTGGTCAAAGAGTGGGCGGATGAGCTCTGGTTTTTCCGGTTCAAGACCAAGGCCGTCTCGCAGGAGAACGGCAAGGCCAAGGGGATAGGTGGAAAAGAACGCATTATCCTGACCACCCACTCGGCAGCCTACGACGCCAAGACCCGCTCGGGCTTGGCCGAGGAGTTGCCGATGGAGTGGGAGTCCGTGGCGCATGTCTTTGGGAAACCTACACCCAAAACCTCGGCGCCTGCCGTGGAGATTATTGGCCGAGAGTCGGTGGCCGTCCTCGAGGAAAACGAGGAAGTCGTCAACCTGTTCTTGGTCAGCAACGGATCTATCTCTGAGGGCCAGACATGGCGAGACGCCAGCGAGAAACTTCGCCAGCAGATCGTGGCACGGCCTGCCGCCCTTGTCGCTAAAGCCAAAGCCCAAATGGAGGTGGCGGCGTGAGCGGATTGACCACAGAGGACACAGAGGTCACAGAGTTGGTCGTAAAGGAGATCAGTCCGAGTTCCCTGCCAAAGCTGGCCGAGTGCGCGCTTTACACGGGCGCGCCCGGCACCAGCGCGGCAGCGGAGCGTGGGACGCTTCTAGACAAAGCCATCAGGGAGCTTTTGGTTGACGATCCGACCACCTACGACGGCCTCGCCGCCGAAGATCAGGCAGTGGCGCGGTGGGGCCTGGATGAACTCCGGACGCTCTCCGGTGGCTACCATGTCGAGACTCGCGAAGAATATCTCGGTATGGAGGTGCCGGGCCTCTCGAAGCCGGGAACAGCCGACGCGGTATGCGTTCGGGCTCAATGGGTGGCGGATATCAAGACCGGCCAAGTTCGCAACTACCGCGAACAACTCGCGGCCTATTGTTTGGCCTGCATGCACGAGCATTTCGCCGACTCGTGGACGGCTCATGTCGTCTATGTGGATCAGAGACTTCGGCGGACCTACACATTCACCCGCGAGCAAGCCGAGGCGACCGTTTCGGCGGTGATCGCAAACGCCAGCAGCCGGTTGGCGGAGCCGACGCCGAATGAATACTGCGGCTGGTGTGCTCATCAAAACGGGTGCCGGGCCTTGGTTCGCCAATCCTCCGAGGCGCTGGCGTTGGTCAAGTCCGACCTGTGCCTTTCCGACATCCGCGACCAAATCCTCGCCAATCCGGTCGAGTTGAGCGCCTTCGCCGCGAACTGGAAGCTGGCCGAGAAACATATCGCCGAGCCGGTCATCGATGCTCTGAAGGAACGCCTCGCCGCTGGTGAGGAAATCCCCGGCTGGAAGGTCACGACCGGCGCGGGGCGTCAGTTCGTGGAGGCCGATGCCATCGCTCGGGCCTCCGCCAATGTTTCAAAAGAAACGCTCATCCTCGCCCTCGGCGGGAAGATGGGCGCCGACAAATTTCGCCAGTTCTGCCTCGAAGCCGGGGTGGAAGTGGATGAATCCGCGGTGCGAGCAGGGTCACCCATTAACACCCTGCGCCAAATCAAAACCAAAAAATAACATGCCTACCTACAAACAACAGGAACCCCAAGCCCCACAGATCACGCCTGGAAAACACAAGGTCGAGATCGAGGGCGCGGAACTCAAGATCAGCGACCGCACCGGAAACGAATACATCCGCCTCAAGTGCCGGGTGAAACTCCCCGACGGCAGCAACGGCGGCACCATCTACGACAACATGGTCTTCACCGCCAAGTCGGCTTGGAAGATCGACCAAATCCGCGAGGCGCTGGGCTTTGCCATCATCCCAAACGAGGACGCGAGCGTGGAGCCGGAACACCTCGTCGGCCGCACCGGCACGGTGATCGTGGAGCTTAATGACGACACGGGATACCACGAGATCGACAGCTGGGTTTCACCCAAATCCTCGGCCCCCGCGCCGAAGGCCAAACCCGCCAAAGAGACCGACGATATCCCGTTCTGATTCAACCCTCCGGGGCGCGGCGTTGATACGCGCTTTTTAATTATGGAAAAAACAAATTCTGACATTCTTGAACAATTAGATGCGTGCAGAATCCCCTATTTTGGAGATGTCTCATTAAAATCTGCCATGATTGCATGGAACTCATTGCGTGATGGACATTATGGAACACCAGGACAAGTAGTGGTGATCCCATGGCCAGACAAAGGCTATTGCAATTTTTTTAAATTAGTTAACACGGTTGGAGCCTGTAGCGGATGGCGAGGCATGGGGTCATTTAGTAGTAAAAAGCTAAATAAAAGACAAATGCTACTTCAATTATACATTGAGGCATGGCACATCGTTTGTCGGGATGGGGTTAAGCCGGAAGCTATGCATTCCGCTTTGATGGCGATACCTGAATATAGGGAAACTTTGTCTGGGGAGAGCTTTTTTAGTTTTAATAAATAAATCATGAAAACTAAAACAGGCCATGCCGCTGTATTAGAATATAATCCGACTTACAAGCATCATCATATCCCGATCTGGTTTAAAACATCAATTCGTAAAACAGCGATCAGCAAGGGGAAGTGGCAAAAGGGAGAGTCGCATATGATGCATTTCATAAACGACCGAGATTATCACGGGCTATGGGATCATTGGGGCAGCATAGAGATCGGAAGAGATAGGAGCGTTATTACGCAACCTTATGGCGATCATTTGCAACTCGCTGAAAAGTTTGCCGAAGATCATGGCTGCATATTGCAGTCAATGAATCCGGGGCCATGGCATCCAAATACGCGCCTCTACATTTTTTCCAGAGCGCCAATTCTTTAATATCATGAAACAATATGGTTATAACAGATTTGAGTGCTGCGGCAAAAAACTCGTTTCCCGATATAAGCATTGCCCAGAATGTGGTGAGAAAATTCCTCGTCCAGAACTGACTGATGCAACATCAATTCTTATGAGAATTGATACAGATGCAAGAAGATCAGAGAGTTCTGCGCAATGGAATACTGATAAAGGGAATGAAGCTGAATACACAGAGGAACATTCTGAATGTTATCAGGATGACCGCTGTTACTCGTGGCCAAAGGAATGCCCAAAGTGTGCAGCAAAAGAGGAAAAGCACATTCGTTTTAAAACAGCAGCAAAACATACAAAAAATGCTCTATGGCATAGGTCTGTAGAGAGGCTCATTAAAACCTTGCAAGAGCAAGGTTCAAACACCCCATGACCCAAGACCTCTCGCTCCGCCTCTCCATTTGCTTGAACGGCTGCCCGATCGGGCCGCGCATTCAACGCCTAGAGCCTCTGCCGAACTACCGGCACACTTACTCGCTGGCAGAACAGGCGGTGGCGGAGGCGGACATGGAGCGCGTGCGGAAATACATCGAGCGGAATCAGAACACTATGAAGGGAAAGAAATAATGTGGATACTCCCAAAACAATTACACACATCGGACTTTGTGCCGGATACGGCGGCATTGAGATTGGACTGCACCGAGTTATCCGAAATCTGCGCACGGTCGCTCTTTGTGAGATCGAAAGTTTCGCCTGCGCGAACTTGGTCGCAAAAATGGAAGCGGGACTCATGGACGCAGCACCTATCTGGACGGATCTTAAATCCTTCCCATGGGCAGAGTTTCGTGACCGCGTGGACATCCTCACTGGCGGTTATCCCTGCCAGCCCTTCAGCGCAGCCGGAAAGCGCCTCGGCACAGAAGACCCTCGGCACCTCTGGCCTTTCATCGCAGACGGAATTCGACTTCTTCGCCCCCGACTCTGCTATTTCGAAAATGTCGAAGGCCACATCTCCCTTGGACTCCGAGAGGTCGTTGGAGAGTTGGAACAAATTGGTTACGCAACGGCGTGGGGAATATTCAGCGCGTCTGAAGTCGGTGCGCCACACCAGCGCAAGCGGGTGTTTATCCTGGCGGTCGCCAATAGCTCAAGAGCTGGGAGCTGGTCCACATATGGATGCGGCGGATTTGAAGCTTGGTCAGCGTGTTTACAACAAGAACGGCAAACTGATGGCTATCGATCTGAACAGGCAAGTGGATATTTTGAACAGGCAGGATGCGGCGAACTGGCCGACGCCGAAAGCAAACGACCCAGAGAAGCGCGGGGACTTCAATCCTTTGGATCACAGGACGGGACTACCGGGAGCGGTAAAATTGCAACAGCATGGCCAAGCCAACTGGCCGACGCCGGACGCATCGAACCACAGGGATGGGGAAGTGCTTCGCAAGGACAACAATCTGGAGCAGGGAGGGTTCCACGGAGTCAGCCTGCACCATGCGATGACCAAGTATGGCCAAGCCGCCCCGGCCAACCCCAGCACGGATGGGAGCCGCCAAGAGTCGTGGGCAACGCCAAATGCGTTTTGCTACCAGCCGCCGGAGAACACGGAGAAATGGACGAAGCGAGCGGAATACCAGCAGACGGAGAAGGGAGTGAACCTTCACAAGCCGATTCAGACGCAAGTCTTGCACGAAGTGGAGAAGCAATGGCGAACCCCGTCATCGTCGGACGGCGAGGGCGGTGTGATGGAGATGCGGGAGGGCTGTGCGGGGAAATACAAACTGCGGGATCATGTGGTGGCGGAAGAAAAGATGTGGCGAACTCCATCCGTAGCAGAGGAGAAGAACCAGAACACCTCAACGCAAATCTACCTACAGAACCAAGTAGGGGCGACACCGAAGGCTTGGGCAACTCCTCAAGCGAGCGACCATATCGAGGGAGCGAGGACGGAGCTAACCAGCAACCAGAAATGCTTGGGGAGGGACATGAAGCAGTGGGCAACGCCGATCATGGGCGACTCGCATCTGGCATCGACGCCGGAAGTGGCACAGAAGCGGATCGAGGAGGGCAAAGTGACATTGAGCAGGCAGACGGCGGCTTGGGCGACGCCGCAACTTCAAGACGGCCACAACATCAACCAAGATTCAACGACCCACAAAACGATTCCAGCGCAACTGACCAAAATGAACATGGCGGGCAAGCTCAACCCGCGCTGGGTCGAGACCCTCATGGGCCTGCCGGTGGGCTGGGTTATGCCGAGCTGCAAGTCTCCTGTGACAATCGAACCGACGAGCTTCGACTCCTCGGCAACGGAGTCGTGCCTGCCACAGCCGAGAGAGCTTTTCGAATTTTGATAGAGGAACTTTTTACAATGGAAGGACAAGAATAATATGGCCGGAGAATGGATTAAGGTGGAACTCCACTTACCCGAAAAACCCGAGGTCTTACAGATCGCCGAGGCGACCAAGATGGCACCGAATGCGGTGGTCGGGGCGTTGATCCAGGTGTGGGGTTGGGCGTCACGGAATTGTAACGCTGACGGCGTTACAACAATCGCGGCTTTCTCACATTTGAACAAAATGGCGGGCAATGAGTGCTTCGCTGAAAGCCTCGTCGAAGCGGGGTGGTTGCGCGTGAAAGATGCGAAAATCACCTTTGTGAACTTTGACCGCCACAACACTCAAACAGCTAAGGAGCGAGCACTTGTAGGGCGTCGAGTCAACAAGCATCGCGGTAACGGTGATGTAACGGAAGAGAAACGCTCACAGCGTTACAAAAGCGTTACCAGAGAAGAGAAGATAAATAAGGCGTCTGCCTACGGCAGCACGCCAGCCCCCATGTCCCTATGAACGCAATCATGGAAAAGATTGTCCCCATGCCGAAAGCGGCGATCCCTCTCAACGAACCGGCAGAACGGGCGGCGATTTCGTGCCTGATGCAGAACTTTGCCAACCTAGACGCCATGAGCTGGCCGGAGGACTTGTTTTTTTACGAGAAGCACAAAATCATCCTCGGCACGATCCGCAAGCTGCACGAGGACGGAGTGAAGACGGATTTTATGGCGATCCTGGCGCAACTCGAAGCCACGGGTCAGCTCGACGCGGCGGGCGGTGTTCACGAACTCAATGACCTGCACGATGTCATGCCCACGGGCGACTCGGGGACGGCGGCATGGCATCGCGGGGCGTTGATGGATGCGAGGCGTTACCGCACGGCGCTGGCCGCAATCCGCAAGGCGGAAGAGGGGTTTCTCCGGCAGGAGGGCGACATCGCTGCCGTGGCGGAGGCGCTCAACGGCGCGGCGGCCATGCAGGAAACGCCCCGCGTGGGCATGAAGCAACTCATCGACGGGTTGATCGCCGACCTGGAGAAGACCGAGCCGGTGGAGACCTTCGGCTCGGGGATCGGATCGCTCGACCGCGTGGCGCACCTGAAGCGCGGGGAACTCCTGACCGTGGCGGCGCCGACATCGGGCGGCAAATCGATCATGCTCCTGCAAATGGCGCTTCATGCGTTGAGGGCTGGGAAGCGCGTGGCGGTCTTCTCGCTCGAGATGCCGGCGACTCAGGTCGTGGGGCGAATGCTTTCGGCCATGTGTGGGTTTCCGGTCGGGATCCTTCGCATGAGCAACAGGGAAGGGGAGAAGTCGCAGGGGATGTCGAACAAATTCACGGCCTACGCTCAGGAACTGGCGCACTACCCGCTCGAAGTCGAGAGCAACTTGACCGAGTGGGAGGCGATCGATGGGGCGGCTCGGGAGTTGGTGGCGAAGGACAAGGCGGACCTGATCATCGTCGATTACATCCAACTCATTCACCTCCGGGCGCTCGGATCCAACGAGACCCGCGAGCAACATGTCTCGGAGGTGTCCAAGCGGCTCAAGTCGCTGGCCCTTCATCTCAATGTCGCGGTGGCGACGGCTTCCCAACTCAACGACGACAACCCGCCGAAACTCCGCGAGTCCCGCGCCATCGGGCACCACTCCGACCATGTGTGGTTCGTGGGAGGCCAGCCGGAGGAGCAGTTCCTGACCATCATCAAAAACCGCGACGGCGAGCGAGGTGGGGCCGTGCCGGTCCGAATGAACGGCGCCACGGCGACATTTTCCGAACGAATCTCTGACAATCAAACCAATACAAAATCATGAACCCATTTGAACCACCGCCAGTGACGGAATTTACCTTCCTGTCTCTCGGGGCCGGAGTGCAGAGCAGCACCTTGGCTCTCATGGCCGCACATAGCGAAGTCACGCCGATGCCGGACGCCGCAATCTTTGCCGACACCCAGGCCGACCCCGCC
>Ga0208485_1000426_pt1 | contig 12484 bp, 12 predicted proteins | sample LakMenEpi27Jul12_FD_150707 | JGI IMG/M metagenome (GOLD analysis project Ga0208485, IMG submission 150707) | Freshwater microbial communities from Lake Mendota, WI - 17JUL2012 deep hole epilimnion (SPAdes) | ecosystem: Environmental > Aquatic > Freshwater > Lentic | place: Lake Mendota, Madison... | reverse complement strand
GTAAGTACATCCCAAATGACGAGGAGTTAAACATTTATGCCGCTTGGAATCGTAACGGTATATTAAGAAATGGGGCAAGATTTCAAACATACTTGGCGGTAGACCATCATAAAAAATTACACATACACTTTATATCAGGATTTTCTGAAAAACCCGCGGATAAAGATTATTTGGTTGAAGTCAATTATAAAAACCGTAATTTCTTTCATACTGTTACCAAAGGTTCCTATCAATTAGAATCATTAGGGGAATATGTTGAGGGAGAAACGGTAAAAGTATTTTACCAAGGGGTTGAGGTATTTTCTGAAACTTTGACCAAAAATGTTGATGAATTTAGAAGACTGAACAAGTTAGAATGGAAGGTTAAAGAATCTAATAGAAGATTTAACATTAATTTCATAGACGGTCCATATGTTGAAATATTAGATAATGTTGATTTGTCATATAGGGTTGATTTTATTAATAGAAAAAATAATAAAATAGAATACTCGACCACATTAAGAAGTAACCATTGGTCAAAATCATCCATAAAATATTTCGTGGATTGGGAAATCAGGATTACGGGAATCGATAATGATTATGTTGGGACTTATTTGATGGATCTTAAGGGTCAAAGAGTTTTAATTAGTTATGAAACAAAGTCCTTAGGTGATAACATTGCATTTATACCATATGTGGAGGAATTTAGAAAACAGAAGGGTTGTCATGTAGTTTGTTCAACATTCCACAATGACTTATTTAAAAAAGATTATCCTGAAATTGAATTTATTGAGCCAGGAACCAACGCTGAAAATATATATGCCCTCTATAGATTAGGTGTATTTTACGAAAATAAACAAATTGATAACTCAAGACATCCTATAAACCCAATTAAGGAACCTTTAATGAAAGTGGCCACGGATATTTTGGGTATACAGTATCGAGAAACCAAAGTAAAACTTCCTAAATTATCTAAAACAAAAAAGAATAGGGTATGTATTGCCATTCACTCAACTTCACAAGCAAAGTATTGGAACAATCCGAATGGGTGGCAAGATGTTGTGGATTACATTAAAGAAAAGGGTTATGAAGTTAGACTCCTATCAAGAGAAGAGGATGAGTATATGGGTAATTCAAATCCTAAAGGTGTTACATTACAACCAAGAGGTACCACTAAAGAAGTATTAAAGACAATACAAGAATCAAAACTATTCATCGGTATTAGTAGTGGTTTAAGTTGGTTAGCTTGGGGAACCGATACTCCCGTTGTAATAATATCAGGTTTCACCGATAAACATTTGGAACCTATGGATGGAATTACAAGAATTATTAATAAAGAGGTATGTAACGGTTGTTGGCATACTCATGAATTCGACCCGGGGGATTGGAATTGGTGTCCCGTACATAAAAATACCGATAGACAATTTGAATGTTCTAAAGAAATATTATCTAATGATGTAATTAAACAGATAGAAAAATTTTTGTAATTATAAATTTATTTGATACTTAAACATAAATGGCGAGTATTTATATGGTATAATATCATATTTAGATGAAAATATTTGAACCATTAATAACAGGGTCCCTTTCAGTATCAGGTTCGGCACACGTAAGAGGTGATTTAACCGTACTTGGAACTATAAACGCTACGATTAGCGGTACAACATCAAACGCAATTAGTGCGTCAACTGCACTGTACGCAAATGATGCAGATAAATTAGACGGTAAAGATTCTTCCGAATTTGCGATAACAGGAAGTAATATATTCAAAGCGAACCAAACAATTACTGGTTCACTTTATGTTACTAATGATATCATATTAAACGGACAGTCATATACTGGACAAACTTCAGGAACATCAGGAACAAGTGGAACTGCCGGAACAAGTGGAACATCAGGTTCTTCGGGTTCGAGCGGTAGTGCAGGTACTAGCGGTTCTTCAGGAACGTCTGGTAGTTCTGGTTCATCTGGAACATCAGGATCCGCAGGAACATCAGGTTCTAGTGGTTCTTCAGGATCTTCAGGATCAAGTGGAACTGCCGGTACATCAGGTTCTAGTGGTTCATCTGGAAGTTCAGGTACATCAGGTTCTAGCGGTTCATCAGGTTCTAGTGGATCTTCAGGAACATCGGGTACTTCGGGTTCAAACGGATCTTCAGGTACGAGTGGATCTTCAGGTTCTTCGGGTTCAAGTGGTTCATCAGGTTCTAGCGGTAGTTCAGGTTCATCAGGAACGTCAGGAACATCAGGTTCTAGTGGTTCTTCAGGTTCTAGCGGTAGTTCAGGTTCTTCAGGAACGTCAGGTTCATCGGGAACATCGGGTTCTAGCGGTAGTTCAGGTTCTTCAGGAACAGTAACAATTACAGGTACACAAGATAATGGTATTTTAACTTTAAATGGTTCATCACCAAACGCAACGGCGGAAACGAACTTAACGTTTGATGGTTCAACATTAACAGTCACAGGAGATTTAAGAGTTACTAATAACTTATTAATTGAAGGTACAACAACAAACTTACAAGTAACTAACTTATATGTTGAAGATAAATTAATAACAATTGCAAGTGGTTCCGCAACAGCTGCAACAGCTAACGGAGCCGGTATCGAAGTGGTTGGACCAGCGGTGGCGGCAACATTAACTTACGCAAATGCTGACGATAGTTGGAACTCTAATAAAAAATTAAATGTTCCATCACTTTCAATTAATGGAACCTTATATTCCGCGGCAACCTCAGGTTCTAGTGGTTCTTCTGGAAGTTCAGGAACATCAGGTTCTAGTGGTTCATCAGGAAGTTCAGGTTCAAGTGGATCATCAGGTTCTTCAGGAACAAGTGGTTCTTCTGGAAGTTCAGGAACATCAGGTTCTAGTGGTTCTTCAGGTTCTAGTGGTTCTTCAGGTAGTTCAGGTTCAAGCGGATCATCAGGTACAACAACAATCACAAACGCATCTGCTGACCGTATAATGACAAGTGAAGGTGGAGTTACTCTAAATGCTGAAGCTGGTTTAACATTTAACGGAACAACACTATTTGTAAACGGAGCATTAGGTGTAGGTACATCAACACCAACCACTACGGGTTTAATCAGAGCAACAAATGATGTGATTGCATTCTTTGGTTCTGACGAAAGATTGAAAGAAAACATATTTACAATTACAGGTTCTTTAGATATATTAAAACAAATAAACGGTTATTATTTCGATTGGAAAGAAATGCCGGGTATACATGAGAATGAAGGACGTGATATAGGGGTAATCGCACAAGAAATAAATGCAGTACTACCTGAAATTGTAACTACAAGAGACAATGGATATATGGCCGTTAAATACGAAAAATTAGTGGCACTATTAATTCAGACAAACAAAGAGTTATTAGAGAGAGTTGAAGCTTTAGAGGCAAAAAATAAATAATGTAGGTTAAGCGTAAGTTTAATTAGTCAAACAAATTAATAGTTATGGGTTTAATACCTACAACAGGAAGCGAAGTAAGTATGGGTAGAATTGGGGTGGCTCTCGGAGTCATCCCAAATGCCACTACACAGGTGGCATTAAACGCACAATTAGGAACTGGTCGTAATCGTTCATTATCGGGTGTTGCAAGTATAACCTCAGGATCGCAAACCGAAGAAGGTGCGAGTTTTGGTGGTTTAGAAACAACAGGAACTTATTAATTTTACATTTTCATAAATTTTATTTATATTATACGTATGAATCTTACGTATAAGAATTATCCTTCAAAATACGAATTACAATACGTTAAATGGAACGGAATTAACTTTGATAGAGAAAGACTCGTCAAGTTTATTAAACGTCTCAGATTAACGTATTTTTTGTCTTTTATACCCTATTACAGAAAGGAACATCAGATACTCACTCAAATATTAAACACATACGATAAAGTTCGGATTGAAGGTATGTTGAATGGGGATGAGAACATTTTAAGAATGTGTCTTATTGAGAAATGGGCGAGAATTGCTGCGGTCGACATCCTTCTAACAAACACATATTCTAGATTAACTTACACAACAATTAGTAATTTACCAATAAAAGACTTCCAACTTCTATCTAAAAGAGTTGAGGAGATGGTAAAAGCGGGAAGAAATTTAACATTTCAATCCGATAACTCATCAAATAACATACCTGGCACATGAAAAAATCATTAAACAATAGTTCAATGTGGGACGTTAGACCCGTAAAATTATCAATACTTGTCCCAACAAGAGATACAGTACATTCACATTTCGCATACTGTTTAACACAATTAGTTAGAACAACATCTGAAGCAGGAATTGATACATATCTATTTTTTGATTCAAATACTATATTATTAAATCAACGTGAAAAACTAATTGAGAAGGCAAAAGAAGTTCGTTCTGATTATGTTTTATGGTTAGATAGTGATATGATGTTTCCATCAACCACAGCGTTAAGATTATTAGAACATAATAAAGATATTGTGGCGTGTAATTACATGAAACGAGCAAAACCCTTAAAGACTGTTGCGTACACTGACTTAACAAATTGGGATAGTTGGGTTCCTTTAGAACCTAAAGATGAGTTAGTAAAGGTTGAGGGTGTTGGTATGGGTTGTATGTTAATGAAATTGAATACATTTGACAAACTACAAAAACCATATTTTGAATTCACCTACAAGGAAGACAGTCAAGACTGGTACGGTGAAGATTTTAATCTACTTAAAAAATTAAGGGATTTGGGATATGATGTTTTAATTGATACCATATTGAGTATGGACATTAAACATCTTGGGATTTATGCGTTCGGTTCTGAAAATTAAATCTGTCTATTAATTTTTATTAACATGTTACCTGTTTTATATTCACCAGGTTCATAATAAGGTATCGATAACCTTATTAATTGTAACATAGCCACATCTTCTTCTGTAAATGGAGATGTTTCCGTAATCATTACATCAACACCATCTGTAAGGGTAAATTTAGACCTTAAATCGTAACGAGTATTCTTCTGTTCATTTTCAATGTAATCGTCAGGAATCGACCCTAAATCAATCTTATCGAAGAATGGTTCAACATTGTATAATAAACTTTTATTACGAGTTTTTAATCCCATAGTAAAAGTATTATATGTAAATGTGTTTTCTTCCCAATATCTAATTTGATTAAATCCATGTATTGGTAATCCCCACTTTCTAACAAAATTTCTATTAGAAGACATTTCAATTTTCAATCTATCATTTTTATAGTCATCACTAAATCTAGATGTCTGCGAAACAAAATGATAGGTTATTGCCGAGTCACAGGTTTTTAATTCATAACCTTTTAGTTTCGCACGGATTAAAAAATCATCATCCTCACAAAAGGCAGGAACAAAACTAAACCCATCAAAGTAACCAACGTCCTCGAACATTTTTTTATAACCACTCATAAAGAATACCGCACCATCATAAAGATTGTCACCATCTTTCCATTGATTCACATAACTATTGAAACGAAACTTATCAAAATTTTCAAATCCCGAACCTAAATCAATTAACACTTTACCAGGTCTTTTATGTCCAGCAAAAATGGGAGGTTCGATTGTTGTATAGGATAACAACATATTGGGTTTTAATAGTCTATCAATCGATTCTAAAAATCCTTCCCCTATAACCATATCGTTATGTATGAGAACTAATTTTTCAGTATCAACTAATTTTATTCCAACATTATATGTATCAGAAAATGTTAATCTATCGTCATCGTGAAATATGGTTACATAATCATCAATTTCGGATATCTCCCCCAACCATTTCTTAGTACCATCAGTTGACCCACCACTACTAATAACTAAAGGTGCTTTTGGATATAATTCACGAAGATGATTATAACAATTTTTTGTTAAATCTAATTTATTTAAAACTGCTAATACAAAAGTTATGTCCATTTTATTTATTTCTTTGAAATATTGAAAATCCGTTTCTTTCTTCTAAATTCTCGTTTAATAATTTAAAATTAGAATCGGATAATAATTCCTCCCTTATTTTTTTACATTTTAAAATGTTTACATCGTCCAACACAATTGTATTTGTTCTATCTTTTAATTTATGATATTCAGGATATGTGGTATATTCTCCACCATCCAAAATCAATAAATCAATTGATTCCGGTAATTCGGATAAAACATTTTCACTATTTTTTAAAAACTTCATGTCTTTATTATACCATTTAATGGCATGACTGTCGGATTTAAGATTAATTGTACTATGGTCAAACCAATAAACCTCCTCAGGTTCAATAATTCTACCATTCAAGAGTTTAATATTTGGTGTTAAAAAATCATTTAAATTTTTAACCGCACTTTTGTACATGTTCGGATATAATTCAATTGACCAAAAATATTTATCGTTTGGAAAATTTTTTATTCCATCGATGACACATAATGTCGAACCCATCCCATTCCAAGTACCAATCTCAACAATATTTTTAATATTGGGATTTTGAACAACTTCATAAATGGATGACCAAATATCAGTGTCAACAGTAATTTGTCCTATTATTTCCATTATTTTGGTTGTTTGTTTATCCACTCATATGTTTTTATTAAACCATCATATAATGGTTGAGTGGGTTGCCATCCTAATTTTTCTTGGATTAATTTATTGTCACTGTTTCTTCCCCTTACACCCGTTGGACCATCGATGTGTTTAACATATACCTCCTTACCACTAATGTCGGTAACATATCGAACTAATTGATTGATGGTAACCATTTCATCACTACCAATATTAACGGGACCCGTAAAGTCAGAGTTCATTAATCTAATCACACCCTCAAGACATTCGTCGATATATAAGAATGAACGAGTTTGTTCTCCATCACCCCACACTTCAATCTCACCACCATCTAACACTTCAGAAATTTTTCTAGATATAGCTGCGGGTGCTTTCTCCTTACCACCTTTATATGTTCCGTAAGGACCAAATATATTATGGAAACGAGCAATTCTCACGTCAATACCATAATTTCTATTATATGCTAAATAAAGTCTTTCACTAAATAATTTTTCCCATCCATATTCAGAATCTGGATTAGCGGGATATGCCGAAGATTCCTCACAATTAGGGTTGTTAGGGTCCAATTGATTATGTTCAGGATACATACACGCTGAAGATGAATAAAATATTTTCTTCACACCCATTGAAGTTGCGTAATGTAAAACATTTAAATTAACTAATGAAGAATTGTGCATAACGTTCGCATCGTTTTCACCGGTAAAAATATAACCAGCACCACCCATGTCTGCAGCTAATTGATACACCTCATCAAACGAACCAACTTCCGTTGTTGATTGATTAGGGGCAAACATTATTTTTGATACAAAATTCGGATTTCTTAAATCACCTAAAATAAATTCAGAACAAAATTCGCTTTCATTAAAATATTCATGATTTTTAATGTCAACCGCCCTAACAAAATGACCCTCATCTTTTAATCTTTTAGAAAGGTGACCACCAATAAAACCGCCACCACCTAACACCAATATCTTTTTCATTTAAATCAAATTTAATTTTACGAATATATCTTTATTAACACTAACCCAACTTTGTAATTTTTCCAAACCCTCTTCCACACCAATTTTAGGTGTCCAACCAATTGTGTTCTTTAGTTTAGTAATATCACTCACATATATTTTTTGGTCACCAGGTCTCCAATCACTGTATTGATAGTTCAATACATTTTGTTTACCCAACGTATTCAATAACTCTAACAATGATAATGTGTTATCTTCACCACCACCAACATTGAATATTTGACCTTTACATTTATCTATATTATTAATAATCGTCTCATAAAGATTAATCAAGTCATCAATATGTAGAACGTCTCTCACTTGTTTACCATCACCATATATAAAAAACTTTTTACCAAATGTTGAAGCAATTGTAAACCACGCAACCCAACCTTGGTCTTCAATACCAAATTGATTTTGACCATAGATACACGATTGTCTTAACACTACTGTTTTTAATCCATATATTCTACTGTAATCTCTAACGTACTGATCCGCAGAACCTTTTGAACAACCATAAGGTGAATGAAAATCTAACGGAGTTTCCTCATTTACACCACCATCAAACACATATGAATATCTCTTTTCTTCCTCAATTAAATCACTTTGATAGTTACCATATACTTTATTTGTTGACGCGAATAACAAAGTTGTATTTGGTGAATGAAGTCTTATAGATTCTAATATATTAAACGTACCTAACGCATTTATTTCAAAATCCTCTCTTGGATTTGTTACTGAAAATGTAACAGCAACTTGACCCGCCAAATGAAGTACAACGTCAGGTTGTATTTTTTTAAACACATCCTCTATATCAAAGAAGTTACGTATGTCTTTAACATGTAACGTGATGTTTTTATTATTTGAAATCGTTTCATAGTTTTCCATATTACCTTTACGAGAAACGTTGTCGACGATATGGATTTCATTATCTGTTGAAAAATACTTTGCTGCGTTTATACCAATAAAACCTAACCCACCTGTAATTAAAATCTTCATTATATTTTTGTTTTTATTAAGTCACTCCACATATCGTAGATTAATTTTTTTCTTTGTTCGTTGAATAGTTGCATGTTAATACTAATTTCATTTGGATTCACTTCGTTCACCAATTTATTTAAATGTTCGAATGATTCAAATTGTTGTATATGTGGCATCCATTTTGTGTCATAGAAATCCGAATACTGTAACCACTCATAAACACTATCATGGTTTGTATAATCATTTGGGTCAAACTGTCCTTTATAATCTATTACAGATTTACCACCACGACCCAAATCACCATTCCACGATATTTCTTTTAAGATACCAGGGTAACCTTTTTTATATAAATCGATAAGGAAATCTTTTGTTGGTACAAATAGCGGAATGTTTGCTGTGTACTGTTCAAATATAGACATGTACGATATCTGATATGGCATGTGAATAATACCCTTGAACTTAGTTAAATCCTTATGTTTATGTGATTGAAATATATCACCTTTGTATGTAATGTTGGGTGATGTAAGTTCATTAATTTTACCCTTGGAGTAGTATAGAAAGTCCTCACGTTCTGGATTATAATATTCACCGTAGTAATCACAAATACTTGGTATGTGTTTCACCTCTCTTTCGATGAAGTCCTCCATATATTTTTTATCGTACAGGTTATTCGCAACCAATATGATTTTACCACTATCAACACCGTCTCTTAAAAAATCATTAAAATACTCCCAATCATTTTTTCTAAACGAGAACGGCCATTCATATCTAATTGGATTATTAATGATGATTGGCTTATCAAAATGTTTGTAAAGTAATGAAAATGGAGGTGGATATGTTACAATGAAAGCATCATAATCTTTTAACTCGTCTTTATATGTATTATAAAACTCGTCCGAAAATTGAGTCGGGGTCATATTTCTCCAACGACCACCATCTAACATAGGTATGGACGCTCGTTCTCTATTGAAAACCCATGTGTGGTCAGATAAAGACCAGTCGGTAACTTCATGACCTAAGTCATTAAATATTTTTCTCATATCAGCTATGATAGAGATATGTAAGTCTATATTAAAAAATTTCATTAGTCAAATTGTACAACTTTTTCATTAATTCGGTTGTCTTAATATAATGAAAAGTAATGAAATTTTGTACATCATTATCATTAATTTTGTAAAATTCAGGCGGTTGAGATTTGAATAATGGGTAATCCTGTATTGATATGTTTAGGTCCCTTAAGGCATAACCTAACGTAACGTCGGCGTATGTAGTATTTCTATTAGGAACGTTACCTTTAATTAATTGTAAAATCTTATTACTAACCAATTTTCCCGCACCTCCCGATACATAGTACAATGATTTATCGGAATGATATGTGTTTAATTCCTGACCATAAACAATATTTTCATCAAAATCCGTTATTTTTTCGGATAGTAATTTTGTATTGACGAACGTATCATTATCACAAAATAAAAACCAATCATAGTCTTGATATCTATCAGGTATTAAATTTAAAATATTACAAAACTTTTCTTCGTTTGATTTATAACTGGTATCATTTGAAGATATGATTATATTTTTATTGAAATCTTCATGATCAGAATAAAATATACAATCAACATCTCGACCCCACGTATTCATTACATTATCATACCTTTCATTTTGATTTTGGGTATGCATAATCACATATAAAATTTTCATCGTATTGCTAAATAATCATTATTTAATGGTTCATCATTAACATTCATTCTCTCACCAATAAACCTACCGTTTTCTCTTTTTATTGGAAATGGTTTCTTTTCAAAAAAATCATCATGTGTACACCTATCATTTTCAAACACATTGTATATTGTTTTTAAAAAAGTTTGATCTATACCATATCCCATAGTTTTATTTTTGGAGAAGTTCTCAATTGAATCTTTCATTGGTATTGTGTTACCTTTTATTCCCCACATACCACCTAGTATACCTAAACCATTGTTACCATATGGTATTTGATGTGCGGGGTGGTCTCTCATAACATGAATTGTTTTCCCACTTTCAATCCACTCATCAACCGCCATTTTTTCACGAATTGATAATCTTGAATCTCCGTCTCTAAAAATGGCATATTCACAATCAACCAAATCGGACGCAAAGAATCTCCAAAACATACCGTGAGTGTGACCATCTACATTAACTAATTTAACATTTAAATTTTCTAAAATGTTAAGGGTTTCTGTTGGTACTGAATTATCATGATAGACTATCATCTGCCAACCTGGATATATTTCAGGTACTTGTTCGGCGTTCTTAACCATTCCAATGTTATATAGTTCGTTGTCTCCCCATAAAGAATAACTTATATATCTCATATTACAATTCAATTTTTTTAGTTACTTCATGACCTTGTGTTCCGTGTGAATCTGCTTGAACGTGTTCCAAATAACCTTGATAGAAATAAACTGGTGTATTTGTTAATAAACAAAAGAACGACACTGCTCTTTCTTGGTTGTGACCACAATTGATGTCGTCTTTCATGTGACTTATTAATGGAGAAACCCATCTCATGTATTTGTCAAAGAAAGAATAATCAAAACAAACATTATTAGTTGTTGCCCAAACTGGTTCTCTACCTGCGGTGTTTTCTTTATTAACAACATCCACAATAATCTTAAACATATCTAACTTATACACTGATTGAATACCTTTGAATACGGAACTAACCCACCCTGGATTCATTATATAATGGTAATTTCTCATCTCCAATGGGAAGTACCCAACAATCTTAGGTTTATGTTTTAATAGAATGTTTTTCAAGTGTAATGAATAATCTTCTTTTAAGTTAACATCGTACTCCAATAAGTTAATATATTTAGTTTTACACAAACCTTGTCTCCATATTGCGTACCAAGCGGTAAATGCTGTAAACAATGGGTACTGTTCAATGTTATGTTTTAAATCTCTTACAATAATAACTTCAGGATATTTTTCTAATTCAGTAAACTCACCTTTACCAACATACATAAAGACCACATTACCCAAAGATTTAAATTTATCAGATTCAATATTTGATTTGATAATTTTTTGGTCGTGACACATAACGTATGTTGTCAAGTCCCCAATCTCCTCGTACTTTAATGGTAAATTATCTTTATGTTTTTCAACAAACAATTGTCTATTGATATCCCATTGAGCCGGTGTTTCCCCTAACGATAAATGTGTAACTCTAACATCGTAAGTCACACCAACTTTCACACCTTTCAAATAATTAGAAAATGAAAAACTTAAATCGTAGAAATGAAATCCTGGCATTTCAGTATCAAAAGTTTCTTTAATTCTACCTTTATGTAATGAAATAAATAAACCATCAACAACAACTACGTTAGAAATTTTACCTTCGTTTGGTGAATATTTCGATTCCCATTTCTTACCGTCTTTTTGATGGTTAACAATCCCCCTCATGTTTAATGTGTTGTCCCACCATTTACCTGAGGACGGCATAACAATTGACCCAGCCAATCCCAAAATTCCGTAATCTGATTTTTCAAAATTCTTTAGTAAATTTTTTGCCCAATTTTTATTCTCAAAAAGTATATCATCATGACAAAGAACCACAATGTCATTAACCGATTCATTAATAATCTCGTTGTACGTTTCTGACAATGATTTTTCACCATTGTTTATTTTTTGAATTACTTGTATGTTATTAATACCACAAGTTTTAGTAACGTAATCAATAAATTCTTGATTATCTTTTCTTGTTGAAAATCCTACTGTTATCATATTGTTGTTTTATTTTTCCAGAATGAATAAATTCCTTTTTCTAATTCATATTCTGACCACACAAACCTATCTCTTTTAGGTTGTTTTTGTGCCCATTCCCACATTTTTGTTAGACCTTCTTTTAAAGATGTTTCATGTTTAAAATCTAAAAGGTCAATTGACTTTTGAAATGTTGGTATTGAATTTTTTACTTCATGTCTTGCCTCTTTGTAAACAACCTCACCACTTGTTGGT
>Ga0208485_1000425_pt1 | contig 12515 bp, 14 predicted proteins | sample LakMenEpi27Jul12_FD_150707 | JGI IMG/M metagenome (GOLD analysis project Ga0208485, IMG submission 150707) | Freshwater microbial communities from Lake Mendota, WI - 17JUL2012 deep hole epilimnion (SPAdes) | ecosystem: Environmental > Aquatic > Freshwater > Lentic | place: Lake Mendota, Madison... | reverse complement strand
ACTTCTAAAGCCAATAGTGACAGGCCAAGCAGGAATCAGGCGCGCTTGAGGTCGGTGACTACACCGCCAGCAACACGCACGATGTCATTCGGGTTCGCACCGAAGTTGTCATTCCATGTTCCAGCTGCAGCCCACACCTCGTCGTACTGCAACAAGTCCGGATCAACAAACACACGCAGTTGTGTGCTGTGACCAAAGGGAGGCACTCCACCAATGGCGTAACCCGTGGCTTCACGCACCGCATCAGCGTCAACACGCTTGCACTTTGCTCCCCCAGCAGCCGCTGCAAGTTTCTTTTCGTCTAACTGATTCACACCACTCACGAGCGCCATCACGATTTCATCGTCAACGCCAAACACCAAACTCTTCACAATCTGACCCACAGTCACACCAATTGCATCCGCGGCATCCTGCGCCGTCTTTGTTCCCTCAGGAAACTTGCGCACTTCAATCTCTAGGCCTGCACCACGAGCAGCCTGAGTAACCCGAGCAACATTGGGGTGAACTTTTTCCTCCGACATACATGCCAGCCTACGAGCGTCTACATTGTGCTCATCATGTTTAAAAACACGTTCAAGACAACAATCCTTCTCGCATCAATGGGCGGCCTCATAGTGGGCATTGCTGGCCTCTTGGGTGGTGGAAGTTCTAGCTCTGTCATGATCGGCCTCATGCTTGCCCTCGTGATGGTGGGCGGTTCATATTGGTTCAGCGATTCGCTTGCTCTGAAATCTGCAAACGCTCAAGTCATCACAGAGGCCGACCATCCTGAGTTCTACGGCATGATCCGAGACCTATCGCAACGCGCTGGTTTACCAATGCCTCGCGTTGCAGTCTCCCCTGCTGACCAACCAAATGCATTTGCCACCGGACGTGGCCCAAACAAAGCAGTGGTATGTGCAACAACTGGCCTCCTGCAGTCGATGACGCGTGAAGAAGTGGAAGGCGTGATGGCACACGAACTCATGCACGTACGCAATAGAGACATTCTCATTGGTTCCGTTGCGGCTGCAATTGCAACTGCTATTTCTTCCATCGCACAAATGGCCATGTTTGCCAGCATGTTTAGTGGCGGTGGTGGCCGCAATGACGAAGACAGGGCTAACCCAATGGCCATCTTGTTGATCTCACTTGTTGCGCCCATGGCAGCAGGACTCATGCAAATGGCAATCTCTCGTAGTCGCGAATTCGAAGCAGACCGTGGTGCAGCCGAACTTCTCGGCACAGGGCAAACACTCGCCACTGCACTAGAGAAAATTGAAGCACTTGCTTTGTCGAAGCCAATGATGGTGGCACCTGCGCAAGCTCAGGCATACATTCATAATCCACTTGCCGAAATGCACGCGCGCCGCGGCAGTGGAGTGAACGTGTCTCGTCTGTTCTCCACACACCCCGCCACGGAAGAACGCATCCGTCGCTTGCGAGCAATGCAGTTTTAGTACTCGGATTCTGCAGGTCCGCTCTGCGTAAACAGTGCAGCGCCAATCAGAGAAATGCATCCGGCAACTAAATACGGAACGGTGTAATTGCCAGACGCATCACGAATGCTTCCAATCAAAATCGGCCCAATAGCGGTGCCTGTGAGAGAAATCAGTCCAGAACGCGCAGATATACGCGCATAATCCTTCACACCAAAACGCTGAGCGATGAGCAGTGACTGCATCATCAACACATTTCCCACCATTGCCCCGAAGAGCCCAATGGAACAGAACAACAATATGGTGTTCTCCATTTGGCCAATCAAGATGATTCCAGCTCCCTGTAGAACGGCAATAAACACCATGAATTTCGCTAGAGGAAATTTAGGAATGATGCGCCCACCAACTAATCGAAAGACAACACTTGAGCCCGACAAAACAGAAGTTGCAAGTGCGGCAGTTCCAGGCGTTGTTCGCTCTTCTACCAGTTTCACGATTTGTTGAATAGCCCCCACTTGGCTTCCCATCACCAATACATAACCAATGGTGACTACCCAGAAGAACTTTGTCTTTATGGCTACGTGCAGGTCAGTGCCAGGCAGTTCGGATATGTGATTATCCAACTTTGGTTCACCATCGGGCATCCAATTCAATGCCAACGGATCAGGACGAATGAGTAGAAACGTAGGAAGTGACATTCCCACCAGCCACATGAGAGCAAGAATCCAACTTGCGCCGCTCACTTCACGTGCGTCGATGAGTTTTTTCACGATTGGCGTGAGCACGATGCCACCAACAGAAAGCCCTGAAGACGCAGCAGCAATAGCCGATGCCCGTTGAGTGTGAAACCAACGCGTCACAACCGTTGTGGCTGCCGTTAAGCCACTTGAGGACCACGCAATCGCAAACACTCCATACACAAGGAACAGATGCCACTTCTGCGTGACATGGCCAAGCATGTACAAAGAGCCTGCCCCCACCATTGCGCCGCCATAGATGATGTAGCGCACATCAAAACGAGCCATCAAGCGTGCAACAACCACGTTCCATAAACCGCCGACAAGGAAAAAGAAAGTTGTCGCAACCGAAAGCGACGAAATATTCCAATCAAACTCTTTAGAAAATGCATTGAGGTACACGCCCATGCCATAAAAGCCAAGGGAAGAACCAAAAAACAGAACTGCAAAACAGCCACCAACGACCCACCACCCGGGAAAGGCGTCTTTCTTGCCTAGATATACGCGTGTTGCAGTCTGCGACATGGAGCCCCCGTTCCGAAGGTCACCCTAGACGCAACTAGTTACATCAGCGCAGATGAGCGCCTATACGAACGCTGCGTAGCCGTCTATTTCAAGTTGGTCGGCCAACTCTGGTCCGCCACTTGCAACAATGCGCCCAGCCACCAAGATGTGCACCACATCTGGCTTCAACTCTTCAAACAACCGAACATAGTGAGTGATTGCAAGAACCCCAAGATTGTTTTCATTGGAGGCTGCTTCTACACGTCGTGCGCAGTCACGCAATGCGTCAATGTCGAGGCCAGAGTCCAATTCATCAAGAATTGCAAACTTTGGTTCCAGCACACCTAACTGCATGGTTTCGTTGCGCTTCTTTTCGCCACCGGAAAGGTCTACGTTCAGCGCGCGAGTTACAAGTTCTGGATCCATGTTGATTCGTCCGGCTTCTTGCGTAATGCGTGCAGCCATACCTTCAGTGCCACGGTTGCGGGCTGTAAGCGCTTCTGCCAATACCTGGTCTGCGTGAACACCTGGCACTTCAGTTGGGTACTGCATTACTAAATGCAAACCGGCAACTGCACGTTTCCAAGTAGGCAATGCAAGCATGTCAACACCATCGAGCGTGACTGAGCCCGCGGTAACTGTATAGCCAGACTTACCCATGATGACAGCAGACAACGTGGATTTTCCGGCGCCGTTTGGTCCCATGATGGCGTGCACCTCACCAGATTGAACAGTGAGATCAATGCCATTCAAAATTTCTTTTCCTGCAACTACAGCGTGCAGTCCCTTGATAACAAGAGTGCTCATTATTTGCCACCCTTCAGACTGACGTTCACTTCGTCATTGACTACCGACACTTCGTACACAGCAACTGGCTGCGTAGCTGGCAAGGTATCGGGTACACCTGTAACCAAGTTGAATGCGCTTCCATGCTTGATGCATTCGAGTTGCTTTGTTTCGCACCACACCACGCCATCAGATAATGACACGTCTGCATGGCTGCACTTGTCTGCGATGGCAAAGATTTCATCGTCGATACGAACAACAGCAACTGCTACGCCATCGACTTTCACTTTCTTGGCAACGCCAGATTCGAACTCCGAGAATTTTCCAATATTTGTCATTGTGCGACGTCGCCTTCTGGATTCAGTTTGTGGTTGACAGCGGCTCGCAAAGATTCAACGTCTGCAGCCTTCGGCAAACGATCAATAACTTCATTAAAGAACCCGAACACGATGAGGCGTTCAGCAATCTCTGGCGGAACACCACGGCTTTCTAAGTAGAAACGCTGGTCTTCATCAACTGAACCAACGGTGCTGGCATGACTGCATTTCACTTCATTGGTTTCAATTTCAAGGTTCGGCACGCTTTCGGCCCATGCGCCTTCACTAAGCGTGAGGTTGCGGTTGGTCTGGAAAGCCTGAGAGTGCGCTGCGTTTGGCTTGATGTGGATAAGGCCGGTGTAGACGCTGCGGGCAGTGTCTCGCACGGCTCCCTTAAACAACAAGTCGCTATGGGTGCGTGGTGCTTCGTGAATCTGCAATGTGCGAAAGTCATGCATCTGTGTGCCACCAGCAAAATACAACGCCACCTGTTGCGCAGATGCACCTTGCTCTACTAAACGCACTTCGGTTCGCATACGTGCATAGTCGCCACCGAGTGCAACTGTTGCAAGACGTGTCGTGGAGTCACGATGGCCCACTGATTGCTGATGCCCGATCTGCCACGTGTTGAGGCCCAATTGATTAATAGCCAAGTAGTTCACGCGCGCTGCTTTACCGGTGCGTACCTCGAGGACAGGCACAACTAACGAATGAATCGCGTCAGCCGAGATGAAAGTTTCAATGACTGTTACTTCAGAGTTTTCTTCTGCGTCAATCACGAGTCGCGGATACGCAACAATTCCATCTGCATCGACATGATGCACGATATGAATTGCTTCTTCAAGAGTGACGCCTTTAGGAATTCGCAATGAAACAGTGTCGGCATTTTCACCATTGAGTTCCGCAAACACATCGGGTGGCGTCACCATGGCAATGCCGGCCAAGGAATCGGCAACACGCACAGCGTCGGCACCTACTGTTTCGGTACGCAGATGACCGTGTGCGTACGCAGCAAGGTCTAGTTCAGCAATTCGGCTGTAGCGCCAGATTTCTTCATCTGTGCTTGGCATAAGGGGGGCTAGTGACATCAGTGTTCTTCTTACGATTTCTTTCGGCGCCACCAACGGCGCTTTGTTTTTTCTGTTTCTAAATCTTCAAGGATGGACAATCCAATGGCGTTCACAATCTCTTCTGCAGCGTCAAGAACTGCTGCTGCAGATCCATCGTCGAGGCCTGGCACTTCTGGTGGCGTCGGAGGCGGTACTGCCGAACCATGTACCCACGCAACATCTGCCAATCGACGTTCGAACTTGTCGCACGGTTCAGGGCAACGCCACGGGGCATCGGGCGCATTATCTACATTGCATTTGCGCACCGCATCACCATTTGCATAAGTGCGGCTCTCGTAATGCTTGCACTCAGTACGCATCGGCATGGCAAGACAACATCAGCTGAATTAGCCGATGGATCCTTCCATCTGCAGTTCGATCAGGCGGCTCCACTCAACTGCGTATTCCATTGGCAAAGTACGTGTGACGGGTTCAATGAATCCGTTCACCACCATGCTCATGGCTGCTTCTTGAGTGAGTCCACGACTCATGAGGTAGAACAACTGCTCGTCGGCGATCTTTGAAACTGTGGCTTCGTGACCGATTTCTGCGTCTTTTGCGCCCACTTCCATGTACGGGAATGTGCGGCTCTCGCTTTGGTCATCCAAGATGAGTGCGTCGCACTGCACGTGGCTCTTGCAGCCATATGCACCTTCATCAATACGTACAAGACCGCGGTATGCAGTGATGCCGCCGTCCTTACTAATTGACTTCGACACAATCTTTGATGTGGTCTCTGGAGCTGCGTGCACCATCTTTGCGCCAGCATCTTGATGCTGACCAGCGCCGGCGTATGCAACAGACAACACTTCGCCAGTTGCTTTTGGTCCGACCAAATACACGCTTGGGTATTTCATGGTGAGTTTGGAACCGATGTTTCCGTCGATCCACTCCATGTGACCTTCTGCTTCAACACGCGCACGCTTAGTTACAAGGTTGTACACGTTTGGTGACCAGTTCTGAATTGTTGTGTAGGTGACGTGTGCGCTTGGCTTCACGATGATTTCAACAACAGCAGAGTGCAATGAATCGCTGGTGTACACGGGAGCCGAGCAACCTTCGATGTAGTGAACTTTGGAACCTTCGTCGGCAATGATGAGTGTGCGCTCGAACTGACCAGCGTTTTCAGAGTTGATTCTGAAATACGCCTGCAGTGGCATTTCACATTCGACACCTGGCGGTACGTAAATGAATGATCCACCAGACCACACTGAAGTATTCAGTGCAGAGAACTTGTTGTCTCCAGGAGGGATAACAGTTCCGAAGTACTGCTTCACCAAGTCTGGGTATTCACGAAGAGCGGTGTCCATGTCGCAGAACAAGATGCCCTGTTCAGCCAAGTCGTCACGGTTGCGGTGGAACACAACTTCTGATTCGTACTGTGCCGTCACGCCGGCCAAGTACTTGCGCTCTGCTTCGGGAATTCCCAACTTCTCGTAGGTGAGTTTCATTTGCTCGGGGAGGTCATCCCACTCGTCTACCTGAGCGGTTGCTGGCTTGAGGTAGTAAAAGATGTCTTGGAAGTCGATGTCTGGCATGTTCGTGGCAAACCACGGAGCCATTGGCTTGCGATCAAAGATGTTGAGGCTGCGAAGACGCATCTCGGTCATCCACTTAGGTTCGCCCTTCCACCAGGAGATCTGCTCGACAACCCTGTCAGAGAGGCCTTTCTCAGGGGCAAAGGCATATTCGACTTCATCGCTCCAGCCGAGGCTGTACTTACTGAGGTCTAGGTCAAATGAGGTCACGGGAGCGTCCTTTTGGGTACTTTGCCCAAGGGGTTCCTCGGGGGTATTTGCACTACGGCCATAGTAACAATTCCCAGCCCCAACCCCACACAGGTAGCGTCAATCCCCTCATGGAATGTTTCGGTCTAGTCGGTCTCCCCAATGCAGGTAAATCCTCGCTCTACAACGCCCTCACGGGAGGTGGTGCTTTGGCTGCTCCTTATGCCTTTGCCACGAAGGATCCGAACATCGGCGTCGCCAAGGTGCCCGACAATCGTTTGCTCGCATTGTCCGAGATGTCGAAAACCAAAAGCATTATTCATGCGTCGGTTCAAGTGGTCGACATTGGTGGACTCGTTGAAGGCGCAAGCAAAGGTGAAGGCCTGGGAAACAAGTTTCTTGCCAACATTCGTGAAGTCGACGCCATTGTGTACGTACTGCGCGCATTCAAAGACGACGACGTGCCTGGTCCAGACGATCCACTCGAGCATCTGCGCGTTGTTGAACTTGAACTCGCACTTGCAGATCTTGAAACCGTAGAGACACGCCTGAACCGTGTGAAGAAAACTGCACGCGTAGATAAAGGCAACCAAGAAGAAGCTGCTCTCTTGCAAAAGGCGTACGACGCGCTCGCAGAGGGAATGCCGCTCTATCGCGCCGGATTATCTGCCGATGACCGCGAAGCACTTGCACCACATTTCCTTCTCACCAACCGACGCGTACTTGCTGTGGTGAACGTGGGCGAAAACGAACTCGACACAATTCCTGCAATGGAAGAACGTGTTCGCCAAGAACTGTGCCCACCGGGTTCCGTACAAGAACATGAAGTTGAAGTAATGGGCATGAGCGTGCAGATTGAAGCCGAAGCAGCACAACTGGAAGCTGCTGATCGCGCAGAGATGCTGGAAGCTCTCGGACTCGGCGAAGGCGCTCTCACCAACATGGTGCGCAAGGCATACCACCTTCTCGGATTACGCACGTATTTCACCACCGGCGAGAAAGAAACCCGCGCTTGGACATTCCACGCAGGCGACAAAGCACCCGTGTGTGCAGGCAAGATTCACTCTGACATTCAACGAGGATTCATTCGTGCAGAAGTCATCCACTGGGATGAACTTCTTGAAATTGGTTCCTGGAACAGCGCGAAAGACGTTGGCAAGATTCGCTCTGAAGGAAAAGAATACGAATTCGTTGACGGTGACGTCACCGAATTCCGTTTTAACGTGTAGGTGGCAACACCGGAGGCCATCGTGGGCAAATCACTACAACTCGAACCAGTGTGGTTAGTGAGCCAAGGACGCGTCCTTGCTGCTGCAGGTCGGGCCGTTACACGTGCTGATCGCAGACGCGGTCTCATCGGTGTAACCACTGTTGAACAACCACTTGTTTTGTCACCGTGTGCGTGGGTGCATACATTCGGCATGCGTACACATATCGAGGCGATCTTTCTTTCCGAAGATGGTGTGGTGCTTGCAATGGACTACATGAAACCGTGGCGCATGGGTACCTACACACGATTTGCGCACACCGTGATTGAAACTGCGGCAGGTTCGTGCGAACGATGGGGACTCAACCTCGGAGACGAAATAGAAGTACGCGATGTCATCTGACGAAACTATTTCTTCTGCCATTCACCCTGGCTTGTGGCTTGTGGCAACACCCATTGGCAATTTGGAAGATCTTTCTCCCCGTGGCGCCGCAGTACTTCGCGCGTCATCAATGATTTGTTGCGAAGACACTCGCCATAGCGGTTCGCTACTCAAGAGAATTGGTGCATCACCTGAGCGTTTGGTAGTCACAAACGAGCACACCGAACACGACGCCATCGAAACAGTGCTCACTGCATTGGCTTCTGGTGCAACGGTGTCTGTCATTACTGACGCAGGAACTCCAGCCATAAGTGATCCTGGCGAAAGACTTGTGCAAGCAGCAATCGCTGCCGGACACACCGTGCACTCCACGCCTGGCCCTGTTGCATTTGTCATGGCAGCTGCAATGAGCGGTTTACCTACTGCACGCATTGCATTTGATGGTTTCTTGCCGCGCAGTGGTGCCGAACGTCGCGAACGCCTCACCGAAGTTGCGCGAGAACGACGCACCACTGTGTTGTACGAAGCGCCACACCGTTTGGAACGAACGTTGTCAGACTTGGCAGAAGTGTGCGGAGGTGACCGACCCGTTGTGTTGGCGCGCGAGATGACCAAACTGCATGAAGAAATGTGGCGCGGCACGATGGCTGAAGCAGTACTACATGCACAAGCAGTAGAGCCACGAGGCGAATATGCATTGGTGATTGGACCAGCGGTATTCGAAAGCATCGACATTACCGACGATGAAATTGTGAATGAACTTTCGAAGCGATTGGCCTCTGGGTTTACAAAACGTGATGCAATTGATGAAGTAACCGCAGCTCTCGGGTTACCACGAAAGCGTGTCTACACATTGGCAACACAAAAATGACGCAAGTACAAACCACCGCAGCATTCTTTGATCTTGATCGCACACTGATTGCAGGTTCCTCAGCATTTGTGTTTGCACGCGCTGCGTACGACGCAGGCCATATTCGCCCGCAAGATTTTGCTGGCGATGCACTAAAGGCCTTGAAGTTTCGTTTCTTTGGTTCAAGCGATGAATCAAGTACCAGTGTTCGTGAACGCATTCTTGCTGCAGCAGGCGGAATCAAACAAGTAGATCTTCTTGCACTCAACGAGATGGTGCTTCCAGAATTACTCGGCCTCATTCGTCCCGAGGCTCGCGCGCTGCTCGAGCAACACACATCTGCCGGTCGTGAAACCTGGATCGTTTCTGCATCACCAATTGAAATAGTGGAACCACTTGCAATCGCTCTTGGAATGACTGGTGGCATTGGAACCGTAGGCGAAGTGGATAACGGCGTGTACACAGGTCGCCTGGCCGGACCATTTTGTTACGGCGAAGGAAAAGCAGAAGCCATTAGTTCTCTTGCTACAGAACGCAACATAAATCTTGCAACGTCATGGTCATATTCAGACTCCATGAGTGATGTGCCAATGATGGAACTCGTTGGCAATGCAGTTGCTGTAAACCCAGATGCTCAACTTGCTGCGCTTGCACGCAGTCGTGGTTGGCCCGTAGTTATCTTCGCGCAACGTTCCAAGATGCTCATCCGCCGTTCCAGCACAATTACTGCAGCAGTCATCGGAATGATTATTGCGTATTCACTTGGCGCGAGACGCAACCGCTTCTAATCGCCCAACGGCGACAACGCCAATTGGCGACTCATCGCAACAACCGTTCCTGCAGAGTCCCACATCACACCATCTTCTTCCCAGAAACCACCCTGCGTTAGCGAACTGGTGAATTGACAAATAATCGGGCCTTCTACTGGAACGCCACGCACGTGCACTGTGAACTCAATCGTGGGCACCCAACCCTTCACGCCAAACAAGTTGAATGTGACCGGCGGGAATGCATCAGCAGCGAGAAGCAAAGCAAGCGTGTCAACTGGGCGACCATCTTTAAAGGCAAAGTACCCACGCACGCGTGCAATGCCATTCGGAGTATTCGTAGAGAAGCCAACATCTTCTGGATGCAGTCTCATGTCGAGTCGAGTCATCAAGCCCAATGGCGCCTCTGGGTTATCGGGCCGCGTCGGGCAATCTTCATACGGCACCATCTGTGGCATCACGAGAGTGTTTGACTGAGCACCGATAGATGCATCGACATCACCAAATGTTCCGATAGAGCGAACAATGTCTCGCCCATCTCGTGACATAGAAGCAACAACAGTCGAAAGCCTGCGACCCGCCTTCACGACCTCACACGTAGTGGTGGCTGGCCCCGCAGGTGCCGGCGACAAATAATGCATTGAGATTGACACGGGATGCGCGCGACCACTTTCAGCACGCATTGCGTTGGCTACAAGTGCTAACAGATACCCACCATTTGCGTTGCCGTTGATATCCCACCGATCCTCAACTGGAGTGTCGTACACACCATTTCCTAGCGGGACTGCATTTGTCGCAATATCAAACTCAAAAGACATTCATACGAGCGTATGAACTAAACCTCAAGAAAAACGAACCGTCGCCATGAGGCACAGTGGCGTAGCCTGTCTGGGTGGGCAATTACTACCTGACAACCCCTATTTACTATGTGAATGCCCAACCACACTTGGGCCACGCCTACACCACCATCGTGTGTGACGCCGTGGCTCGCTGGCATCGTCTACTGGGAGACGATGTGTATTTCCTCACAGGCACCGACGAACATGGTTTGAAGATCCAACAAGCTGCAGAGGCTGCTGGCACTACGCCACAAGCATTTACAGACTCCATCGCTCCCCTTTTTCAAAAGGCATGGGAACGTCTCAACATTTCACACAACGATTTCATTCGCACCACGGAACAACGCCACCGAGTCGGCGTGCAAAAACTTTTGCAAGCGTGTTTCGATGCCGGCGACATTGAGCTTGACAAATACAGCGGCTTGTATTGCGTGGCTTGCGAGGCCTATTACACCGAAGAAGATCTCGACGGAAAGAACTGCCCTATTCACAAACGCCCCGTTGAGCACGTAGAAGAAGAGAACTACTTTTTCCGTCTCTCACGATTCGAACAACGACTTATTGACTGGTATTCATCGCATCCCGATGCAGTGGTACCAGACCATAAGGTCAATGAAGTTCTCGGATTCATCAAACAGGGTCTGCAAGATTTCTCTGTGAGTCGCAAAACTCTCACGTGGGGCGTTCCTTTGCCGTTCGACGAATCGCATGTGGCATACGTATGGTTCGACGCGCTTGCCAACTACATCACGGCAATTGGCTACGGCTCCGACGACGCAATGTTCAACAAATGGTGGCCTGTCAACCATCACTTCATCGGCAAAGACATCATTCGATTCCACAACCTCTACTGGCCGGCAATGCTGATGTCTGCGGGCATTGAACCGCCGCGTGGGTATGCCGTTGGTGGTTGGTTGCTCGTGGGTGGCGAGAAGATGTCCAAGACTTCAGGAAATGTTGTGAATCCACTCGATCTTGTTGATGAATTTGGTGTTGACGGTTTCCGTTACTACGTCCTAAGCGACACTGCGTATGGAAACGATGGAGACTTCACATACGAAGGTCTTGTGTCGCGTTACAACTCTGACTTAGCAAACAACTTGGGCAATCTTGCAGCGCGCGTCGCCACCGTCGTTGGCAAAAAGTGCAACGCACTCGGAACCGCACCCGACCAGAACAGTCCACTTGCTGAGCACGCACGCACTGCTGTCGCAGACACCATCCATTGGTGGAATGAAGTGCAACCGAGTCGCGCACTAGAAGCAACATGGACACTGATTCGTGCAACAAATGCACACCTCGAGAACCACGAACCTTGGAAATCTGAGCCAGGAGCAGCCGTCGACACCATCATGGGTGATGCTCTTGAGGCACTTCGCATAGTTACCTTGCTCGCGTTTCCTGCAATGCCCGATACCGCACGTGAAATCTGGCGCCGCATCGGCATGACATCAAACATTGAAGACTGTCGTATTCAGACAGATACTGCATGGGGTCAATACGTTGCCGGATCACCAGTTGAAAAAGGTGATCCACTCTTTCCACGTCGTTCGGTGGCATGAGTTCAATCGTTCGAGGGTGGACAGACACCCACTGCCATATTCACGATGACAAGATGGCTGTCTCTGCAGACGAAAGTTTGCAGCGCGCCCGCGATGCCGGTGTAGAAAAGTTTGTTGTTATCGGTACTGACGCCGAAACGAGTGCAGCAGCCATCGCAATTGCGCAGGAGCATTCAGATGTGTGGGCCACAGTAGGTCTTCACCCACATGACTCTGTCAATGGCGTCGACTCCATTGTTTCCTACATTGCGTCACCAAAAGTTATTGCCATTGGCGAATGCGGTCTTGATTATTACTACGACCATTCACC